>JAESFU010000487.1_pt1 | contig 20291 bp, 17 predicted proteins | sample 9269461 | NCBI WGS metagenome assembly JAESFU01 (sample SAMN14502556, study PRJNA617107) | algae metagenome | isolation source: Stenomitos rutilans HA7619-LM2 and co-occurring heterotrophs from cave walls | place: USA: Waikapalae cave, Hawaii | collected 2009-07-28
AAGCAGGTCGCTGCACTCCTGGATGGCGTTGTATAAATCAAAACCATAGACGCTTCGTGCCGAGCCTGTAATTTTATTATTGGATTCGGTGAGGATCACGGTGGGGCGATAATATTTTTCCACACAGCGAGCAGCAACTATGCCAATAACGCCTTTATGCCAGGTGTTCTTGAACAATACCGTCGACTTGGCCGAGCGAAAGCTCGCGTTGCCTTCAATCATGGCGATAGCCTCTTCTGTTATGTCCGTATCAAATTGCTTGCGCAGGTCATTCTTGATGTTGATTTTTCCGGCAAGCTCGTTGGCTTCTTCCTCTGATTTGGCGATCAATAAATCTACAGCAGCGCGCGCATGCGATACGCGTCCGGCTGCATTAATGCGGGGGCCGAGTGTGAAGACAACACCTGAAATGTCCAGATCATTTTTTATCAGGGCAATTTCCTTGAGCGCTTTTAATCCGGGCGATGGATTTTCATTTAATTTCTTCAGACCGAAATAGGCCAGTGTCCTGTTCTCATCATAGATCGGGACAATATCGGAAGCGATGCTTACAGCGACGAGATCCAGGTATTGATAAATTTCTTCCGGATCGCGATACGTGAGGGCGTATGCCTGAATGAGTTTGAATCCGATACCACAGCCACTCAATTCTTTAAACGGATAGTGACAATCTTTTCGCTTGGGGTCCAGTACCGCTACAGCGTCCGGAATATGATCGTCCGGCAAGTGGTGATCGCAGATTACGAAATCTATTCCCTTCAGTCGGGCGATGTCAATAAGCTCGGAAGATTTTATTCCGCAGTCGAGGGCGATGATGAGTGTATAATTATTTTGCTCGGCCCACTCAATACTGGTAAGCGAAATTCCGTATCCCTCCGCATAGCGGTCCGGGACATATACTTCGCAGTTCTTGTAAAAGTTTGTCAGATAGCGGTACACCAGGGACACAGAGGTTGTACCGTCCACATCGTAATCACCGTAAACTAAAATTTTTTCCTCGCGTTCTATTGCCTGCCTGATGCGGGCAACAGCTTTGTCCATGTCCTTCATTAAGAAGGGATCATGCAAATGATCGAGTGAAGGGCGAAAAAATTTCTTTGCCTCCTCGAAATCAGCTACTCCACGTTGTATCAGAATCGATGTTAAACAACGGTTTACATTTATCGCTTGTGAAAGTTTGTCAACGTCTTCATTTTGTGGAGTTTCTTTTAGTGCCCATCGTTTATCCATGTCTAGTTTGATTCGATTTTAACGGCACCCTGTAAACCAGAGCCGCCACTTCTGCCTTCTTTACCATTGACACCGTCTTTACCGTGTCTGCGCGAAGGTCCCAATCCTGCAGAACCAAAATATCCCGGCTCACCGGATTGTCCCGGGTAGCCACCTTGATTCCATACATTAATTTCATGTCCTATCAGCTCTTTCGCTTTCGGATTTGCTTTTATACTCAGTGTCAGCGTTCCGCCGTCCGATCCGTTTCCACCGGGACCGGCATTACCGCCGATGCCACCATTGCCGCCGTTGCAATGCACAGTACCCGGGCCACCACCGCCGCCATTACCGCCGTTGCCACCGGTTCCGCCATTGCCACCGCTCAGGTCGACAATCAATTTTCCTTTGAAGGTTATCTTCTCAAGATACAGAAAAAGATTGATGCCCGGTGTACCGTCGAAGCCTTTTCCGCCATTTGTGCCTTGCGTACCCGACGTGCAGGGTGCAATAGGACTTGACCCTGTTCTGCCCTTGCGGCCGGTCTTTCCCTCCAGCCCTTTTCCGTCGATCACGCAGTAGTTTCCAAATACAGCAACTTTTGTCCGGATAAAGTTTTCACGTTTAAGTTTATTCAGGACAAGACGCGACGAGTCCTGCATAATCAGCGTATCGGCCACAAGAATGTCCGATTGTCCGAGATTGTATACCTGATTTTTTTTTATAATCAGCGTGCCGACGCGCACCTGTGCCCGTAGCGATACGGGCAATAGAAGAACTGCGAATAGTAAAATTCGTGCGCTGGTCATAGCATGCAAAAATAAGGGAGTATTACTCTTATGGAAATTATAATAAGACTATCGGATGTCGACTCGTCGAAGCATCCGGATATAAAAAAAGCAGTGTTGTACACACTGCTTTCATTTGCGAAGATTGCTCTTCAAATCAGTTTGCGCTCTCGGCAGGTTTGTCTGCTACTACACCTTCGAGAACATCTTTAATTTCTACGCGTTGTCCATCACGGTACGGAACGATCCAAGCATCTTTCACACCCATTTCGCGCATGTATTTTTTAAACACGTCGGCTTCCCAGTAGTCGCGGAAAATACCAATGGTAATTTTTTGAGGCTCGCCTTCTTTTGCTTCGCCACCGAAGTTTGGATTGTTATCAAAATATTTCTGCAGGTCCTTATTCTTGAAAGCACCTACCTGTACTTTAAACACAACGCCTTTGGAGAAGTCCATCGGGTTTACCACCGGAGCTTCTTTCAGCTGTGCAATTTCGGCGCGTGCTGCCGTCAGTTGGCCTCGTTGCTGTGCGAGCTCATCTTCAAGTTGTGCGATCTTCGCATCCTTGTCGCTGATCTGCCCTTGCAGTTGTGTTGTCTTCTGATTGAGGGTTGATACTTGTGCATCCGCAGACTGCTTGTCCTCGATAAGCTGCTTCAGGTTTTCAGGAGTTTTAGAATACTCCTTGGCTTTTTTCTTCCACTCTTTCTTTTCTTTTTTAGATAACTGAGCCGACGCTACGAAAGTTGAAAAAATGAAAGCCAGACAAAAAAATAAGGTAAGTCTATATTTCATGGCTTGTTTGTGTTTTTAAATCAGAATAAAAGTACAAATATTTTTATATAAATCGCTAAGGGAGGCCATTTTAGAGGCTTCCCACCATTTTCTCGGGTCTTACCCATTCATCAAACTGCTCGGATGTCAGCAAGCCCAACTCCACAGCCGCCTCGCGCAACGTCTTGTTTTCTTTATGGGCCTTCTTGGCAATCTTCGCTGCGTTCTCATAACCAATGTGTGGATTCAATGCCGTTACCAGCATCAGCGAATTTTCCATGTGTCTCTTGATGATGGCTTCGTTTGGCTCAATGCCTTCTGCGCATTTATCGTTAAACGATACACACGCATCTCCCAAAAGCCTGGCGGACTGCAGCACGTTGGAAGCGATTACGGGTTTGAAAACATTCAATTCAAAATGTCCCATCGAACCACCAACGGAAACGGCCACATCATTGCCAATGATCTGCGCACAAACCATGGTAAGAGCTTCGGGTTGCGTGGGGTTTACTTTGCCAGGCATGATCGACGAGCCGGGTTCATTATCCGGAATCACAATTTCGCCAATACCTGAACGTGGACCGGAGCTCAGCATGCGGATGTCGTTGGCGATTTTCATAAAGGCAACGGCTGCGCGCTTCAGTGCGCCTGAAAGCTCCACCATCGCATCGTGCGCTGCGAGTGCTTCGAATTTATTGGGCGCCGTTATGAAAGGAAGATTTGTGAGCTCGGCAATCTTTTTGGCCACCAGCACATCATATCCCTTTGGCGTATTCAACCCGGTGCCTACAGCTGTTCCTCCGAGCGCCAGTTCTTTTACTGCTTCAAGTGCATTTTTGATGGTACGGATGCTGTTATCAATTTGCTGAACGTAGCCGGAGAACTCCTGTCCCAGGGTGAGTGGCGTTGCATCCATAAAATGGGTGCGGCCGGTTTTCACAATATTCTTATAGGCCTCGGATTTTTTTGCGAGCGTATTGCGCAGCTTCAACATGCCCGGCAGTGTAATGTCCACCACCTGTTTATAGGCCGCAATGTGCATGGCCGTCGGGAACGTATCGTTGGAAGATTGAGATTTGTTTACATCGTCGTTCGGGTGCAGCACTTTCTTTTCGTCCGTAAGTTTGCCGCCGTGCAATACATGCGCACGATACGCCACCACCTCGTTTACGTTCATGTTGCTTTGCGTGCCCGAGCCGGTCTGCCAGATCACCAGCGGAAACTCGCCGTCGAGTGCGCCGGTTAAAATTTCATCGCATACTTTACCAATCAGATCTTTCTTGTCGGCCGCCAGCACACCCAGTTCGTGATTCGCCATGGCTGCTGCTTTCTTCAGATAGGCAAAGGCATAGATTATTTCTTTCGGCATGCTTGCCTCAGGACCAATCTTGAAGTTGTTGCGTGAACGTTCGGTTTGTGCGCCCCAGTATTTATCTGACGGAACCTGCACTTCGCCCATGGTGTCTTTTTCGATGCGGTAGCTCATAGCTCTATTAAAAATTTGAGACAAAAATAGATACTGGCCGCGTTATTGAAAAACGGCTCAGAAAATCGCGGAAGCTCTCAAAAAGTTGCGTTCTAACGCACCAGGCTCAGAAAAGTGGAGCCCAGGTTGTCGGCGATGATTTTTTTGTAACGTACGCTTTTGCGATAGTCTGCCGTGAGAAACTCGTTGAAGACCTGGTCCCAATCCGTTGCCTTGGCCATCACAAAACCAAGCTCTTCCGCATTGCCGAGATCCACATCCTGTCGTTTTACCGGAAGCTTCTTGCGGACAACGCCCACATATTCTGTGAAGTCCAGAATAGAAAACACCTTGGGATTGGCTGACAGATTTTTAATAACGCTTTCGCTGGATGGCGCATAGGTCACCTTCAACTCGGGATAGTATTGTTTTTTGATTTTCTCAACATACTTCACGTGGGTGCTTCCGGTAATGACTTGTGCAGTAAAGCCATTAAATACTTTTGGAAGGTCTTCGAGTTTGGTAAGTGCCGGTGTTTGCTGGTTGGTGAGCAATACCAATTGAGTTGTCATAAACGGCGGGGAGAATTTCATAATCCTGCGTCGCTCCTCGGTAATGCTTGTGTTGGTAACACCGATAATATTTTTTGTGGACTGCGCAATCTTGAGAAAATTGGAGAACTCATGTTCCTCGCCTGCATAGTTTATCGTCACGGTTTTGCCATGAGTCGTCTTTACGTATTCGGCAAAGTCCGCGAGAATGTCCACGCAGACACCTTTCATCTTACCATCAATTTTTTGGATGAGACCTGCCTGGTCGTAGTAAACAATCGTTAGAGTTCCCTTTCCGTTGGCCTTTACATCTGTCCAACTGTCGCCGGAATATTTCTGCGCAAGGGTTGCCTGGCTGATCGTTATCAGCACAAGGAGGTTAAAGAATTTTTTCATGAAGCGAATTCAAAAGACAATCTGTTGCTAAGATATAAGAATTCGCTATCGATCAGCACTATGCCGTGCTTTGTTTTGTCCTGATGAAGCGTTTGTCCAGCCAGTGCAGGAAGCCGATGAAGACAGCACCAAACAAAAACAATCCCTTATACGCGGCGATGGCCGAAAGAAATCCGGCTTCGAAGACAAAGCCTGTCAGCGCAAGTGTTACCAGCAGGCAGATCAGCAATAAGACAACACCGGCAGCGAGCAGGAAGAATTCAGCGTTGGAGGAATGCACCTGTTTTGCCTGAACCTGTAAAACGATGCGATCGGCAAAATTATCGGGGAGCCTATACGCCGGTGCTTTCTCCAGCGATTTGAAAAGTTGCTTGTACGCGCGGCTGCTCTCATCGTCGCCTGTGTGACGTCCTGCTGCAATCTCTTCCTGCAATTTTCGTTCGTCGTTTGTCATAGCCTTTCTTCGTTAGCAAGATACGTAGTAAGTTTTTCCTTCATGATGGCGCGGGCGCGAAAAATATAATTCTTCACGGTGCCTTCGGGCATCGCTGTCACTTCGGCAATTTCGGCATAGCTCATGTCTTCGATGTGAAAGAGTGTGAGCACCGTTTTATACGAAGGCGGCAACTGTTCGATCATTTTCTGCACCAGTTCGTCCATGTCCTGCTCGGCCAGGAGTGTCTCCGGGCTTTCCTCGTTTACGAAATATGCTGTAAAACTTTCTTCTTCCGGCAGGTCTGTCATTAAAAGTTTTCGCTTGCGCAGGTGGTTGATGGCATGCCGGTATGCGATAGTGGCAATCCACGTGGAAAGTTTTGACTGAAAATTAAAGTCTGAAAGCTTTTCATAAACCTTCAGGAAAACATCCTGACAAAGTTCTTCGCGCTCTTCATCGTGTTTCACCAGGCGACCCACCATGTGTGCCACCAGGCGCTCGTGCTGTTTTATCAGCAACCGGAAAGCCTGCATGTCACCCCGGGTTATTCGGGAGATGAGCACCTTATCGTCTGTCATGAACAGGTTAGACAATGTTTTCGCGGGGATGTTGCAGGAAGGTAGAAATATTTTTGCCGGCGTATGGCGTGACAAAATCTACAACCGAAATCTTTTTATTTCCTGCAACAATCTGTAATTGGGCCGTGTCATACGCCTCAACAAAAACGGAAACAAAAACATTATCATAGTATGGAACATGTATTAATGCCTATCGCCATCCTGGGAAGCTTTGGAGCCTCGCTGTATTTTTTCACCAAGGTGCTCACCGATTACATTCTGAAAAAGAAAATGATCGAGAAAGGTTTTGTCAATGAAGAGAGTCAGTCGCTCTTCAAGGATCATGCAGCCGAGAACAAACACACATCGCTAAAATGGGGACTGATCGCATTGTTCGGCGGGGCGTCTCTGATCCTGATGGATTACCTGGAAGTAAGACCGGACTCTACGTTGCCTTACGGAATTTTTGCCGTGTCCCTTTCGCTGGGCTTCCTGGTGTATTACCTGCTGGTGAAGCGCGAGCTCAAATAACAGCAGACGATTCTTTCTGTAACAATGCCGTTGTTCTTACGTCTCCCTTTCAAGTATAACTCTTAATTTCTTTTGCCATGATTAAAAACTATTGGCAGGTGGCTTTGCGCAACCTGCGCCGGTATAAATTTTTCTCGTTCATCAACATCTTTGGTCTTGCCATCAGCATGGCTCTCTGCCTCGGCATTATCATGCTCGTGGCCGACCAGATGACGTACGATCGCTACAACTCGAAGCGCGATCGCGTTTTCAGAATTGTTACGCGTCCGTCAAATGCCGATGGTTCGGGCTCCGGAAATGAATACGCTACCTCGCCGCAACCACTGGCGCAAGCTATCAGAGAAGATTATCCGGGCGTGGAAAAAACCGTTCGCATCCGTCGCGGTTTTGGAAATAACTGGATTGAGATGGAACCCGGGCGGGACATCAATATTCCCGTGTCCGGATTCTTTGCCGATCCCGATGCACTCGATGTTTTTGAGTACGAGCTTGAGCAGGGCGATGCGAAAACGGCACTTCGCGAACCGTATTCGGTGGTACTCACCAAAAAAGCCGCGAAGAAATTATTTACCAAAGAGCAGGTTGTTGGCGAAGTACTGAAAGTTGGCAAGCTCGGCGACTATAAAGTTACCGGCGTTATACGCGAGTCGCTCAACAAATCGCACATTGTTTTCGACGGGCTGGCTTCGTACGCAACCATCAAAAGTCTGGAAGCAGACAGCACACTTTCGAAGGCGGAATTGGATTGGGACAATTTCACAGCGGGCTGGGTTTATGCATTGGTTGAAAAGGGACATCGTGCAAAAGAGATCGAGCAGAACCTCAACAAAATTGCGCAAAACCACAACGTAGCGCGCAAGGAAAAAGATGAAAAGACGCATCAATATTATCTTCAGAATATCTCTTCCATTACGCCGGGTGCATTCATCAACAATCCCATCGGGCCATTCATGCCGGCCATTTTTGTCTACTTCTTCGGAGGACTTGCGCTCATCGTTATGCTCACCAGTTGTTTCAATTTCACAAACCTTTCACTTGCCCGCTCGCTCACACGGTCGCGCGAGATTGGCGTACGCAAAGTGAACGGCGCGAGTCGCTTCCAGATTTTCGGGCAGTTTATTACGGAAGCCGTTTTGTTGTCCTTATTCTCGCTTGTCCTTGCCATCATCATGCTCATTTGCATAAAGCCGTTTATTCTCGATCTGAAATTTGCGCAGGTGCTGCGGTGGGACCTCGAGGGAAATGTTTTTGTATACGGTGTCTTTGTTTTATTCAGCGTAGTGGTGGGCATACTGGCCGGATTTTTTCCCGCTGTTGTATTGTCCAAATTTCAGCCCGTGAAAGTGCTGAAGAGTAGCAGCAGCATGAAGCTTTTCTCGCGGATGGGACTTCGCAAATCTTTGCTCGTCGGGCAATTTGCGCTGTCGCTGATTTTCATTTTATCGGTGCTGGTCCTGTATAATCAGCTCGACCTCTTCATGACTGCCGATCATGGTTTTGATATGTCCCGCAAAATCAATGTGCGGTTGAGCAACACCTCGTACGAGTCGCTGCGAAACGAATTAAGCAATTTCAGCAACATTGAAAGTGTCTCCGCGTCGTCGCATGTACCGGCATCGGGTGTTACGTATGGTGATGGCTTCAAGCGAAATCTGGCCGATGCTGAATCGAGGCAGCTCGACTATTTCTCGGTAGACGAAAACTACCTTGTCAATATGAACATTCCGCTTATCGCGGGACAGATGTTTCAGCCGCAGGCGCTGGAGAAAAACAAGCGGTCGCTGGTGATCAATGAAGTGGCGGTTGAAAAATTCGATCTGAAAAATGCCCAGGACGCCATCGGCGAAACTCTTTACCTTGAACAGGACTCGACGCCGTTTGAAGTGATCGGCGTTGTGAAAAATTATAATCACCAGATGATGATCTCCAGCGTGGAGCCGATGGCGCTGCGCTTCGATCCGGAACAATTTAATTTGCTCCAGGTGAAATATCGCGGCGAGCATGCGGCGGCGTTGAAAAGTATAGAAACGGTTTGGGCGAAAGTGAACCCCGGCATAAAACTCGACTACAAAAATTTTGACGACGAAATAAAACTGATCTACGAACTGCTGTTCAGCGACCTGGTAAAGGTTATTGGCGTGATGGCATTTTTAGCGATCGCCATTTCGTGCCTGGGACTTTTGGGGATGGCAACCTACACAACCGAAACGCGCATGAAGGAGATCTCGATCCGTAAAATTCTGGGGTCCGATAACAAATCATTGGTCATCCTGCTTTCGAAAAGTTTTATCTCTGTTGTGATTATCGCCGTCGTACTCGCGGTGCCGATCGCATGGTTCATCAACACGCAGTGGTTACAGCTCATTGCCTATCGCACCGAAATAGGTTTCGGTGTAATAGGACTTGGCGTTATGATATTGTTATTACTGGGTTGCATCACCATTGGATCACAGACCTTACGGGCCTGTTTCACAAATCCGGTTAACAACCTGAAAAATGATTGATTGAAAAATCAACGTCGTCATGCTTCCGCCAGACACGCAATCGAAACGGAAGCGCAGCCTGTGTCCAGCAACGTCTGGGCACAGGCTTCCAGCGTTGCACCGGTGGTGATCACGTCGTCTACCAGCAGAATTTTTTTCCCGGCAATCAGCTCGGGTTTTTTCACGTGAAATACTTCGCTTACATTTTGCCAGCGCCGCAGCTTGGTTTTACGCGTCTGTGTTTCTGTCTTCACTTTTCTTTCCAGCACATTGTCCAGCGCAGGCACTTCCAGTTTTTCTGAAAGTCCTTCTGCAAAAACATCGCTCTGATTATAGCCACGCACTCTTTTCCTGGCAGGATGCAACGGCACGGGCAGAATTGCATCAACGTGCAAGGTGCCGGCCATTCTGATTTTCTCGCCGAAAACTTTTCCCAGCACAACACCGATCTCCGGCTGATTCTTGTATTTGAGTGAATGCAAAATTTGCTGTACCCGGCTGCTCTTCGAGAATTTAAAAAGTGCCATGGCCTGTTCGATCTGCATACGATACGAGAGACGCTGGTATAATGAGTTCGCTGTATCAAGATGCTGATTCGTCTGCGGCATTTCCAGAATGCATGTCGTGCAGATCATATTCTCACCTTTTGCCAGCGGTCCCATACAGCCTGCGCAGGTATTGGGAAAGAAGAGTGATAGAAAATCCGTGAGAAAATCGACCGTCAGAGATTTCGCCATTTTAGAAATATATTTGTGCCCAACATTATTTAATCAAAGTACTAAAATAATTTTCTGATATGGGACTGGTCGAAGATTTTAATAATTATCGCGGCAAGATGAACGAGAAGATCATGGCATCGGATAGCCTGATTATAAAACGCATTTTCAATCTCGACACAAATGCGTATGCCGAAGGTCATCTGGATGTAAAATCCAAAGAGCTAATCGGTTTAACATGCTCGCTGGTTTTACGCTGCGATGATTGCGTTCGCTATCATTTGGGAAAATGTAAAGAAGTTGGTTTTACCACGGAAGAAGTTCATGAAGCCATGGGCGTGGCCACGCTGGTGGGTGGCACGATTGTAATTCCGCATTTGCGCAGAGCTTTTGAGTTCTGGGAGGAACTTCAAAATGTTTAAGCGCGATCTGGAGCTTGACCGTACCTGGGCCGCGTTATTAACAGATGTGGAACGCATGGTTGGAAAAAAACCGAAAGATCTCAATAGTGTTTTATTCCTCATCGGCGTTCAGGAATTAGGGAAAGGGCAGAAGGTTTTCAGCAAAGAAGAAAAGCAGGACCTCATGCACATTGGTATTTGCAAAGTGCTAAGTCTGTCGGGCTACTACGAGCTGGAGGGTTCCGACAAAGATGGATGGCCTCACTGGAAAATGGTGAAGAAGCTCCCGCACTTTGATTTGCTGGAACAGGAAAAGCTGTTGAAAATGCACGTTATCGAATACTTTCAGCAGGAGTTTGACTGGTCCATGCCTGCATGAAACACGCACGTTGCTTACGATGGCACAAGCCCGTATCTTCACTTCTCAACTTTACGGAGAGTTGTTGCGTTTCGTAAATTATCACTGAACGGATATGGCAGGAGTAGAGCAGGTTCAACAGAAAATTCAATACTTCCGGAAGAAGTATTACCTCAACATTTTTGTGCGGGGCGCTATGCTCTCGCTCGCCATTACACTTTCATATTTTCTGCTCGCCGCATTTGTTGAATATAATCTGTGGCTGGCACCCTGGGCGCGGTTCACGATATTCTTTACATTTTTCGTTACCGTATTTTTCTGCATTTATAAGTTTCTGAAAGAGCCCTTACGCTGGTGGATCGGAAGACGAGGACTTAGCGAAGAAGAAAGTGCGATCATTATCGGCCGCCACATGCCGGAAGTAAACGATCGCCTGTTGAATTTAATCCAGCTCAACGCTGCCCGCCATCAATCCGATCTGATCACGGCCAGTATTCACCAGAAGTCAGCAGACTTTGCGCCGCTGCAATTCGATCGCTTCATTCAACTGGGAGAAAATAAAAAATACTTCCGTTACCTGGCCATCCCGTTGCTGGCGCTACTGGCGGTAATTATTTTCAATCGCCAGATTATTACGCACAGCACTGACAGAATTGTCCACTTTCAAAAGCAATATTCGCCTGAAGCGCCGTTCAAATTTATTATCGGCAACGCCTCGCTAACCGCGTATTACAACGAAGATTTTACCCTTCACGTGCAACTGGATGGAAATGCCATTCCGCAAGACGCATACCTCGTCACCCCCAACCAAAGAATAAAACTTGATCACCTCGAAAACGGCGGGTTTAGTTATACAATTGAAAACATTCAAAGCGCGCTGGACTTTCAGATTGAAGCAGCCGGATTCTATTCAGATATGTTTCACGTGTCACTGATCAACAGGCCAGAGCTTACACAATTTACGATAGAACTGAGCTATCCACGTTACCTGCTGCGAAAAAATGAAAAGCTGATGAACGCCGGCAACCTGGAGATACCGGAAGGAACCGACGTAAAATGGAATCTGAATGCCGGAAATACCGAAGCCGCAAGCATCCTGTTTAGCGCAGACAAGCAACCGGTTTCATTTCAAAATATTGATGGTCAATTATTTACGTACAATAAAACGATTAGCACTACCGATCAGTACGAGATTTCGTTGCAAAACAAGGATGCTAAAAACAAGGATCGGATCGCCTATAATGTTACCGTTATTAAAGATCAATTTCCACAGATCACACTCAACAATCTGAATGACTCCATTTTGTACAAGAGAATCATTTTAGGAGGATCAATTTCAGATGATTATGGATTAACAAAATTGGAAGTTCGTTTCAAAATTAGAGACAAGAACCAAAAAGAGATTTTAAGTAGAAGTTTCACTGTTCCAATCTCGGCTCAAGCGCAGCAGAGCTTTTTCTATAATTGGCCAGTCGATTCATTAAAACTTAACCCAGGCGACCAGCTCGAGTATTATCTGCAGGTTTGGGATAACGATGGTGTAAATGGAAGAAAACCTACCAAGACCGGGCTGTATTCATTCTCGGTTCCCTCCAAAGACAATCTCGTAACGGAGATTCGTCAGAGCCAGAGCCAAACGCAACAAAAGATTTCTCAAACAGAACAGAAAGCCAATACGCTTCAGCAGCAAATTGAGCAGGCCCAGCAAAAGCTGAAAGGCAAGCAGAACCTGGACTGGCAAGACAAAAAAATGCTAGAAGACATAGTACAGCAAAAACAAAGCTTGCAACAGGCGCTCGATCAGATGAAAGAGCAAAACAAATTGCTGGAACAGAAAAAGGAAGCCTTTACCAAACAGGACGAGCGCATCAAGGAAAAAGCAGAGCAGATTCAAAAGCTGATGGAAGAACTCCTGGATGAGGAAACCAAAAAGCTGTTCGAAGAACTGCAGAAACTTCTCAAGGAGAATTCTGACGTCAATCAAATGGAAAAGGTGCTCGACAAGCTTAACAAAAACACCGACAACCTGGAGAAGGAACTGGAGAGAACGCTGGAGCTTTTCAAGCAACTGCAGTTTGACTATAAACTTGACCAAGCCATTGAAGATGTGAAGCAACAAGCTGACGAACAAAAATCCCTGCTCGAAAAAACAGAATCCCTGGAGAAGGAGAACGCCCGCAACAAAAAAGGCGATAAAGAGAACAAAAATCAGAAAGGAGATAAGAATAACGATAAAAACACCGATTCACCCGAGAACGGCGACGATAAGCAAACCAGTCAGGAATTGGCAAAGGAACAGGAGAAGATTAACAAGGAGTTTGATAAAACCTCCAAGGATCTGGAAGATCTGAAGAAGCTTGGTGAAGAACTGGAAAAAGACAATGAGCTCCCATCCAAAGAAGAGACTGACGATGTAGACCAGGATCAGGAAGACAGCAAAGAGATGCTGGACCAGAATCAACCCTCCAAATCAAAACAATCACAACAGAAGTCTTTGCAGAAGATGCAAAAGATGAAGGAAAAGATGGAAGGGGCTCAGGGTTCCATGTCGATGGAAATGGATCAGCAAAACCTGGAATCACTCCGGCAAATCATTCACGGGCTAGTAAAACTCTCTTACGATCAGGAAGGCTTGATGAAGAACTTCGCTGAGCTCAATCAAAGCGATCCGAGATTTAACGGTTTGGCTCAAAACCAACTGAAACTGAAGGACGATGCCCGGGTACTTGAGGACAGCTTGCTGGCTCTGGGCAAGCGCGATCCGTTTATGGGTTCTATTGTTACGAAGGAAATAGGAGAGCTTAACGATCACCTGGACAAAGTGGTAGAAGCGAACAAAGAGCGTAAACGTCCACAGGCTTCCAGCGAGATGCAGTCATCCATGACATCTATCAATAATCTGGCTTTAATGCTTGATGATCACTTCGACATGATGATGCAGATGATGGCCAACGCTAAACCCTCCATGGGAAAAGGCAAAAAGAAAGGGCAGAAGCAAAGTCTCAGTCAGATGCAGCAGCAACTGAATCAAAAAATTCAGGAGTTGAAAGGCAGCGGTAAATCGGGAAGACAAATGTCAGAAGAGCTTGCCGAGATGGCCGCAGAGCAGGAGCGGATTCGGAAGGCACTGCAGGAAATGCAGGAGAAGATGAAGGAGGGCGGAAAGACTCCCGGTGGCGATCTTCCCGGTAAAATGGAACAAACTGAAATGGATCTGGTAAACAAACAGCTTACCGACCAGCTTATAAAAAGACAGCAGGACATCCTCACCCGTATGCTGGAAACAGAGAAGTCGGCCAGAGAACAAGATCAGGAAGAGGAGCGTAAAGGAGAAACAGCCAAGGATTACGATTCAGAAATTCCGAAGGCTTTTGAAGATTATTTGCGGCTAAAGGAAAAAGAGGTAGAATTGCTGAAAACAGTTCCACCCAAGCTTTACCCGTACTATAAGAAAGAGGTGAGCGAGTATTTTAAGCGAATGGGCAACTAACTAACAAAGTATTATAACGGCACATGAATACGATTAGCATCCAGGTTCCATCACTGATGGAGAACATTCGAATGATCGAGAGCTTTATTGATAACGCCAAAGAGCGTTTTCATCTTGACGACGACATCTACGGCAACATTATGATTGCCGTAACAGAAGCTGTAAACAACGCCATCAAACATGGCAACGCCAGCGATAAATCCAAGAATGTTCATCTGAGCCTGTCATTACAGGATAGTCTGATCAAATTTGTGATCCGCGATGAAGGCCCAGGTTTTAATTATGATAACCTGCCAGACCCAACAGCCCCTGAGAATCTGGAAAAACCCGGAGGTCGTGGCATCTTCCTGATGAAGCACCTTTCTGACGAGGTTGATTTTAAAGATATGGGCCGTACGGTTGAATTAAGCTTTTACATGAATTCATAATGGCTTCTATCAGGTTCTTCACAGAAGACATTGACTTTAAACTTTCCCATCCCCGAAAAACCAGCGCCTGGATAAAAGACTCCATCAAAAGGGAAAAAAAAGAAGCTGGTAATCTAAATTTCATCTTTTGTTCTGACGAGCATCTGCTCCAGATGAACATCGAATATCTCAATCATAAAACCTACACCGATATTATCACCTTCGACTCCAGCGAAAGCAAAGGAGTTATTGAAGGAGATATCTTTATCAGTATTGACAGGGTGTTTGACAACGCGAGCAAATTTAAACGCTCCACCGACGAAGAACTTCATCGGGTAATTATTCACGGTGTTTTGCATTTGATAGGCTATTCCGACAAGTCTCCGGCCAAACAAAAGGTGATGCGGGGAAAAGAAGATACCTATTTATCTTTGCGATCAGTTCCACGTGAAACATCAAAAACTAAAGGCAAAAAGTAATTCTGTGTTCCACGTGGAACTCTAATGTGGAAATGTGGATGGATTTTGTGGGCAACTTATGGTTCCACGTGGAACTATTAATGAATTAAATGAATAGTGATAGTATGTTTCAAGATTATGATGTAATAGTAGTAGGGGCAGGCCATGCAGGTTGTGAGGCTGCGCATGCCGCAGCCAGGATGGGATCAAAGGTGCTCCTGGTAACAATGAATATGAATACCATTGCCCAGATGTCTTGCAATCCGGCGATGGGCGGCGTTGCCAAAGGGCAAATTGTTCGGGAGATAGATGCGCTAGGCGGAATGTCAGGAATTATCTCTGATAAATCCATGATTCAATTTCGAATGCTGAATCGATCCAAGGGGCCAGCCATGTGGAGCCCCAGAACTCAGAATGATAGATTCAGATTCTCAGAAGAGTGGAGATTGGCACTTGAGCAAACACCCAATGTTGACTTCTGGCAGGAAATGGTCAGGGAGATACTTGTTAAAGACGGAAAAGCAGTTGGCATAAAGACCAACCTGGGAATAGAGATTAAAGCCAAATCGGTGGTTCTCACCAATGGCACATTCCTGAACGGCAAGATTCATATTGGAGAAAAGAACTTCGGCGGTGGCCGGGCAGCTGAGAATGCCGCCTTTGGAATAACCGAACAACTCGTAAGCCTCGGTTTCGAAGCCGGAAGAATGAAAACCGGCACACCACCCAGAATAGATGGCAGAAGCCTCGACTACTCAAAAATGGAAGAACAGCCCGGGGATGAACTACCTGGCAAATTCTCCTATTCCAATACAGCTCCGCTTTCGAAACAAGTCAGCTGCTGGATAACCTACACGAATGAAGACGTTCACGGAGAACTGAAAAAAGGATTCGAGAAGTCTCCCATGTTCCAGGGCCGCATCAAAGGGCTGGGTCCTCGATATTGTCCGTCCATCGAAGATAAGATTAACAGATTCGCTGAAAGGGAACGACACCAGATCTTCGTAGAACCGGAAGGCTGGAACACAGTAGAAATCTATGTCAATGGATTCTCAACATCACTTCCAGAAGACATACAATACCAGGCACTGACCAAAATACCTGGCTTCGAAAAAGCTAAAATGTTCAGACCCGGTTATGCCATTGAGTACGACTTTTTTCCACCAACTCAATTAAACATGAACCTGGAAACTCACCTGGTTCAAAATCTCTTCTTTGCCGGTCAGATAAACGGAACCACAGGATACGAAGAAGCTGCATGCCAGGGACTCATGGCAGGAATCAATGCCCACCATAAAGCGCACGAAAAAGATCCATTCATTCTTAAAAGATCCGAAGCATACATCGGGGTTCTTATTGACGACCTTGTGAACAAGGGCACACAAGAACCGTATCGGATGTTCACGTCACGTGCTGAGTATAGAATTTTGCTGCGCCAGGACAACGCCGATCTCCGCCTCACAGAACTTGGATATAAAATCGGACTCGCTAGCGACGAACGATATGCTGACGTTCAAAACAAAAAAGAGAATGTCAATAACCTGCTCGCAGAATTAAAGAAGTTCAAAGCCGAGCCAACCTCAATAAATTCACAACTTGAATCTTTGAACACATCAGCGATTTCAGAAAAGGTAACACTTGCTCATCTCCTCAAACGGCCTCAACTTGGAATGAAGGAAATAAAATCATTAAGCTCCTCTATCAATGAAACCGTCTCCAGATATTCTGAAGATGTTCAGGAACAAACCGAAATTACCATCAAATACGACAGCTATATCGAACGGGAACAAAAGCTCGCAGAGAAGCTCGGTAGCCTGGAAGACTTCAAAATACTGGCCGACTTCGACTATGATCGCGTAAAAGCTCTCTCATCAGAAGCGCGCGAAAAACTAAAACGAATCAAGCCCGAAACACTGGGGCAAGCTACCCGCATCAGTGGAGTTTCTCCCTCCGATATTTCCGTACTTTCAATTTATATGGGCAAATGACAATCATAGAAAAGTGTCCCGTCTGCGACAACAAAGAACTCAAGAGCTTCCTCACGTGTAAAGATTATACCGTTTCACATGAAACATTCAACCTGGTAAAATGCAGTGTATGCAATTTGGCAATCACAACACCCCGGCCAGCAGACGAGCAACTCGGCAGTTACTATCTTTCATTGGACTACATCTCCCACACCAATAAAGCCCACGGTTTTATAGATAAAATTTACCTGCTTGCCAGAGAATATACACTGAAGAAAAAACTCACACTGATATCTAAAAACATTCAAAATAATTCAAAAAAAGCACTTTTAGATTTTGGCTGTGGCACCGGTGAGTTCTTAACATATTGTAAATCAAATGGTTGGAAAGTTTCAGGCGTGGAGCCATCCACCATTGCACGCAAAAAGGCTTCCGAAATTTTACAACAACCTGTTAATGAGGATATTGCAAATGAAGCCGAGGTTGAATTTGATGTGATCACGTTGTGGCATGTGCTGGAGCACGTTTCAGAACTCGATAAAACATTGCAACAACTTAAACAGAAACTTGCCAGTGATGGAACGCTTTTCATCGCTGTTCCAAACCATGTGTCGTGGGATGGAGATCATTATAAAGAACATTGGGCAGGTTATGATGTGCCCCGCCACCTCTGGCATTTTTCACGTGGAAACGTGAAACGACTGATGGAGAAAAACGGATTGAAAGTTGTTGACATCAAACCGATGAAACTTGATTCATTTTATATCAGTTTGCTCAGTGAAAAATATAAAAGCGGACAGTCAAATTTATTAGGGATGATCAAAGCTTTTTTTAACGGATGCATTTCAAATATAAAAGGATCATCTTCGGGCGAATACTCCAGTCTTATTTATATCGTTAAGAAATGATGTTCAGAAAACAGTTTAGCTTCCTTCTCGTTCTTCCACTATTTCTACTCGCGTCGTGCGCGAGACAAACATCGCCTACAGGCGGCCCGAAAGATACCATACCGCCACATCTTGTCCGGTCCTATCCAAGAAACGAACAAATAAATTTCAATAGTCAGCAAATCGAGCTGCTCTTCGACGAGGACATTATCGTCAATAATCCCAAAGAGCAAATTATTATTACTCCCGATATTGGTAAAGAGTATAACGCTGTTGCCAAGAAGAATAAAGTAATCATAACCCTTGACAAAAAACTAAAGGACAGCACGACATTCTCCTTCAACTTTCGCGATGCCGTTGCAGACATTACAGAAAAAAATCCGGCAACCAATCTTAAACTTGCCATCAGCACCGGAAGTTACATCGATTCTCTTTCAATTGATGGAACCATCAGAGATCCGCTCACCAACAAAACTCTGCCCGACATTACCGTTTCCCTTTACCAGCAAGACACCTTCAACATTCTTAAACATAAACCTCCCTATCTTACCAAGTCGGACAAAAACGGCAAGTACATAATTGAAAATTTAAAACCCGGAATCTATCACGTCTATGCGGCAGACGACAAAAACAAAAACCTGATCGTTGACAGCAAAACGGAGCTTTACGGATTTCTGGCAGAAAGCATCGACCTGGAGAAAAATCAGAAACGAAAAGATATCAATCTGGCAAGGGTCGATCTTCGCCCTCTCAAAATGACAAACTCAAGGCCGTACAATACCTACTTCAACATCAAGACCTCCAAGAATCTGTCACGCTTCAAAATCACATCGCCCAACGAAATTCCGATGACAGCCTTTGGTGAAGACAAAGCCAACATTCGCGTGTACAATACTTTCGACGCGGTGGATAGTGTGCAGATTCATCTCACAGCTTTCGACAGCGTAAATAATAAAATCGATACCACACTCTACGCCAAGTTCAATAAGCGCGAAGTGAAGAAAGAAACCTTCACCACTAAAACAGACGGTGTAAAAGTTCTCGCGGACAAGGGTATTCTTCACGGATACATACTCTACAACAAACCACTTCTCGCCATAAACTTCGATAGCATTCTATATAGAATTGATACCGTAAAAACCGTACGTTTCACAACAGAAGATTTCACCATCGACTCACTGCACAACCTCATACAGATTTATAAAACTTTCGATAAAAACTTGCTGGCAAAACCGGTTGAAACCAAAGCTCCGAAACCAACTGTCCCGAAAGACACTGCGAAAACTCTTGCACCCGTTAAACCAAAGAATACAAAACCAGCTATCAACAACGAATTCTACTTTGGAAAAGCGGCTCTCATCAGCATAGAGCTCGACAGTTCTAAAAGATCTGCAGATCAACTCAAACCCGTTCGAAATGATGAAAACGCAATACTCTTCTTCGAAGTAAAAACCAGGGAACCTCACTACACACTTCAACTACTCGACAAGTCTTTCAAAATACTAAAGGTCATTCACGACACTCCCAAAGGTGCATTTGAAGATAACCCTCCCGGCGAATACCAGCTCCGCCTCGTTATCGACAAAGACAATAACGGAGAGTGGAGCCCCGGAAACTATCTAACAAACACAGAGCCTGAGCCCATCATATTCTATCAGAGCGAAAAAGGATTACAAAGCATAAACCTCAAAGCAAACTGGGAGGTCGGGCCTTTGTTGATAAAGTTCTGACAACTTGTAGACAAAGCACTTTGCTTTGGGGAAAACATTATCAAAATCTGCTGGAATATAATTCTATACACATTGATGTTCATGACGTACCAGATACCAACATTCATTAACAATCACTTTCATCCACACAACTACTACCCACACCCATAAACATTGTTAACAACTCTATAAGTAATTGATGGGTAAAGATTTAATCCACTGATTATTTCTACATAAATTCAACAGACCAAATCGAATGGAACTTATCCACATATCGACATGACTAATTATAACTACTATACATATAATATAATAAATACTATTAGTGCACGTGTGATCTTAGTAACATTCCTGATGTGCTCTGTCATGTTCACGTATGCTCAAAATCAAAGTGACATACAACTGGCGAATGAGTATTTACTAAAAGGCGATAAAAAAAAGGCGCTCGAATTATACCGCGAGCTGGCGCGACAAGAAATCAACAATTCGTTTATCTACAACAATTATTTAAACACGATGCTCGATTTGGGAGCGTATGATGAAGCACAGAATTACTTAAAAAAAATTTCGAAAAAAGACCCGCAGAATGTTCAGTACCGCCTCGATGTCGGATTGATCTACTTGCGGATGGGCGATGTAGCAAAGGCAGATCGATACTACCGCGACCTCATTAACGAAAATAAAATGAACGTTCAGCGCAGCAAGAT
>JAESFU010000488.1_pt1 | contig 20235 bp, 21 predicted proteins | sample 9269461 | NCBI WGS metagenome assembly JAESFU01 (sample SAMN14502556, study PRJNA617107) | algae metagenome | isolation source: Stenomitos rutilans HA7619-LM2 and co-occurring heterotrophs from cave walls | place: USA: Waikapalae cave, Hawaii | collected 2009-07-28
GGATGCGTTGAGAAGATACTGTCGGGTCCATCGCTTCAAAAGTTTTACGCGAGCCGATCGGGAAATCAACTGACGTTGAAGGAGATTGTACAACGGTATAAAGAAGGCAGCGATGACCTCGCTGTTGAAACGATCAACCGTCTCACCCATTTTTTTGGAAAAGCAGTTTCAGCAGTAATAAATATTCTGGACCCCGATGCGATCGTCATTGGTGGAGGAGTTGGCAACATTGAGCAATTGTACAATCATGCACATTCTTCCATCGCGAAATTCATTTTCAATAATCGCGTCGACGTTCCCGTTTTGCGCCCTAAACTGGGCGATAGTGCCGGCGTCTTCGGAGCAGCAGCACTCGTCGCATAATGATCACCGTTAGAACACCACATCATGAAACGGACATTCACCGCAATATGTTTCTTTTTTTTCTTCCTCACCTCTTATTCGCAGCCTCCGCAATATGCTACATATAAAGAACCATTGAGGCCGCAATTTCACTTCAGTCCCATTGTCAATTGGACAAACGACCCGAACGGGCTTATTTATATGGGTGGCGAATACCATCTGTTCTACCAGCACAATCCTTTCGGAAATGTGTGGGGCCATATGACCTGGGGGCATGCGGTGAGCCGCGATCTTGTGCAATGGAAACATCTTGATCCCGCAATAAGGGAGCAGGACAGCGTAATGATCTTTTCAGGAACTGCCGTCAATGATTCTTTGAATACGAGTGGGTTTGGCAAAGCCGGTAAGCCCCTGATGATTGCGATCTATACTGCTCACATCAGTGATTCGACAAAACGCGATGACTACCGGCAACAGCAGCATCTCGCATATAGCCACGATAATGGAAGAACTTTCACTAAGTACGATCGGAATCCCGTGCTTGATATCAACAAAAAAGACTTCCGCGACCCAAAAGTGTTTTGGCATGCCGCCACCAACAGATGGATCATGGCGGTTGTGAGTCCCCGTGAACACGTAGTGCACTTTTACGGCAGTGGAAACCTCAGAGAATGGCAACACATCAGCGATTTTGGGCCCGCGGGCGACACTTCCGACATCTGGGAATGCCCCGACCTGTTCGAGGTGCCGGTTATTGGAAGCGCTGAAAAGAGATGGGTTCTGATGGTGTCGCAACAAAGCCTGATGCAGTATTTCGTTGGAAATTTCGATGGAAATAAATTCACGATCGAAGGAACCGACTTTCAAAATTCACGACCCGATTATGGTCCGGATTATTACGCGGCAATCGTTTACAACCACTTGCCCAAGCGCAGCGATCCCGTGAGTATCGGCTGGGTAAACAATTGGAATTATGCCAACCAAATTCCTACTCATCCGTGGAAGGGCGCAATGTCGCTCCCACGTACACTCCGGTTAAAAAAATATGGAGACAATTATGTGATGGTGCAACAGCCTGTAAAGTCTGTTGAGAAGCTTCGCCTCGCTCCTTATAAACTGCAGTCTGCAAAGGTTGCAGGCAGTCGTTCAATTCCATCCAAATCCAACACTTATGAAATGACTTGCAGGTGGTCATCCGATGCTACCTCAGGGATCCGGGTTGCGGCCGGCAATGGCAGGCACGTTGAAATTGGTTATGATCCATCCACGCGGAAAATTTATGTCGACCGAACAACATACGCCGATACCTCTATCAATCAGGCCTTTGCTAAAATCAGCCGCTTTGAAAAAGAGATCAACGTGAAGAACAGGAGTGTCGATGTGAGATTGTTTGTAGACAATTCAATTGTGGAAGTATTCGTCAACGGAGGAGAACAGGTATTCACATGTCAATTCTTCGGCGACGCCAAAAATCAGGGCATCAGTTTATTCAGCGATGGTGAAGCAACGTTTTCAAATGTAACCGTGTGGCGTTTGCGTTCGGTGTGGGGAAATGTTGAAGCAGCCGCTATGAGATAGAGTTGAACATTGCAAGTCTTAAATTCGCCGGATGAAATTCAGAAACTTCAAGCTTGTTGGGTATGTGGTGTTCGGTCGCGGAAGCTTCAATCAATTGGAAGAGATCCTCGCACCTCAGCGTAAAGCCGATGCTCCATTTGTTTTCCTGGTTGACCATTTCTTTGAAAACAAACCTTTGGCAAGCAGAATACCTCTGAAGGGGAGGGACAAAATTGTTTTTGTCGACGTCAGCTATGAGCCCAAAACAAGTCAGGTTGATCAGATCGCAAACGACCTCAAGGCCGAGTTCAAAACCGTAAGCGGCGTGATCGGAATTGGCGGAGGATCAGCGATGGACCTGGCAAAAGCCGTAGGGCTGATGATGACAAACCCGGGGTCGTCGTCCGATTATCAGGGATGGGACCTCGTCAAATATCCGGGAGTGTACAAAGCCGGTATTCCGACGTTGAGTGGTACGGGAGCGGAAGTTTCGAGAACTACGGTTCTCACCGGTCCGGAGAGAAAGCTTGGAATGAATTCAGACTTTACCCCGTTTGACCAGATCATTCTCGATCCTGAACTCACGGCAAATGCACCAGTTAACCAGCGCTTCTATACGGGTATGGATTGCTATATCCATTGCATTGAAAGTCTGGAAGGCACTTACCTTAATGAATTCAGCAGATCATACGGCGAAAAAGCGCTTCAGCTTTGCCGTAAGGTGTTTGTAGAAAAGGAAACCTGGGATGCCGAGTCGGACGATCAGCTGATGATGGCTTCATATGCCGGCGGGATGAGCATAGCCTATTCGCAGGTTGGAGTTGCCCATGCGGTGAGTTACGGGCTTAGTTATGTGCTTGGGGTTAAGCATGGTATTGGGAATTGCATTGTATTCGACAAGCTGGAGGAGTATTACCCGGAAGGCGTGCGTGAGTTCAAGATGATGGTGAAGAAGAATAACATCGACATCCCTCAGAACATAACCGCGTCGCTTAGCGACGAAGAATTTGACAAGATGGTCAACGTGTCGCTTGGATTGAAGCCTTTATGGGAGAATGCCCTTGGAAAGGACTGGGAAAAGATTATGACGCGAGAGAAACTGAAAGATCTGTTCAAACGCTTGTAGCATCAATCGCTATCGAGCTCTCTGCGGTTGCTTTTCAGAATGGCGAAAAGGAGTCCGATCAGAATGGCGCCGCCCACCAGCCAAACCAGCGGAGATGCATACCAGCTTCCATTGCTGTTGGTTGGAGCATCGAGCTGAACATCACGATCCTGCGCGATCACCGGGGCAGAGGCGAACAAATAGAACATAAACCCACAGAGCTTCTTCATACACATTCCGCTTTTTACATAATTTACCAAAGCTGTGCCAGCAAGCAGTATAACATTGGGGGCTTGTTGGTCTGGTATTCGCATGTTGTTCACTTTCAGCGTATGGAAATCAATCCTGATAAGTATTTAAAATTTCTTGGCCTGCCTCCTTTAATTGGAACGGAGAGAACCAAAGAGATCCTTTCAGTGAATCCCACCCTTCCTACGGAGCGGGAAGAAGCGTCGGAAGTAAAGATTTTTGTTTACGACTACAACCAGGAAGAGTTCAATGAGTTTGAGTTCACTTCCGTTACGCAATGCTTCGGTTTCAAAAGCAACAGCAAAACCACATGGATCAACATCGATGGTTTGCGTAAGGTTGATGTGGAAGCGATCTGCACGCACTTCGGCGTGCACAATCTGATCATCGAAGATATACTTAGCGTCAACCAGCGGCCGAAGATGGATGAGATCAATGACATCCTCTACTGTCTTCTGAACATGTTGTATTATAATAGCGATACAACAACGGTTGAACAGGAACAAATTAGCGTGGTGCTAGGAAAAGACTTCGTGTTGTCGTTTCAGGAAGATGCGCAGAGAGATGTATTCAATCCTATCCGCGACCGGTTGAAAATTGCGAATTCAAAATTACGGCAGAATGGTGCCGACTACTTATGTTATACAATGCTCGACGTTATCGTCGACAATTACTTTGTAGTGATGGAAGGATTGGGTGAATGCATCGAGAGACTAGAAGAAGACGTTATACGTCGAAGCGACAAACGGGCACTTGCACGCATCAATCAACTGCGGAAAGAACTGATAGTGCTGAAGCGCAATATTGGTCCGGTAAGAGATCTAATCAATGGAATATTGCGTAGCGAAAGCGAATTGCTCGAGGATCGCCACACCAAATACTTCAAAGACATATACGACCACATCATACAGGCCAACGACCTCGCTGAGAACTATCGCGATGTGCTGATGAACATGCAGGACCTGTACATCAGTAATGTCAACTTACGGATGAACGAGGTGATGAAAGTGATGGCAATTGTTACTTGTCTGCTCGCTCCGCCTACCGTTATCGGCGGAATCTTCGGCATGAACTTCAACTTCATTCCGTTTGCCGACCGGCAGGCCGGTTTTTATTTTACAGTCGCGCTCATGTTGATTATTCCTGCCATCATGTTATGGATCTTCAAAAAGCGAGGCTGGTTTTAGTCGTTCCTGATAAATGATAAGCGGAGAGGCTTTGCCTGTGTTCTGAAATATATTCGGACAACAATTCTCCCATATGCGCCTCCTCGTTTTGATACTGCTTTTCATCACCTATTCTATTCCTTCTTCAGCATCTGACATAAAAATTGAATCGGTTGAGTGGAGTCGCAACAACAACAATTCACCATTTCAAATCAAGTTCACGATATCATGGAACAATGCCTGGAGAACAGACAAGAATTTCGATGCTGCGTGGGTCTTTGTAAAATATGAATCGCCATCTTATCACCTCACCGGCTACAAGCATGCAAAAATGGTCGAGGCGAATGCGGCCACTCTTATCAACCATGTGAATGGAGCTCCGCAGGCAACAATTGATGTGACATCCGATGGAGTCGGCGCATTTATTTTTCCATCTGCGAATTACAGGGGACGTGTGAAATGGACGATCGAGCTGACGCTCGACACGGCGATTTTGTCTGATCCAACTTTTCGTCCCTACGAAAGAATAATCAATGTTTACGCAATCGAAATGGTGCATGTGCCGGAAGGAAAATTTACGATTGGTGACGCAGATACTTCTGCGTACTCAAGCCATGCGATCTTTGTGTCGGATGGCAATGGCCGGCCAGCCGGTTTGAAGACTATCGCTTCCGAAGATGAGCCATTGTTGGTGTCTAAAGAGAAGGGCGCTTTGTATTATCACGTGAACCACCCACAATACCAGGGTGATCAGAAAGGAACGATTCCGCAAGAATTTCCTAAAGGATATCATGCGTATTACGTGATGAAATACGAAACCACTCAAGGCTTGTATGCTGCGTTCTTAAATTCTATTGCATCAGGTGCCACATTTCAGCGAGCGAATTTTGGGGGGAGGTTTTATTACGACAACCGTGGAACGATCAGGCATGAGGCAGACAGGTACATTGCCGGCTCACCGAACAGGCCATGTAATTTTCTGAGTTGGGACGATGGATGTGCCTTTGCTGATTGGGCGGGTCTTCGGCCAATGACGGAATTCGAATTCGAAAAAGCATGTCGCGGCCCGGGCGCACCCGGTAAGAAAGAGTTTCCATGGAACACGAATAGTAAATCGGCCCTTCAACGCTACGTTAATGATGAACAGGAGCTGGTATTCGGTTTGGAACTAAATGAATCGCAACTGTCTGACAACAACCGTGAAAAATTCGGCGCTTCGTTTTATTGGATCTTCGATCTCGCCGGCAGTTTGTGGGAACGCTGTATTACCATCGGCGACTCTACAGGTCGGGCATTCCGCGGCACCCATGGCGACGGGGTTCTTGCGCCGTACGGATTTGCGTCGAATGCTGATTGGCCGAAAGGAAGCACCGAAACGTCGGGATTCGGATTTCGTGGTGGAGGATTCTATGAATTGAATATGCTGTACGGAGGCTTCAATCCTCATAGTCCAATTGCTCACCGAAACTTCGGAGCCTGGTCCGGCGGCAACCGGAGTGTTGCATACGGAACGCGATTCGTAAGAACTGCGGACAGGAAATAAAATTATTTCTTCTTGAAGACAGGAACGGTGCTGCACGGCTCGCCGTACATAATGCTCTTTGCAACAGATCGGAGTCTGAGGGTAATGGCCATATACGCCGATTCCTTTATCGGCAAGTCACCGCAGCCTTTAACTACGATCCGCTTGTCAACAAAGTCATCGACATTAATTGAATTGATGCGTTGCACAAGCACTTTTTCGGCTGCTTCATTTTCGTTTCCAAAAATCACTTCTTTGGCAAACGGCTGCAAGTAAGAAGCAACAAGCATGTATGCCCATATTGGAATAATAGCATCCGAGGTACAGGTCACCGCTACAATTTTGTTCTGATAATCTTCCCACCGGATCTCCTGCATCGACGCCCGGAAATCCTTCTCCTTCAGCATCAGCTCCATGAACAGAAACGGCTTCAAATCAAATTGAACAACCGGTTCTTTTGGATAATAATCCTCCAGATCCAATTGAACCAACGGACTGAGTGCAACTTTATTAATGATTTCTTCGCTCATAATTCAAATGCCCAACAAATTTACGATCTATTCTCCCGCGAACAGCATCCATAAAAAAACGGGACCGTAAGATCCCGTTCTTTTAACCGTTGTTTGGCAATTTAGAAGAACCTATGCCTGTTGTCCTTTATTTTAACGGTAGACTTTAAAGCGTCTACGATTGCGCGCGGTTCGCCAAGCATACGTTGCAACATCTGCGTCGCTCCTGCTTGCTGTTGAACAACATCCAGGTTGGCGTTTGCGATCGCACTTACATTGTCGACCTTGATATAAAACACTCCGCCATTTCCTTCGATCGCCGGCGACATTTGTGACTGATAGGCTTTGTTAAACGATGCGCCAACCACTTTCAACTCCTGTCCAACATTGGGAACAAACGGGCTTGAGAACAAAACGCTGTCTGCCTTCAGAACTGCCTGACCGCTCGCTTTTGAAACTGCGTCGAGGGAATTCGCATTACCCACTTTGTTCTGAATTTGCTTGGCCTTAAGTTGATTCCGTAATATGTTCTCAACAAGTGGTCTGGCTTTCTCCGCTGGCATTACACCTTCTTCATAAATCCGGGTAAGTACCGGAACGATATACTTGTCCTCAACAACGATGGGGCTTTCCGGAACATCGCCGACTTCAGCCTGATACATCCATCTTACCAACTCTCTGCTGCTTCCGAGTCCCTGTATCATCGCGTCGAGAGGCTTTACATCGGTTGCCGAAAATTTGTTGAGTTTCTTTGCGCGCACATTGGCATCAAATTCTTTTTTGTTGCGGCTTTCTGCGGCGAACTGCGACGCGAGCCCATTAACGCGGTTTCCGGTTACCTGGCTCGGAACGATCGCGCGCGCGAGGTACGCGACCTTATACCCTTGTTCGAAGTTCGATTGATTTAATACTTCTATGTAATGGTATCCGGCGTAGTTCGGGTTGTCGACTTTCACAACTTTCTTATCCCCGGTTCTGCCATAAAATGCAACTTCTGCGAATTCTTTGCTGATGTCCGGGATCTGAAGCGACGTGAAATCATATTCTCCGCCTTTGTTACGGCTGCCTTCGTCATCAGTAAATTTTACGACGAGGCTGTCGAATGGCGCGCCGGATCTTGCAGCAGTTGCAATGCTGTCTATACGCTTCCTTGCTGTACTGTCATCAAGTACCGGTGTACCCTGCTTGACGGTTTGGATCAGGATATGACGAACCTTCACACTATCAGGGACAACTCTCTTATCAATCATCCGCGCAAGCACATAGCTACCACCATCGATGTATGGTCCTCTTACCTGGCCGGGTTCAAGAATTTTTATCGAATCAGGATTTTCCATTTGCATCTTCGACTGAAGAATGTAGCCATCAAAGAATGGAGTTTCGCTTCCATTTCTGATAAGGAAAGATTTTGGATCATCGGTAGAAGCGAATTCCGCTTTCAATGCTGAAACCTGGTCGAAGATCGACATGCTGTCCGCTTTCGTTGGACCCGCATCGAACATGACATAATCGATCGATCGTGAAGCTTCCTGTTTGTATTCTTCTTTGTGATCGTTCACGTATTGATTAATTGCTTCATCGGTCACTTTGAAGCTGCTGTCCGGAAGCGACGCATAAGGAACATTCACAAATGATATGGCCGCTTTCTGGCTGTTCTCGGCAATTTGCTTTTCAGCAAGCCACTTCGGAACATACACGCTATTTGCCAGAAGGGAAATATATTTTTCTTTTTGCCGGTTCTTCGAGAGGGCAGGAAGATACTGGTCAAAGAAACTTGCATAGTTCGGATTCTTTTTGTCTCTGCGAAGCGCCTGAATCTGTTCGTACGCTTTATTGGCGTCGTATTGACCGGTATTCGGATCAGTGAACTGCTGGCGGAGATCCGAAGGAGGGTTTGCACCATATAATATATCGCTCAGCTCTTTTTCTGAAACGGTGAGACCGAGATCTTCATACCGTTCCGACATAATTCCATCCTCGACATATTCATTCCATATGCTTTCACGAATATTGCCACGCATCATGTCATTGATTGGATAACCTACCTGGCGATATTGTTCCTCGGCTCGCTTGAATTTTTCTTCAAATTCAAGAGGACTCACCTCCAAACCATTGACAGTGCCAATGGTGGTGGGATTGTCGCTGAACATGGAGCGGTTTTGAAACGCGTCCTGGACAATAAAAGCTAAAAGGGCGAGGCCGATGGCTGCACTGATTATCCACGCTGCTTTATCACGGATACTTTGAATGATCGACATATTTTCTTATTGAGTCGGGTATTTCTGAAATGAAACGAAGCGGGTTCGGTTTTTTAAGGAGGGCAAAAATAGGCTAATTATGCTTATCAACAAACTGTGGAAAAGCGGCTGGAAGCAGCATAAACACTGCTTGAGCCGGACGAAAAGACTGTTGATAAGGGTGGTTATTGGCAAGTTGGACTCGATCGCTCTTTCCATCGTGGAACGACCCCGTGGAATGTATCTTAACGGCCATGTCTTAACAACCCGGTTTTCCTGTGTACAAGCGTACTTTTTGACATATGCGGACAGGGGAAACTTAGGTGGTAAAAACAAATTGGGCTGGCAGGGTAGTCGTAGTTGTGAAGAACGACCGGTTTATTCTACATGCAATCACATGCGGAAAATAGGATTTCGGCGAAAAGTTATTCGATCCTGTCGGGCATCCACAACGTGGACAACTGCTCAGAATCGGCGATTTGTCTAGCCGGCCGGGTGTTAATGGATTGTTGAATAAGGTGCATAAACTGTAGTATGTAACTTTACCAAATTCTCCTCGAGTAATTTTGTCCCCGAATCCACATCCCTAATAGTAATAGTTACTATTTATAAAATAAGAATTAATATTAAATACTACGGAGTTTATGAACATAGCGGTGAATGATAAATCAGTCGAGAAACTTGGCTACCTGAACGTCGACATTGACCCGGCGCTCGACCTGTTTGCAGCAATCGACCGGCTGAAGAAAGAAAAGAATGCCGTGGTTCTTGCGCACTACTACCAGGAAGCAGACATCCAGGATGTTGCCGACTATATCGGCGATAGTCTGGGTCTCGCGCAATATGCGCAGAAGACGAATGCCGATATGATCGTTTTTGCCGGTGTGCATTTCATGGCGGAAACCGCCAAGATCCTGAATCCCGACAAGAAGGTCGTGTTGCCCGATCTCAAGGCAGGCTGCTCTCTTTCAGACTCCGCTCCACCTCCGTTGTTCAAAAAATTCAAAGAGAAGTATCCCGATCACATCGTAATCTCGTACATCAACTGCTCTGCCGGCATAAAGGCGTTAAGCGATATCATCTGCACTAGCAGTAACGCTCCATACATTGTTGAGAGTGTGCCGAAGGATCAGAAAATTATATTTGCTCCGGATAAAAATCTTGGCTCGTACCTGGTGAAGAAAACTGGGCGCGACATGGTGCTGTGGAACGGCGCATGTATGGTTCACGAGATTTTCAGTCTTGAAAAGATCATGAAACTCAGGATTCGCCATCCGAAGGCAAAGTTCATCGCTCACCCGGAATGTGAGGAAGCTGTGCTTCGGCTTGCTGACTATGTCGGTTCCACAACAGGTCTGCTAAAGTACACGGAGAATGATCCTGCCGCTGAATTCATCGTTGCGACCGAAACTGGAATTCTTCACCAGATGCAGAAGTCTTCACCTCACAAAAAGTTCATTCCTGCGCCACCCACCAACAGTTGTGCTTGTAACGATTGTCCGCACATGAAGCTTAATACACTTGAAAAACTCTACCTGTGCATGGAGTACGAGGTGCCGGAAATCACGATGGATGAGGAAATCCGGGTTGCAGCAAAAAAGCCGATCGACAGGATGCTCGAGATAAGCGCTCATTACGGTTTGTAATGCATACCTTAACGGTTCAAATCGTTTTATGGAGCAGGATTTCCAGTCAATTCTCTGGCACGATATCACGGTTGATAATGCTGATAAACTTTCGGAGTTCTATTCCAAAGTTGTTGGATGGACGATTGAACCGCTTTCGATGGGGGATTACAACGACTATGTGATGAAAAACTCAATTACCGGGGCCGGAACGGCCGGAGTATGTCATGCACGTGGTGTCAACCAGGGACTGCCACCCCAATGGCTTGCTTACGTAAAAGTTCAGGATATGGAGGCGAGCTTAGAAAATTGCACCCGTTTAGGCGGTAAAATCATTGGTGAACGCCGGAACATGGGAGACCAGGGAGAGTTTTGCCTTATACAGGATCCCGCCGGTGCGCATATGATGTTGTTTGCCTCACCAACGACGGATGTTTCTTAACAAAATAGTTGACCGGGGTTCTGAAATTCTGAAAAGAAAAGTATAGCTTTGTATCGTATTTGAGTTTTAGCCTTTAGTAATTGAACGATTTTTTTCTGCTACGGAATTTTTCTGCTAATCAGTTAGTCTTCTTTACAATAGCATTTGCTCAGATCGCATTAATCAGTTAAATAATTTTTTTCAAACATGAACATTTATGTTTCAAACTTAAGCTTCAACGTAGAGAATGAAGACTTAAGAGACTTTTTTTCGGAGTATGGTGAAGTTACATCTGCGAAAGTGATTACCGACAGAGAAACCAACAGAAGCCGTGGTTTCGGATTTGTTGAAATGGCAGACGATGCTGCTGCTCAAAAAGCCATCGATGAGTTGAATGGTGCTATCGTTGAAGGTCGCGCTATCAATGTATCGGTTGCCAAGCCTAAGGAAGAAAGATCCGGCGGCGGTGGTGGCAGACCAGGTGGTGGTGGCGGAGGCGGCAACAGACGCCCCTTCCAGAATAACAATCGCTGGTAATTCCATACACAAATAATTGCATTAAGGGAGCTTTGCTCCCTTTTTTCGTTTCAGGTGGTATGAGTTTTTTGCAGCTCCTGGAAACGGTTTCATGAAAAGCAAGGCCAGCATCAGGAGCCATCCGATTCATCCTATCCTCATCTGCTTCCCCGTCGCATTGTTCACAGCCACCTTTGTTTTTGATGTCTGTTCTGTGTTATTCGACAACCCTGCACTTTCCGGGAGTGCGTATTACACCACCATGGCCGGCGTCATTGGAGCCATTGCAGCGGCCATTCCCGGCATCATCGATTATACGTGCACAGTACCCCCTAAAAGTTCTGCGAAGAAACGAGCCGCCACCCACGGCCTTCTGAATACGATTATGTTGCTCATCTTCATTGGTACGCTCTTGTACAGGAAGGACGGCGACGGATCAATCTATGTTCTCATCGGAGCGGAAGCAGTGGGACTTGTGCTGATGTTTATCTCCGGATGGCTTGGTGGTACGTTGGTATACCGGAATCAGATCGGTGTTGACCCCAGGTATGCCGATGCCGGAAAGTGGCAGGAACTCAGGATCGGCAATACCTCCGGCCCCATCAGAGTGGCAGCGGCCGACGAACTGAGCCGGGACCAAATGAAACTTGTTGTGGTTGACGGGAAACGGATCGCCATCGCACGCACCGAAACCTCATGGGTAGCCTTTGATGACCGGTGCTCTCATAAGGGCGGGTCTCTTGCTGGCGGCGCAATGATCTGTTCAACCGTGCAGTGTCCGTGGCATGGTTCGCAATTCGATACGGTTACAGGAGCCATGAAAGCGGGACCTGGCAAAGAAGGGATCAGTACCTACAAAATTTTTGAGGATGCCGGACACGTGTACCTTTCTCTATAATTCCATTCACGATATCCTTGGCATGTCCGCAACCGATTGAAAGCGGAGCTTGGAATGGAACGATTTTTTAGCCGAATGAACTTCAACAGTCAGCAATGTACACGGCAAAGATCATCAGGCACAGGCATAAGTACCATCATTATCTAAACGATGACCTCAAATCTGTAAAGGAAGAAACGTATTTCAAGATCGTATTTTCCGATCCAACGGAATTTACTGCCTTCGAGCAGTGGTGCATCGACAATGACGGGCTTTACGATTACGACAAGAACAACAGCTGTCAGCGTGGAAAACTTCCCAAGATCGAGATTTTTAAGGATGAGATTTGCTGGTGCGATATCATGACGTACTACCTGCTGCACATTGCCAGATATGAGTATCACTCATCGATACACCCTTACAAGGGGGAAGTTTACACCAAGAAGACAAACCACTGATGTCTCACTTCGACGATTGCATAACCGCCCTGGAGTTCGCTGCCCGGAAACATAAAGGGCAAATGCTCCGGGGCAAGTCGCTTCCGTATTTTGTACACATCGTTTCAGTAGCCAGCGAAATAAGTTTCGCTTCAGCAAACGGATCGTCCATGGATCTGCCCTTCGCTTTGAAACTTGCCTATTTGCACGATACCATTGAAGATACCGAAACGTCATACGACGATATCCACGCGATGTTTGGAAAGCCGACTGCAGACGGGGTCCTTGCTCTTACGAAACTACCAGAAGTTCCTAAGCGTCAACAAATTATGGATAGTGTTCACCGAATCAAGACTCAACCAAAAGAGGTTTGGATGGTAAAGCTTGCCGACCGGATATCGAACCTTACCCCTCCTCCAAGGAAATGGTCCATGGAAAAGATAATTCGCTACCATGGGACCAGTCAGCTGATCCTCAACGAGTTGGGTTCTGCGGACGAATGGCTGTCGGGACGTCTGCGCGAAAAGATTGCGAATTATCAGATTTATCTGCCTGACGAATGACTATCTCCCCATGTACACCATGAGAATTTGGACGTCGCTAGGATTGACTCCACTGATTCGGCTTGCCTGACCAAGCGTTGACGGTCTGATTTTCTTAAACTTCTGTAGCGCCTCGTTAGATAGTGCCGCTATCCGATCATAGTCGAATGTCTCGGGGATAAGCAATTCTTCAAACTGCTTCATTTTGGCCACAAGGTCTTTCTCTTTCTCTATGTAGACATCATACTTCACTTGGATTTCAGCTTGTTGAGTTGCTTCCCGGCTAAAGGGCCCGAGCGCTGTCGCTATCCGCGGGACGAGCCGCTTCATAGATTCAAGGTCGACATCGGGTCTTGCCAGAAGCTGCGCGGCTTTTTGCTTATAGCTGATGGGCGCCGATCCTTGTACCTCGAGGTATGGGTTGGCTTCGGACGGATCTAGCGAAATCGTTTGAAGCAACTGTTTGATTTTGAGCGCTTGATCTTTCTTTTCCGTCACTTTCTTCATTCGTTCCTCGGAGGCAAGTCCGATAGCATTACTCAAGGCGGTTAAGCGCAAGTCGGCATTGTCCTGGCGCAGAAGCGTCCGGAACTCCGCGCGAGACGTAAACATGCGATAAGGCTCGTCGGTTCCTTTGCTTACGAGGTCGTCGATCAAAACTCCTATGTAGGCTTCGCTACGTTTAAGGATCATCGGTTCTTGCTCCCGGACTTTCAGATGAGCATTGATTCCCGCCATAAGTCCCTGACACGCAGCCTCCTCATACCCGGTAGTTCCGTTAATCTGTCCGGCAAAAAATAGGTTCTTCACCTGCTTCGTCTCGAGAGAATGGGTGATCTGCGTCGGTGGAAAATAATCGTACTCTATTGCGTAGCCAGGACGGAACATTCGTACGTTTTCAAAGCCTGGGACCAGCCTCAGGGCTTTGTACTGCACATCCTCAGGCAGTGAAGTAGAAAATCCATTAACATAGATCTCAACCGTGTTCCATCCTTCGGGCTCTACAAACAGCTGATGGCGTTCGCGTTGCGAAAATCGGTTGATCTTATCTTCAATACTTGGGCAGTAACGTGGTCCCACCCCTTCTATCCGACCGGCGAACATAGGACTCCGATCAAACCCCGTCTTTAGCATTTCGTGTACTTCCGGGTTGGTGTAGGTTATCCAACAGCTGCGCTGTGTTTTTGGCTTTTTGGTGTCGAGATAAGAGAAGCCTTCGATGTCTTCATCTCCCGGCTGCTCTTCCATTTTATTGTAATCCAGACTTCTTCCATCAATTCGCGGTGGCGTACCTGTTTTCAGCCGATCACTTTCGAAGCCAAGAGCCACAAGCTGTTCGGTTATTCCTGATGCTGCCGCTTCTCCCACACGTCCGCCTCCAAGTCTTTTCTCTCCAATGTGTATCACCCCATTGAGAAATGTGCCACTTGTAACTACAACAGACTTTGACCGTATTTCGTGGCCCAGGTTCGTAATCACTCCGGCTGCGCGGTTGTCTTTGATGATAATTGAACGGACCATATCCTGATAGAAATCCAGGTTTGCGGTTCCTTCCAACATTTGCCGCCATGTAGTGCTAAAAAGCGCCCGGTCGTTCTGCGCACGCGGGCTCCACATTGCCGGGCCTTTGGACCGGTTCAGCATTCGAAATTGAATCATGCTTTCATCGGTCACAATCCCTGAATAGCCACCCATTGCATCTATCTCCCGAACAATCTGTCCTTTTGCGATACCGCCCATTGCCGGATTGCAGCTCATTTGTGCTATCGTTTGCATGTTCATGGTAAGCAACAGCACGCGGGAGCCTAAATTAGCCGCGGCGGCAGCGGCTTCACAGCCGGCATGACCAGCTCCGACAACAATCACATCATATTCAGGAAACATGCCGCAAAAATACACTATCGCGGGTTAGCGGTTCTGTTTCACGTGGAACACCCCGTCGAGTGTGCTAAGCCACTCTTCTTCAAGGGCTCTCATTTTGCGTTTGGTGTTCGGAGTGTTGTCTTGATGTCCACATAAGTGAAGAGCTGCGTGAATAAGCAGACGATGTGTTTCACGTGGAACGGTCGCGTTGAAAGCATCAGCATTTTCGATGAGACGTTGTACGCTGATGTAAGCCTCTCCAACCACCGGCTCATCAGGTTCGGCCAGGTTGAACGTAATGATATCGGTGAGAAAGTCGTGATCAAGGAACCTCTTGTTGATATCGAGGAGAAATTCATCCGAAACGAAAATGTAATCCAGGCTCTCAAGCGGCTTTCCATGAGCCTGAAACAAAGAGACAATCAGCGACTTAAGAAGTTGCCGTCGCCTTAAACTAAAGGGCTCCTGCAAATGGAACCGGATCTGATTTACCTTTTTTGATGTCATTTAACTGCTACGACAAAGCTACATTTGTTGAAACTTGTATGAAGAGGCTGTCACAAATAAAGCAGGGAGGAGTTGTTGAAATTGTTTCCTTCGAGAGCAGCGATCTCTTTCTGAAGCTCATGGAAATGGGATGCGTGCCCGGGGAACGCATTAAGGTTGAGCAGGTGGCGCCGCTCGGCGACCCAATCTCTATCAGCGTTGCCGGCTACAGCCTTAGCCTGCGTTTGAATGAAGCCAATGACATCTTTGTAAAGGACGTTTAATGATTTGATTTCCAACTCATTGCATGGATATTGCATTGTATTTCGGCTCTTTTAACCCCGTACACAACGGCCATCTTATCATTGCTAACCATATCCGTCAAAATACCAGCGTCGACCAGGTATGGTTCGTTGTTTCTCCGCAGAACCCCCAAAAAAAGAATCTTAGCCTGTTGAATGAATTCCACCGGCTGTACCTCGTACAAATCTCCATTGAAGACGAGTCCGGCCTTAAAGCTTCTGATGTTGAATTTCGTTTGCCGAAACCGTCGTACACCGTCGACACATTGACCTACCTCCATGAAAAGTATCCCGACCACCGCTTCTCAGTCGTCATGGGAAGCGATAGCTTCACGAATATCGAGTCATGGAAAAATTTCGAGCACCTGCTGAAAAATTATTCTGTTATTGTGTATGTGCGTCCCGGATTTGAGAAAATAAAACAATATGAAGGCGCGAACGTAACGGTGCTCGAAGCGCCGCTACTTCAAATTTCGGCTACCCATATACGTGAGATGATCAAAATGGGTCAGTCGATCCGGTATCTCGTTCCCGATAAAGTAAAAGAAGAAATCGAAAGAAACGGATATTACAGACAATGAAAAATATCTTACGCTACAGTATTGTTCTGATTTCATTATGCTGCTGTAGTCTCTCATCGTTTACTCAAAGCGTTGACGCAAAGCTTGAGCGAATGCTGCGTGAAATCGTTTCAGGATTTCATGGCGATGTCGGAGTTTTTGTTAAAGACATCAGACGGAACAAGATCGCTACAATCAACGCCGATACGTTATTCCCCACCGCAAGCATGGTAAAAATTCCGATACTCATTGGCGTGATGAATAAACTTGAAAGAGGTGAACTCCAGTATGAGCAGGAACTGATTTACAACGATTCAATATTGTACCCGGGGGTGGATATCCTCGGGTCCTTCAAGCCGGGAGAGAAAATTGAACTTGGAAAAATTATGATGCTCATGCTTACAATGAGCGACAACACTGCGAGTCTTTGGCTTCAGCTTCTCGCCGGAACTGGGATTGAAATAAATAGAATTCTTGACAGCCTCGGCTTTCACCAGACAAGGGTGAACTCAAAAACACCCGGACGAGAGTTGGATCGCGAACGATTCGGGTGGGGTCAGACAACACCGCGCGAAATAGCAACAATGATGGAAGCAATCGCGCAAAAAAAGATGTTGTCATCTGCTGCGAGCGAAAGAATGTTGCGAGTACTCGGAAGAAGTTTTTGGGACGACGTGTCACTTTCTCAAATTCCGGCTGGAGTATTTGTGGCATCTAAAAACGGAGCAGTCGACAGATCGCGCAGTGAAGTTTTGTATGTCAATGCTCCGGGACGCCCCTACATTTTTGCGGTTTGCACAAAGAACAACGTTGATACATCATGGACAAGCAGCAACGAAGCATGGACAATGATTCGTAAACTCAGTGCGATGCTGTGGAACTATTATCAACCATCAAACAGAAGATAGTACATCGTTAAATGATCCTGATCCGACATATTCCATTCCTTAAGGCCGTGTTGCTGCACAGCCTTACGGCTTTCGGTGGTCCGCAGGCGCATTTTGGAATGATGATGAAAACTTTCGTCCGCCGACGGCATGATGTGACGGAAAATGAATTGCTCGAGTACAATTCGTTCTGCCAACTCCTGCCGGGCGCGTCTTCAACACAGGTGCTAAGTTTGATCGGATACAAACGCGGAGGGATCCCACTGGCAGTACTGACTTTGTTGATATGGATTCTTCCGGCAGTAATATTGATGAGTGCGTTTTCATTTCTTCTTGGTTATATCGATAAGAAGGCTCTCAGCTCCGATGTCTTCAAATTTATTCAGCCAATGGCCGTTGGCTTTCTCGCGTATGCATCGACGGTATCGTTCAGGTTATCCATACACAACGCGATTACCCGGTGGATCTTTGTCGTAAGTGCTATTGCGACATATGTTGTATTCAAAAGCCCGTGGATATTTCCATTACTGATAGTAATAGGTGGATTCGTAACCAACATCAGCGAGAAACGAATTCCGCAACAGGGGACACCACCGAAAAAAATCAAATGGGGAAATATCTGGCTGTTTGCTTTGGTGTTCCTCGCGGCAGGCGTACTCAGCGAGCTTGCACGTAAGAACGACTGGCCGAACCGTCGCCCATACAATCTTTTCGAGAACATGTACAGGTTCGGAAGCCTCGTATTTGGAGGTGGACAAGTTTTGATACCGATGATGTATGAGCAATTTGTTCAGCGTCCGACAGCACCGCGCGTGATATTAAAGAACCAGGACAAGAAGGAAAACGTTGTGAGTATCGAGCGCGAAGATTTTTATATCGGAGCAGGCATTGTGAGAGCCATTCCAGGACCAGTGTTTTCAATCGCCGCATTCATGGGCGGTATGGCGATCAGCGACAGGGGGCCTGCATGGCAAATGGCTGGCTGCGCCATCGGTGCAATTGCGATATTTCTGCCCAGCGCGCTTCTTGTACTGTTCTTCTTTCCTATCTGGCACAATCTGAAGAAGTACGCAGTGGTTTACCGGGCGCTCGAAGGCATTAATGCTGTTGTTGTTGGAATAATGGTGGCCTCAACCGTTTACATGATGAAAGACATTTCCATTATTGATCTGAAAACGGTAAGCTTCATCAATATCGCAGTGATTGTATCTACCTGGGCCGTCCTCGCGTTCACCAAAATTCCTTCACCTGTCATCGTGGGAATATGCCTCGCACTCGGCTGGTTGTTCCATTTCGGTTAGGCGTGAGCGTTAGAATCAATTTGAGTTTGCCTGTTCTGCTGTTCTCGGAACGAACCTCGTCACCTTATTTTTGATGGGTTTCACACTCTTCAAATATTCGTATATCGCCTCGAGATCATGATCGGTCATCCCGCCATACATGGCCCACGGCATAATCGTATTGTACTCTTTCATGAAGTCAACCTTTTGGTTCGCCGCTGCGCTGTCCCTGAACGACGCGAACTTTCGAATAAACATTTCTTTTGTCCATGAGCCGATGCCGGTTTCCTTGTCGAAAGTAATGTTCATCGATGTAAGTGTGCCCGGCGGCATGTCAAACACCCGGCCGCCCGCTAAATGCAACTCTTCAACATAGCTTCCTTTTTCAAATGGTGTGTGGCAGTCAGCACACGCAGCTGCAGTAACCAGGTATTTACCGTACGCACGCAAGTCGTTCGAGTCGGGCCTTGATGTGAATGCAGGCTTTGAAGGAATAGTGTTGATGATAAAGTTCATCGGGAAGTCGGATTGCGACGGAGGAATCTGGTTCTCTATTGGCTGAAGTGTGCGCACATATGCGATCACGGATTCTATGTCTTCCGGATCAAGCTGTCCATAATTCTTGTGAGGCATGACCGGAAAGATAGCGCTACCGTCTTTTTTTACTCCGGCAGTGATTGCCCGGAACAGTTCGCCGTCGGTCCAATTTCCAACCCCTGCAGGGGTGATGTTGGCAGAAATGTAAGTTCCCGGAAACCCGGCGCGTTTGTCGAAGATCTCACCTCCTTTCCCGAGGGTGCCTGCAACGAGCGGACCTGCAAAAGTGTTCCAGTCGCGCGTGCTGTGGCAGTCCATGCATATCATCACATGATTCGCCAGGTACCGACCGCGTTCGATGTGAGCGGAATCTTTCTTAACTGTCAATTGTGGTGCGGGCCCGACATCGGGCAGTGCAAATTTGATATATGCAGCAATGCCGCCAACAGCTACAATCAACACAAGAAGAAGGATACCAAGTACCCTGAGCGCTTTTTTCATTATGCAAACTTTTAACGGGAAACGACACTTAAGATCGGAACCGGGAAATCCAATTCTTTGAATGCTTGTTCATCTAATGGTTCATGAGTGCCAGTCAACGGTTCCGATCTCGTGTCAGATATATGATTGATTTTACCTTTAGGAAGAATCACAGTGCCCGTGCCTTCAGAATACAAGGGAATTGTAAGAAGTGAAACAAACAACACAGGAATCAATATTGAAATGAAGGGGCGCATAAAAATCATCGCAAAGGTAGAAATCCTTTGTTTGCTTCATATAGCATAAAGATGTGAAAGCGGCTCACCGGATTTGGTGATGGATAGGTCAGACAAGTTTGTCCTTGAAAGCTTTGGCTACGGCTTCGCTTTTTGAATTCACATGCAGCTTTTCGTAGATTTTTTTGATGTGCGAGCGCACCGTGTCGATACTGATATACATTTCAGAAGCGATCATTTTGTAGCTGTAACCATTTACCAGCAGCTGCAGAACCTGCTTTTCGCGTTCCGAAAGATGATAATCTTCATGTGAAGGATTATGTATTTGAGAGAACATCTTCAACACCTGAGAAGCGATGGATGAACTCATCGGCGCCCCACCTGTATGCGCTTCCTGTATGTATTCAAGCAATTTTGCAGGTGGCGTTTTTTTGAGAATGTATCCGTTGGCGCCATTCTTTAGCGCTTCGAAAACGTTTTTGTTGTCGTCAAAAACAGT
>JAESFU010000489.1_pt1 | contig 20235 bp, 20 predicted proteins | sample 9269461 | NCBI WGS metagenome assembly JAESFU01 (sample SAMN14502556, study PRJNA617107) | algae metagenome | isolation source: Stenomitos rutilans HA7619-LM2 and co-occurring heterotrophs from cave walls | place: USA: Waikapalae cave, Hawaii | collected 2009-07-28
GCGCATGCGCTCAGTCAGCTCGCGACCGAGGAAGGCGACGGGCTGCTGCTCGAGCTGCAGCTGCCAGGCCTGGTAGCGCTCGAAGACCGGGCGCGGGCAGGCGCCGAACGAGCCGTGGTTGAGAAAAACGACATCGTCCCGGAGCAGGAAGTGTCGGGCGAGATTGGAGGACAAGTCAGCGCCCCTTCAGGGTTGGATCGAGGGCATCGCGGAGACCGTCGCCGAACAGCGTCGTCGCGAGCACGGTGATGGCGAGCGCGGCCGTGGGGAACACGGCCATGTGCCAGTAGAAGTACATGAAGTTCATGCCGACATTGATCATCTGGCCCCAGCTGGGGGTCGGCGGCGGCACGCCGATGCCGAGGAAGCTCAGCGAGGCTTCGAGCATCATGGCGAGCGGGATGGCGAGCACGAAGCCGACGATGATCGGCGAGGTGGCATTGGGGATGAGGTGCCGGCGGATGATGTACCAGGGCGAGGCGCCGAGCGCCTGTGCGGCGCGGATGAACTCCTTCTCGCGCAGGGCTTTCACCTGCGCGCGGACGAGAAGGCAGACATTCACCCAGCCGAACAGGGCCGAGATCAGGATGATGGTGAGGAAGCCGCCGCCGGTGATGGCGCCGAGGAGGAGGGCGGCGAGCAGCGAGGGGACCACTGAGAAGAGCTCGATGATGCGCATGATCACCCAATCGGTGCGGCCACCGAAATAGCCGGCCAGCGCGCCGAGCGGAATGCCGATCAGGACGCTGAAGGCGGCGGCAGTGAAGCCGATGGTGAGCGATACGCGGGCGCCGTAGACGATGCGGGTGAAGAAATCGCGGCCCAGGTCATCCACACCAAACCAGAACTCGGCCGAGGGCATGGCGAGCGCCTGCTGGAGGAAGGCCTGCTGATCCGGAGCGGTCTTGGTGAAGAGCGGCGCAAAGATCGCGGCCAGCGTCAGAATCAGCAGAATCACCCCGCCCACGACTGCGGCCTTGTTGGCGAGGAAACGTCGCCAGGCGAACCAGAGCGGACTGCGCTGCCGGCGGGCGACCGGTACGGAGAGTTCGGTGGTGGCTTCGACCTCGGAGCTCATTGTGCCCGGTCCCCGAAGCGGATGCGCGGGTTGAGCCAGGCGTAGCAGATGTCGCTGATCAGGTAGGCGAAACAGAACATCAGCGTAACCATCAAAACTAATGCCATTTCAAGAGGATAGTCGCGGTTCTCAATGGAGGACACGAAGTATGAACCAAGCCCGGGCACGCGGAACATGGCCTCGACGAAGATCGAGCCGGTGGCCGTCCCGATGAACATGGGGAGGAACACCGCGACCATCGGAATGGCCGAGTTGCGCAGCACGTGCTGGAAGATGATGCGGGTTTCGCTCAGCCCCTTGGCGCGGAGCGCCGTGACGAAGGGGCGATTGAGCGTGTCGAGCATGGCGGAGCGGGTATAGCGGGCATAGGTCGCGACGGGGATCGCGGCATAGGCGATGATCGGCAGGATCCAGCGTTCGGGCTTGCCCCAGCCGCTCGCCGGCAACCAGTTGAGCCAGACGGCGAAGATCAGGATCAGCAACATCGAGATGACGAAAACCGGGATGGTGAGGCCCAGCGTCGCCAGCGCCGAGGCGAAATAGTCGATCCAGGTGTTGCGGTTGAGGGCGGCGGCCATGCCGAGCAGAATGCCGAGCGGGGCGCCGATCAGGACGCCCAGGCCACCCAGGATGAGGCTGGGCGGCCAGGCATCGGCGAGGAGGCTGATCACCGTCTCGCCCGGCGCCTGGTAAGGGTAGCCGAAATCGAAGACGAGCACGCCCTTCATGTAGTTGACGTACTGGACCCAGAGCGGCTGATCGAGGCCGAGCTTGGCCATCAGCGTGTCCCGGACCGCTTTGGATACCGGCATGTCGTTGCCGTCGAATGGCCCGCCGGGAACCGCGTGCATCATCAGGAACACGATCAGCGACACCACGAAGAAGGTGAAGGCGATCGAGAGGAGGCGGCGGACGATGTAGAGGACCATGTGCCGGGCTCCTAGTGGGTGACGATCGCTTCGACCAGATGGCCGGGAGCGACGCTCACGAGTTGCGGTGTGTCGGCGGGCACGGCGGCGCTTGCCAGCCTGTCCTTGGCGTAGCGCGGCGTTGCGGCCTCGATATCAGCGGACTTGAGGAAGGTGCGCTGGCGACGATCGCGCGGATTGGTGGCCGGGATCGCGTCGAGCAGCGAGCGCGTATAGGGGTGCTGCGGATTGTTGAAGAGCAGGGCCGTGGGAGCCTGTTCGACGACACGGCCACGATACATGACGGCGACAGTATCGGTCAGCGATCGGACGACCGAAAGATCATGGCTGATAAACAGCATGGAGAGGCCCATCTGGCGCTGAAGGTCCTTCAGCAGGCCGATGATCTGAGCCTTGACGGAGACGTCGAGGGCGGAGGTGGGTTCGTCTGCAACGAGGACAGACGGGCCGAGGATGAGGGCGCGGGCGATGGCAACGCGCTGGCGTTGACCGCCGGAGAGCTCGTGCGGGTAACGCGAGCCGAAGCTGCGATCGAGGCCGACCTTTTCGAGCCAGTCGAGCGCCATGTCGACGCGCTTGCGCGGCTGCTCGAGGCCGTGGATGTCGAGCGGTTCGGTGATGATCTCGGTAAGAGTCAGCATCGGATCGAGGGCCGAGTAGCTGTCCTGGAAGACGACCTGCATACGGCGGCGAAAGGACTTGAGGTCGTCGCTGGCCAGCGCGCTGATATCGGTGCCGTCGACCAAGATGCTGCCGGCACTGGGCTCGGTGAGGCGCATCGCCATCATGCCGGTGGTGCTCTTGCCCGAGCCGGACTCGCCGACGAGACCGACGATCTTGTTGCGCGGCAGCACGAGGTTCACGGCGCGCACGGCGTGGTGGTCGGCATAGGTCGCAAAGATGCGGCCCTGGCGCTTGAGCTTATAGACCTTGCTCAGGTCGCGCAGCTCCAGGGCCGGCGCGACGGGTGGCTCGTCGCGATCCGGGGTTTTGGCGACGCCAGCGGTAAGGCTCGCCAGCAACTGCTGGGTGTAGCTGTGCTTTGGCGCGTCGAAGATCTGCTGGACCGGGCCCTCTTCCATCACGCGGCCGCCATACATGACGACGACCCGATCGACCGTTTCGGCGATGACGCCGAGATCGTGGGTGATCATGATCAGGGCCATGCCGAACTCGGCCTGCAGCTGCTTGATGAGTTGCAGGATCTGGGCCTGGATGGTGACGTCTAGGGCTGTGGTCGGTTCGTCGGCGATGAGGAGTTTGGGGCGGCAGGAAAGCGCCATCGCGATCATCGCGCGCTGCAGCATGCCGCCGGAAAGCTGGTGCGGGTAGTAGCCGAGGACGTCGCTGGCATTGCCGATCTCGACGCGCTTCAGCAGCTGCTCGGCTTCGGCGAGGGCTTCCGCCTTGCCCACCTTTCGGTGGGTGCGGATGGTTTCGACGATCTGGTGGCCAATGGTGAAGACGGGATCGAAGGCCGTCATCGGGTCCTGGAAGATCATCGCGGCGGACTTGCCGCGCAGGGCCGAAAGGGTGCGCTTGTTGGCGGCGAGAACATCGACGCCATCGAGCTTCATCTTGTCGGCGGTGACCTTTGCCGTCGGGGCGAGGAGGCGCATCAGCGCCATGCAGGTCACGGACTTACCGGAGCCGGATTCGCCCACGATGCCGAGGCTTTCGCCTTCCTCGACATGAAGGCTGACGCCGCGCACGGCGTCCACGGTGCCGCCATGCTGGGCGAAGCTGACCTTCAGGCCCTCTATTTCGACGAGTTTCATGAGCGGTTCCGGGCAGGGCAGAAGTGCTCCCCGGACGAGCCGGGGAGCACGGGTTCGGACTACTTCACGCTGATGTGCGAGTAGAGGAAGTTCCCGATGCGATCGAGCGGCGTGAAGCCCCTCGAGTTCGGCGTGACGCCGGGACCGGTGATGTCCTCGCTGACGACGGCCATGATGATCGGGTGCACCAGCGGCACGATGAGCCCCTGGTCGATCATGACCTGCTCGGCCTGCTCGTACAGCTTCACGCGATCTTCCCAGGCAGGAGCCTTGTCGGCTTCTGCGACGAGCGCGTCGTACTCCGGCACGTGGTAGCTGTGGCGGCCACCGTTGTAGAAGATGCCGTAGAAGTTCGAGGGGTCGAGATAGTCGTACTCGTAGGGCGCGATGTAGATGTTGTTCTTGCGCGCCAGCATGCCTTCCATCCAGTCCTTACCCGGCATGACCTTGATGTTCATGGTGATGCCAAGGATGTCCTTGAACTGGGCCTGCAAGTACTGCGCCATCGGGGGCAGGATGGCGCCGTTATAGCCACCTTCCTCGCGGAACCAGATCTCGATGGTGGGGAAGCCCTCGCCATTGGGATAGCCGGCCTTGGCCATGAATTCCTTGGCCTTTTCCGGATCGAACACGGCCTGCTTGGCGATGTTCTCGCTATAGCCAGGATAGCCGGGAGCAAGAATGGAACCCGCCGGGATGGCGATGTCCTTGAGCACGGTCTTGGTCAGCTCGTCGCGGTTGACCGCGTAGTAGAAGGCGCGGCGGACGTCGACATTGTCAAATGGGGCGGCCTCGAGATCGAACGAGATGTACGAGGTCGCAAACACCGTATTGGTGCGGATCGCGTCGGGCATGCGCTGCTGCATGGCCGGGATCTGGCCCGCATTCAGGTAGGTGAAGGCGAGGTCGCCCGCGAGGAAGGCGGGCATGCCGACTTCGGGCAGGCCGACCGACGGGTCCATGGTGAGTTCATCGACCGCAGCGGCCCAGGGGCCGGTGTAGGTCTCGTTCTTCACAAGGACGACCGAGTTGTTCGACTTTTCCCAGGACTTGAGCTTGAACGGGCCCGAGGAAATGACGTTCTCGACGGCCGTCGACCAGTCATCACCGAACTTGTCGAACTGGTGCTTGGGCACCGGGTACCACAGTGACACCACGCCCGGCAGGTAGGGTTTTGGCGCGGCGGTGGTGACTTCGAGCGTGTGATCATCGACGGCCTTGAGGCCGAGCGTCTCGGGGCCGGCCTTGCCTTCGGTGACTTCCTTCCAATTGGCGATGCCACCGGCGAAGTCCCAGTACCAGGCGAAGTCGTAGCCGGAAGTGGCTGCGTGCTGCAGCGCGAAGACATAGTCCTCGGCGGTGAGCGGCTCGCCGTCGCTCCAGACCAGCCCGTCACGGAGCTTGAAGGTCCAGGTGAGACCGTCTTCCGACTGGGTCCAGCTGTCGGCCGCGAGCGGGGTCAGCTGATACTCATTGTCGAAGCTGGTGAGCGGGATCTGCAGCAGCTCGGAGCCCGATGCACGCGCATAAACCGTCTTCATGTAGTCCATGTAGGTGCCGGTGGTGGACCCACCCGGTACCGTCAGCTTTGTCTGCGCCAGCGCCGGCGCCGCGGTCAAACCCGCAGCCAGCGCGACCGCGCCGACAATCTTCAGCAACGCGTTCATTGAGCTCCCTCCTTGATGCAGAGCCGTTGTCGATACGTCCCCGATTTTCCGCTCCCGGCCGATGCATGATGGCGACCGAAACGCGGCTTCGAATACGCGACACAAGGGACCGAGACGCCCCTCCCGAGTGCCGGATCGCTGGCAGTGTTCCCCTCAGAAAATCTGCCATATGACATATGTCTGACAATTGAGATTGGGCTTGGCAAGGGCTTTCTGCCCGACAGTGGATAATTGCTGCGCCGTTCCGAAAAGTGCTGAAATCCTAGGCAGATATGCCATCAGCGCCGTCCACCGAACAGGCTGCGTGCCGCGTTGGCGATCGCCTGCGCGTCGATGCCGAAGTGGCGGTAGAGGTCGGAAACACTGCCGGTCTGGCCGAAGTGCTCGACCCCCAGCGTGATCGCGCGGTGCCCACGGACGGAGCCGAGCCAACCAAGCGTTGCCGGGTGCCCGTCAATGGCGGTTACGAGGGCGGCTGTGTCGGGCGCGGCGGCGAGCAGGTCCTCGATATGGCAGGTGGCGCTGAAGTCGCCGTGGAGGCGGGCGCGCTGGGCGCCGTGCCAGCCGGCGTTGAGGCGGTCGGAAGAGGTGACGGCGAGGACCGCGACATTGCGGCGGTCGCCACCGAGTTCGCCGACGGCCGCGACGGCTTCGCTGGCGAGGACGCCCTGGTAGGCGATGATCGCCTCGCAGCTGGGGCTGGGCGGGACGAGCCAGTAGGCGCCGCGGATGATGTCGTCGGCGAGGCTTTGCGACATCTGTCGGGGTGGCTGCTCGAGCGAGCGGGTGGAGAGGCGTAGGTAGACCGAGCCGCCCGAGACGTCGCGGGGCCAGTCTGCGAGGTCGGCGCGATCGGAGCCGTCGCGCTGCATGTAGTCGAAGGCCCAGTCGATGATGACGCTGAGCTCGTCGGCAAAGGCGGGCTCGAATGCGGCGAGGCCGTCCTGCGCCATCCCGATGAGCGGGGTGCCGATCGACTGGTGCGCGCCACCTTCGCCAGCGAGCGAGACACCGGAGGGCGTGGCGACGAGCAGGAAGCGGGCGTCCTGGTAGCAGGCGTAGTTCAGCGCATCGAGACCGCGGGCGATGAAGGGATCGTAGAGCGTGCCGACGGGCAGCAGGCGTTCGCCGAACAGCGAATGGCTGAGGCCGGCTGCGCCGAGCAGCAGGAACAGGTTCATCTCGGCGATGCCGAGCTCGATGTGCTGACCCTGGGGGGTGAACTGCCACTTTTGTGCGCTGGGGATGCGCTCTTTCTGGAAGATATCGCCCATTTCGCGGTTGGCGAAAAGGTGCCGGCGGTTCACCCAGGTGCCGAGGTTGGTCGAGACGGTGACGTCTGGCGAGGTGGTGACGACGCGGCGGGCCAGTTCGCTGTCGGTCTTGGCGATGGCATCGAGGATCTTGCCGAAGGCGGTCTGGGTCGAGGTTGGGGCAGTGCCGACGAACTGAGGCCCAAGCGCCGGCACCTGCGGCGAGGTCAGGCGGCGGGGCTCGGTGGTGTTGAAGGGCGCTGCGGCGAGGAACCGCTCGAGCTCGGGGGCGGCGAGCGGCAGGCCCTCGAACTTGTCCCATTCGTGGCCGTCGCGCACCTGCATCGTGGCCTTGAGGCTCTCGATCTGGGCCGCGGTCATCTGGCCGGCGTGGTTATCCTTGTGGCCGGCGAGCGGGGTGCCCCAGCCTTTCACCGTGTAGGCGATGAAGACGGTGGGGCGATCGTCGGTAACGGCTTCGAACTGCTCGAGCAGGGACTCGATGCAGTGGCCGCCAAGGTTCGCCATCAGGTCGGCCAGCTCGTCGTCGGTGCGACTGTTAAGGAGGGCGGTGACTTCGCCCTGGTCGCCGATTTCGTCGGTGAGGCGTTCGCGCCAGGCGGCTCCGCCACGGAACATCAGGGCCGAGTAGAGGGCATTGGGGCAGCTGTCGATCCAGGCACGGAGCTTGTCGCCGCCCGGCTCGGCGAAAGCGCGGCGCTGCTTGACGCCATATTTTAGCGTGACGACGTTCCATTCGAAGGCGTTGAAGATGGCCTCGATACGGTCATAGAGGCCCTCGCGCACGACGCCGTCGAGGCTCTGGCGGTTATAGTCGATGATCCACCAGACATTGCGCAGGCCGTGCTTCCAACCCTCGAGCAGACATTCGTAGACATTGCCTTCGTCGAGTTCGGCGTCGCCGACGAGGGCGATCATCCGGCCCTCGCGGCGCTTGTGCGCCCACGGTTTGGCGCGGACGTAGTCCTGGACCATGGAGGCGAAGGCGGTGAAAGCGACACCGAGGCCGACCGAGCCGGTGGAGATATCTACGTCGTCGCTGTCCTTGGTGCGCGAGGGGTACGACTGGGCGCCGTGATAGCCGCGGAAGGCTTCGAGCTTGTCGCGGCTCTGCTTGCCGAACAGGTACTGGATGGCGTGGAAGACCGGGCCGGCATGCGGCTTCACCGCGACGCGGTCCTCGGGCTTGAGCACGCCGAAATAGAGCGCCGACAGGATCGCTGTCATCGAGGCGGAGGAGGCCTGGTGGCCGCCGACCTTCACGCCGTCCGGGTTGGGGCGGATGTTGTTGGCGTGATGGATCATCCAGCTGGCGAGCCAGAGCGCCTTGGCGCTGAGCGCGTTGATGGCCGCAATCCGATCCGTCGCCATGCATGCTCCGAGGAAATCTGCAGCTTTAGCCTGCGCTAGCGGCAGCGGCGTTTCCTGCTTATTGTGACGCCAATGTCATCAATTTCCGCAGGTTCCTGCGGCCTAGGGAGGATGGATTGGTGGAATCTGCCAAAACCGAGCTAAGTGCCATCGACCGAAGAATCCTCCGGGCGCTGCAGCAGGATGGGCGGATGACCGTTCAGGCCATTGCCGAGCGGGTGGGGCTATCGGCCTCACCGTGCCTCCGCAGAATACGCCAGATGGAGGAGGCGGGCATTATCTCGGGCTACAGCGCCGTCGTGGAGCAGAAGGCGGTCGGGCTGCCGGTCTCGGTGTTCATCTCGATCAAGCTCGAGCGACAGCGCGCCGAGGAGCTAGACCGGTTCGGCGCGGCGATCGCCGGCTGGCCGGAGGTGATGGATTGCTACCTCATGACCGGGCAGTTCGACTTCCTTTTGCGCGTTGTGTGCGCGGACCTGGCGGCATATGAGCAGTTCCTGCGTCACAAGCTGACGCAGGTTGCCGGCGTGAGCTCGATCGAGTCGAGCTTTTCGCTTGGGCAGGTGAAATACTCGCGCGTGCTGCCGATCTGAGGCTGCAAAGCGCCTCGGATAGGGTTCGACGGATATGCAGGCGGATAGCATCGTGCTCGGCGCGGGGATCGTGGGCGTCAGCGTGGCGCTTCACCTGCAGATGCGGGGCAGGGCGACGGTGCTGGTTGACCGGCGCGGGGCGGGCGAGGAGACCTCTTACGGCAATGCCGGGGTGATCCAGCGCGAGGGCGTCCTACCTTACGGCTTCCCGCGCGGGTTCTGGGAGTTGGTGCGCTACGGCTTCAACAACCGCACGGACATGCACTACCACCTGAGCGCGCTGCCGCGGATCGCGCCGTTCCTGGCGCAGTATCGCTGGCATTCCGAGCCGGAGCGCTATCGCAGGATCGTCGAGTCCTACGCGCCGCTGATTGCGCAGGCGATTGCGGAGCATGCGCCGCTTATTGCGCAGGCGGGGGCCGAGGACCTGATCGTCAAGCAGGGCTGGTATCAGGTCTATCACACTGCGACCAAGCTCGAGCGGGCGTTCGCCAGTGCCGACTGGACCAGGGAGTTCGGAGTTTCGCACGAGAAGCTGACCGGGGCAGAGATGCTGGCGCGTGAGCCGGGGCTGGCGGGCGAACTGGTAGGGGCGGTTCATTGGAGCGACCCGTGGACCATCCGGGATCCGGGCGGGCTGGTGGTTCGGTATCGCGAGCTGTTCGAGCGGCTGGGCGGGACATTCGTCAGCGGTGATGCGACCAAGCTGGAGCAAGCGGGGAACGGTTGGCGGCTGCCGACGGCGGATGGTGTTGTCGAGGCCAAAGATGCCGTGGTGGCGCTGGGGCCGTGGGCGGGCGACCTGACGGAGCGGTTCGGTTATCGGTTTCCGCTCGGGGTGAAGCGCGGCTACCACATGCACTACGCGCAGCCGACGGCACAGCCGCTGAATAACTGGGTCAATTCCGGCGACTATGGCTTCATGCTGACCCCGATGGCGCGCGGTATTCGGATCACCACCGGCGCTGAGTTTGCTCTGCGGGACGCGCCGTCGACGCCGGTGCAGGTGGATGCGGACGAGGCGATCGCGCGGAAGCTGTTTCCCGGGCTCGGGGCGCGTGTCGAGGCGCAGCCGTGGCGCGGGGCGCGCCCGGCGACACCGGACATGCGGCCAATCATCGGGCCGGCGCCGCGGCACAAGGGGCTATGGTTCGCCTTCGGGCATGCGCATCACGGCATGACGCTGGGCCCGGTGACCGGGCGTTTGATCGGCGAGATGGTGACCGAGGAGAAGACCTTCCTCGATGCCTCCGCCTTTGCGCCGACGCGCTTCCGCGGGGCCTGACGGCAGCCTGCCTGCGACAATCTGTACCGTTCGCTTTGTCGCGAGCCGGCTTGCCAGCCTTGTTGGCTGGGCTATCTCTAGGGTGCGGTTACCGGGCCCCTCTGACGGCAGCACCTAGCGCTCCGTGATGTCGGAACTGCTCCAACGAAAAATGGAGAGGTCCGGTCATGGAATTCCTGATCGCTGATTTTCTAGGTACCCCCGTCTATTTCTGGTTCGTGTTCCTCGCGATCGTCGTTGGCCTATTGGCCTTCGACCTCGGCGTGCTGAACCGCCGTGATCACGAGATTTCCGCCAAGGAGAGCCTGACGCTCTATGCGGGCTACGTGGTCGTTGCCGCGCTGTTTGGCGCCTGGGTGTGGTTCAGCCGGGGCGCCGAGTCCGGGCTCGAATTCTTCACCGGCTATCTGATCGAGCAGAGCCTCGCGATGGACAACATGTTTGTTATCGCGACGATCTTCGGCTTCCTCGCCATCCCGCGCATGTACCAGCACCGGGTGCTGTTCTGGGGCATCATCGGTGTGATCATCTTCCGGGCGATCTTCATCGGCCTCGGTGCGGCGCTCGTTCACTCGTTCTCGTGGATCCTGGTGCTATTCGGTGGCTTCCTAATCTTCACCGGCTTCCGGATGTTCACGCACAAGGACGAGGATCCGGATATCGAGCACAATCCGATCCTGATGTTCCTGAGGCGGCATTTCCGCATCAGCCAGCAGCTCGACGGGCACAATTTCACGACGCGCCAGCCGGACACCAAGACCGGCAAGCTGGTGCGCTTCCTGACGCCGCTCGGGGTGGCGCTGATCATGGTCGAGACCGTGGACCTTATCTTTGCGGTGGACTCGGTGCCGGCGGTGTTCGCGGTGACGCAGGACACGTTCATCGTCTACACGTCGAACATCTTCGCGATCCTGGGGCTCCGGGCGCTCTACTTCGCCCTTGCCGCGGCGATCAATCGCTTCCGGTACCTGCAGGTGTCGCTGGCGATCGTGCTGGTGCTGATCGGCATCAAGGTGGCGCTGGTGCCGTTCGGTGTGAAGATCGACACGCTGCTGTCGCTGCTGGTCACGATCGGTATCCTCGCCGGTGGTATCATCGTCTCGCTGTGGATGACCCGCAACGAGAAGGACATGAGCGCCGAGAAGCACCCGGAGCAGGGCCACCTGAAGCCCTAGTTAGGGGCGGACGGTTTCGACGATCAGTGTGCCTTCGGGAAGCGGGACGAGCAGTTCCGCTTCAGGCTTGGTGAGGAATAGCCAGTCGGCCCATTGGCTGGGTTTCAGCACGCAGACCTGGCGATCGTGGATCGGGGCGATGTCGGGGCCGGGCTCGGTGGTGAGCATGGTGAAGCTCAGGGCGCCGTCCTTGTCCTCGCTCCACAGGCCCGCAATGCCCATGACCGGCGAGTCCTTCAGGCGAAAGCGGTGCTTGGTCTTGGGTGATTTCGAGCCGGTGAACTCGAAGAAGCCCGACAGGATGATCAGGCAGCGCTTGCTGTCGGCAAAGTGACGATTGTCGGAACGAAAGTTGAAGACCGGCGGCGCCTTGGGGCGGGGCGCCGGCCAGCCGAAGCGCATAAGGATCAGTTCGACGCCATTGCCGGCGGGGCGCAGGACCGGGCCCACGTCGCCGATGCGAATATTGTCCGACTGCGGCAGGTCGGATGCGCTCTCGGCGGCGGGCGTCTCGAGTTCCGCGGCGCGGATCGCGTCGCGGTATTGCGCGTAGGTGACCTGCTGCTCGTAGGCGTTGCACATGGCCCGAAGCTAGAGGTTCGCTCCGGTCTCGGCCAGTCACATCAGGCGGCCAGCGCCAGGTGCTGGCGACGGATTTCGTCGGCGACCATTTCCTGCAGCAGCCACAGGGTGCGATCGCGGATGCCGTTGGCTTCGAGATTGCTCACCGTGTTGTAGAGATATTGCGCGCCCGACCCCCAGTGGCCGGCGGCTCGGGCGAGGGTGCGCGCGACTTCGGTCAGCGGGACGGCGCCGGCATAGTTGGCGCCGAGTGGGGAGGCGACGAAGGCGAGGGCGGTGACCGGACCCTCGGCGGTTTCGAGGCTAACCCAGCGGGGCACATTGGTGGATGGGGTCGCGTCGGTTTCGCGCCAGAGCAGGCGCGTCACCTGGCCGAGCGCGTCTTCTTCGGGCAGCCGATAGGCGATGCCGACCGACGAGCCGCCGCGATCGAGCGCCATCATCAGGCCGGGCTGGGCGAGCGTGCCGCGCCAGCGGGTCAGCCGCAGGCAGAAGCGGCGGTGCCAACCGCGGATGCGGGCCGGCCGGGCATCGAGGTGCTCGGTTTCGGGCTTCCAGATCAGCGAACCATAGGCGAAGAGCCAGAGCGGGCCATCCGGCCGTTCGGCGAGGAAGGCAGCGGCGCGGTCGCGCATCTCGGCCTCGTCAGGGACGTGCATGCCCGGCGGCGGGCCCGGATCGGGTTCGGTGCGCTCGACGAGCGCGACCAGTTCGGCGGTGAGGGCCATCTCACGGATGGTGGTCATAGTCGCAACTCCTGGCGGCCCCCCGCTCAGGTGTCGGTCATATGACGACTCGGGCCTGGGCGATCAAGTGTACCTGTGGTGCAGTTTCGGCTCCGACGCTGTGTCATGTGCCAGTCACGGGCCAAGGCTAGGAGCGGCTATTCCAAACGGGGGCTGCAATGACACTGAAGTTCGTGGTGATGAGCGATCTGCATCTGGTGCCAGAGGGCGAGGTCAGCCTGACGCTCGACACTGCCGCGCGGCTCGAGCGCGCAGTAGAGACGGTAGTTGAGCGCTATGGCGATGCCGATTTCTGCGTGCTGGCCGGCGACCTTGCGGATCTGGGGCAGGCGGCGGCGTATGAGCGGCTGAAGCGGATTGTCGCGCGATTGCCGATCCCGGCCTACATCACGCTCGGCAACCACGACGACCGGCCGACCTTCCTCGAGGTGTTTGGGGCAGAGTTCGCAGCCGAGACCGGCAAGATCGACAAGGTGATCGACGCCAAGGGCTACCGGATCGTCGTGCTCGATTCGTCCGAGCCGGGGCGGGTCGATGGTGTACTCGAGCCGGTGCAGATCGAGTGGCTGAAGGCGCGGCTGGCCGAGGCGACCGACCGGCCGGTGATCGTGATCCTCCATCACAATGCCAATGCGCTGCACATCAATTCCGACCGGATCCGCATGCTGGAGCCCGATGCGTTCATCGCGGCGCTTAGGACGCATCCGGATATCCGGCAGGTGATTGCGGGACATGTGCACCTCACTTCTGCGGCGACCTATCGCGGGCTGCCGTTCACGACGCTGGCCGGGGGCCACTATTCGGTGAGCTTCAATGTCGACCAGCCGGACGTGCCGTTCCGCCGCCTGAGCGGACCCGGGCAGATGGCCGTGGTGGTGGGGACCGAGGACCGCACCACCGTGCTGTTCGAGGACTTTATCGACGGCAATGGCGAGATCGTCATCGCCGCTGCCGCCGAGTAGGTCAGGCCGGCTGCGGGTTGCCCTGCGGTTCTTCGGTCTTAGTCGGCGGCGGGAAGGCGAGAGCCATTGCCGCTGCCGCGAGGCCGACCGCCGCCGAGGCAATGTAGAGCCAGTTGTAGGTGCCAAAACTGTCGTAGAGCCAGCCGCCGCCCCAAGGGCCGAACGCCATGCCGATCGACGAGGTCATGGTCGCGGCGCCCAGCACCGTGCCGAGGAGGCGTGGCGGGAAATACTCGCGGGCGAGCACGGAGTAGAGCGGCATGACGCCGCCATAGGCGAGGCCGAGCACCGAGGCCAGCAGGTAGAAGTGGCTGATGTCCCGCAGGTAGATGTAGGCGTAGATGCCCACGGCCTGCAGCACCAGACCGCCGACGATCACCTTGCGCACGCCGATGCGGTCGGCAACGAGGCCGAAGATCAGGCGGCCGAAGAGGCCGGCGATGCCCTCGATGGCGTAGATGCCGGTCGCTGCGCCCAGCGTTGCGCCGCAGATGATGGCGTAGCTGACGGTGTGGAAGATCGGGCCGGAATGGGCGGCGCAGCACAGAAAGAACGTCGCAGCGAGGATGATGAACTGCGGGGTCTTGAGGACGCCGAAGCCTGAGGACTGCTTGGCAGCCGGGGCCGCGGTCGCGCTGGCGGCAGCGGGCGCCGGGGCCGGTTCGTCGAGCCAGGGGGCGCGGCGGATGAGGAAGGTGGCGGGCACGACGACGAGGACCGCGCCGATGGCGATCCACAGCATGGCGGGGCGCCAGCCATAGTTCTCGATGAGGTAGCCAGCGAGCGGGCTCATCGTCATGGGCGCGACGCCGCCCCCGACGGAAACGAGCGAGACGGCGAGGCTGCGATGCTTGTCGAACCAGCCCAGGGTCGTCGAGATGATCGGTGCGAAGAAGGCACCGCCGGAGGCGCCAACGAGGACGCCATAGGCGAACTGGAAGACGAGGAGGTCTGTGGCCTGGCTCGCGAGCATCAGGCCGGCGCCGAGCAGGGCCGCAGCGATCAGGACGACCGGGCGGGCGCCGATGCGATCGGAGAGCGTACCCCAGCCAAATCCGGCGACGCCCATGACGATGAAGCCGACCGTCATCGCCATGGAGATGCCGGCATGGCTCCAGCCGGTTTCCTCGGAGATGGGGGTCAGGTAGACGGGCAGGGCGAACATGGCGCCCATGGCAACGCAGGTGATGACTGCGCCGGCAGCGACGATGACCCAACCGTAGCGGGTGTTCATGCGAATTCTCCTCAACAGCACTGTGCTGCCTCATTGACGAATGAGCCAAGGGCTTTTCGACATGCAGGATCACTTAATGCGTGGATTAAGTGACAGGAGTCTAAAACTTAAGTCAAGTGTATAGTGTCGGAGTGGGGTCGTTTCAGCCAGCTGCGCCGGCGATGTTGACCATCCAGGCGATGCCGAACTTGTCGGTGAGCATGCCGAAGCTATCGCCCCAAGGGGCCTGCTCGAGCGGGACGGTGACGGAGCCGCCGGACAGGAGCTTCTCCCAATAGTCCTGCAGTTCGTCGCGAGCATCACCGCTCAAGGACACCGTAATGTTGGTACCGGCGTTGAACGGCATGCCCGAGGGGTTGTCGGAGGCCATCAGCCAGTAGCCGGAGGGCGAGATCAGCTGGCCGTGCATGATCTTGTTTGCGTCCGCCGGATCGTGCGGCATGCCGCCTTCGGCAAAGTTGGTGACGGTCAGCTCGCCGCCAAAGACTGAACGGTAGAAGTCGAGGGCCTCGCGGGCATTGCCATTGAAGCCGAGATAAGGATTGAGACGGGACGGCATGACACAACTCCTCCTTGTTGATGCCCGAACGCTAGCGATGGGTCGTGACCGGAACAAGACGCGCTGGACAGCGGTTTGGCTCCAGGTGAGTTTGTGACTGAACGGCGAATGGGAGCAGTGGCATGAGGTTTTGGATCGCTTTGCTGGCATTGGCCGTCTGCATAGTGCCCGCCTCCGCGCAGGACCTGACGAGCGAGTATACCAAGCACGATCCCGACGGGGATTGTTTGGTGATCGGCAGCAGCGTCGAGGACGGGGAGGGGGACTGGTCCGACATCGTCTGCCCAGGCTATGGCGGGTATCCCTATGTGATCCGCTATGGCGATGGCCGGGAGTCGGTGACCTACGGGTTCGCGACCGACAGCGGAATGGCGACATTCGCGCCCTTCAACTATGGGAACGACACGGTCGAATGGCGGGTGCGGGTGACCGAGGCAACGAAGCGCCCGGTGGCAGCGATCCAGCGCTGGTATCTCGCCAATGCCGAAGGCGCCTGGACGACGCAGATCCTCGTCGTGTCGCGCGTCGGCCAGCCGGGTGATGCGGCGGGTGCCTGCGTGGTTGGCTATGTGGCGGCGGGCGATGGTGCGCCGGCCAACGAGCGCGCGCGGGTGGTTGCCGACAAGGCCGAGGCTTTCGACTGCTCGGACGACGAACCGAGCGTCGAGACGGCAATTGCCGGATTCGTGCCGCCGCGGGAGTAAGGCTTGGAACCGCTCGAGTTTTCGGCACCAGTGATCTACTGGCGCGGGCCGGCGCCGTTCTTTTTCGCGCGCATTCCGGACGATGTCGGGGCCGAGATCGCCCGGGTGAAGAAGCAGGCGAGCTATGGCTGGGGCGTGATCCCGGTCGAGGCGACGATCGGCGAGGTGAGGTTCGAAACCTCGCTGTTTCCGAAGGAAGGCAGCTACCTCTTGCCGCTGAAGGACGCGGTGCGCCGCCGCATCGGCGTGACGGCCGACGATGTGGTCGAGGTCAGCATGACCATTGGTAGCAGCCAGCCGCGATTCTGATTGTGGCGTCCCGGCCGGCGCGGCTATGTGGCGGCACGGAGGAACCACTACATGTCCGACTATGTGCAGCCGCGCCTGCCTATGGCGGTGCTGGTGTCGGGGAGCCTGTTTGCCATCGGCATCAGCCTCGCTTCGACCGCACCCTATGACGCGATCATTGCCATCGAGGCGCTGGGGATCAGCCATGGCGACTATGCGCTGATCCTGACCGCTGCATCGATCGTGGGCGTCCTCGCCTCGGTGGCGCTGGGCTGGCTGTCGGACCGAATCGGCGATCGGCGCCTACTCGTGCTCGCGACGGCGCTGATCGGGGCGCTGGGCTTTGCGCTGATGTATGTGCTGCGCAGCCCGCTGGCGTTCGTTCTCGCGTATTGTGTGATCCTGCCGTTCGGCAATGCGGCGTTCAGCCAGACTTTTGCCTATGCGCGGGTGTGGTACGACCAGCGGACGCCCAAGGATTCCGAGTTCCGGATCACGGTTCTGCGCTCGATCTACGCCGCATCGTGGGTGGTGGTGCCGCCGCTAGCGGGGTGGATCGCGGCGGTCTACCAGGTGTTCGACGTCTACCTGCTTGCGGCGGTCGCCTATCTCCTTTGCGGTGCGATCTCGCTGCTGATGCTGACCGATCCTGGCACGCGGGCCGCTGCGCCGCCGCCCAAGGCGGCGGCGGGCGCGCGCGAGGGAATTGCGCTGCCCATGCTGGTGGGGATTGGCGGGGTGCTGCTGATCAACGTGGCGATCCGGCTGTCGGGCACGGCGACCCCGCTCGCCATGGTCAGCAATTTTGGCGGCAATATCGGCGATGTCGGGATTTCGTCGGGCATTCGTGCCTTCATCGAAATTCCGGTGATGCTGCTCTGGGGGCTCGCCGGGAGGCGCTGGCGGAAGCCGACGCTGATCGCGGCGGCAGCGCTCGTGTTCGCCCTCTACATGGTGCTGATGACCCAGGCGCGCAGTGTCACCGATGTCTACTGGCTGCAAATCCCGTGCGCGATTGCCATTGCCGCTCTGGTGAGCGTGCCGATCAGCTACATGCAGGAGGCGATCCGCGGGCGCGTGGGGCTTTCGACCTCGCTGCTCGATGTGACGCTGGTGGTGTCGGGGCTTGTTGCCGCCGGCATTTTCGGCGTCGTGGCGGCGCCGGACCGCTACCTCGAGCTGTTCTGGATTGCGGGCGGACTAGCAGCGCTCGGGGCGGTCGTGCTGGTGGTGGCGCACCATGTGGTGGAGCGACCGCTTCGGGCGGCTAGCGGTGCTTGATGGCTATGGTGAAGGGGGAGCCGGTGCTGGGGCCTGCCTGGGGCGCCTTGGCGTCGCTGGGGGACAGGTCGATCTCGTCGACGACGCGCTCGGTGTTTTCGTCGAGCGCGCGGACGCGATAGAGGATGGGGCCGCCTTCGTAGGGGAGGAGGAACAGGACCTCGCATGGCCCGGCCGGGCGCGTGCTGGTGCGCGGGGACGCGCGCATCTCGAGAATCTGGCCGACCTTGTAGCGGTGTGTCATCGGGTGCTTTCGAAAAAGAGAAGGCCACAGAACGGGTTGCCCCGATCCGTGGCCTTGAGCCGGCCTGGAGAGTCCGGCAAGTCGATGGGGATCAGAGCGCCTTGAGATTGGTCGCCGAGACCTTGCCGTCACGGCCGGTCTGGAGCTCGTAACTGACCTTCTGGCCCTCGTTCAAGGTCGATAAGCCCGAGCGCTCGACGGCGGAGATGTGGACGAAGGCGTCCTTGCTGCCGTCATTCGGCTGGATGAAGCCGAAGCCCTTGGTGGTGTTGAAGAATTTAACGGTGCCCTCGATCATTTGAGTGGCCTTTCTCGATATGGCGCTACCGGGGTAGCGTCCGTTCCCGGCCGGCAACATGCAGGCCCGGTCTAACGTTCACAATATCAAGGAGGCCGGGGGACTTAACCCGAGGGGGATCGCGAGATGTCAGCGAAGCGTCGCGCTGTATGCGACAGTATTGCGACTTTAGCAAGGCGATTGCAGGTCAGCATAGCTGCCACGTTCATACCCCCCGTCCGATATGGTCATGAACGGCTCCTGACGATCCGTTCATCCGCGACCGCTCAGTCCTCGGCGCGGTTGCGCTCATGGTGGTGGACGAGCGGGAAGGTTGGGAGCCAGGCTTCGCGACGGATGGTCCAGAGCTCGTAGGTGGGGGTGAACTGGTTGTCGGCGTCCAGTGCGCCGAGATGGACCTCCACCTCGTCGCCGGAGCGGGCGAAGACGGACGAGCCGCAGCCGGGACAGAAGTGGCGACCATGATACTGGCCGGTGGCGCCGGTGACGGTGACCGCCGCCGCGAGGAAGATGGCGTAGGCGGCAAAGACCGAGCCGGAATGTTTTCGGCAATCGAGGCAGTGGCAGAGGCCGACGCGGAGGGGGGCGCCGGTGGCGGTGAGGCGGACGGCGCCGCAGAGGCAGGAGGCGGTGTGCATGCTCTGGCTCGTCACGTGGGTGTCATCGCGGGTGGTGTGGGGCATGGCCTAGGCGGCGAGCCTGGTGCGGGTGCGGTAGTGCGAGGGCGGGGTGCCGTGGTGGCGGCTGAAGGCGCGGCTGAAGGCGAATTCGGAGTCGTAGCCGACCTGATGGCAGACGCTGCGGATGTCGTGGCCGTCGTCGAGAAGCTGGGCGGCGAGGTTCATGCGCCAGCGGGTGACGTAGCCGAGCGGCGTTTCGCCGACGCTGAGCTTGAAGTGGCGCGCAAAGGCGGCGCGGGACTGGCCGGCGAGTTCGGCCAGCTGGTCGACGGTCCAGCGATGCTCGGGCGCGCGGTGGATGCGCTCGATGGCCCGCGACAGGTTGGGATCGCCGAAGGCGTTGATGGCGCAGGAGGCGTCGGGGAAGCGGCCGTACCAGTGGCGCACGATGTAGAGGAACAGCGCCTCGAACAGGTGGCCGCTGAGCAGTTCCTTGCCGCAGACGATATCGTCGAACTCGTGGGCGAGGAGGCCGACCACGGTGCGGGCTTCGGCAACGCTTGCGGTGAGGCGCAGGCTGGGCGGCAGGGCGGCGACTGCGGTGTGGAGCGCGGTGGTGCTGGCGCTGAAACCGCTGACGAGAATGGAGCTCGATGTCGCGCCGGCGACGGGCACGCCGGCCTCGGCATCGGAGGCATCGGGCAGGCGGAGGAAGTAGACATCGCCGGGGGCGAGCTCGATCGAGGCGTCACCGCTGCGGGCCGTGTAGGCACCGTCGAGGACGACGTAGACGAGGACCTTTGCCTTGCAGTCGACCGTTGCCGGCTCGCCCGGGGCGTGGCGCAGGCGGGCGACGCCCGTGAGATTGGCGGCGGGCGCGACGGCCCAGTTGGTCAACAGTTCGGACATGCCTGATACCTTTTAGACGGCGCATCTGGAGACGATCGGACATGGTTTCAATACCCCAGGTCATGGGTGTCCGCCCGGCGTGAGGCGTAGTGTCTGCCCCGGTTCGAATACATGAGACGAGGTAGACAATTGAAGCCCCTGATGCTGCTCGCCGGTGCCGCGGTACTGGCATTTTCCAGCGCGGCGCTGGCGCAGACGCCGCTGTTTCCCGATATCGCGGAGATCGACAAGGCGAGCCCGGAGACGGCCGAGTTCTTCGAGCAGTTCTTCACCGCCAAGAGCCTCCACGACGTGGATGCGACGATGGCGTTCTTTTCGCCGGAGCTGCTCACCTACACCGATGCGATCCTGGGTTGGCCGTTCGACAACCTCGAGTCGCTGAGGCAGATCTTTGCGACCTATATGCCGAACTGGGGTGATGGCCGGTCCTATCCGGTGCGGATCCTGGGTGGCCCCGACAGCGCCGTGGTCGAGTTCGTGGACACGCCGGAACTGTTCGGCGGCGAACTCCGGGTGCTCGGGGTGATCGACATAAAGGACGGCAAGATCGTCCGCTGGATCGACTACTGGGACAGCACGAGCTTTCCCGCCGAGGTCTACGAGAAGTCGCGGACGCCGGCAGCCAGCTTCCCGACGGACTTCAAGGATGGCGAGATCG
>JAESFU010000490.1_pt1 | contig 20120 bp, 20 predicted proteins | sample 9269461 | NCBI WGS metagenome assembly JAESFU01 (sample SAMN14502556, study PRJNA617107) | algae metagenome | isolation source: Stenomitos rutilans HA7619-LM2 and co-occurring heterotrophs from cave walls | place: USA: Waikapalae cave, Hawaii | collected 2009-07-28
GTCTCGACGAAGGCCGACGCAACGCGCTCGCAACCCGCATGGCGCAGCTTTACGCCGAGCTCCACGCGCTGCCGCTCGGTCGCCTGCAGCAGCTCGGGGTTGTCGGCGCCGATCCCTGGCTCTCGCCCGACGACATCCTCGCCGGTGCCGGCTCGAGATTGCCGCGCGGCTACAAGGGCTTCCTGAACCGCACGGTCGCGTCCTATCGCCGGCTGGCCATTACCGGCGACGAGCTGGTGTTCGGCTATTTCGATGGCCATGGCTGGAACATGGCCTTCGACCACCAGACGGGCATGCTCAACGGCGTGTTCGATTTCGCCGATTCCGGCTTCGGTTCGCGCCACCGTGACCTCAGCTACTCGAACTGGATCTCCGCCGACCTGACGCTGCGCATCATTGCGCGTTACGAGGAGCTGACGCGGCGGCAAGTCGATCGCGACCTGGTGATGCTCTACGGCTCGGCGCTGCGCCTTGCCGAGCTTGCCGAGGGCTTTTTGCCGGACGAACGCGCCGTCGGCAACGTCACGCGCTGGGTGGACGAACTGAAGGCGCTCGGGCTGTTCCGGACCTGATAAAGCGTTCCGTCAGCGTGACGTGAACGTTGTCATTCGGCGGCGACAGTGGCGCCGAACTGCTGCTCCAGAAGGGCACGCTCATAGGCGAGGCGCGAACTGGCGCGCTGGGGCAGGGCTGCGTCGGGATGGGCGGGGTAGGCGAACAGGCGGTCGCGCTCTTCCGCGGTCGACATGAAGAACGGATAGCGCCGCAGCAGGCGCGGGTATTCGACCGGTACGTCCGAGGCCCAGAGCTCCATCGGGAAGCTGAGTCCATGGTAGAAGCGGTTATCGGCAAGCTTGGTCGAATTGAAGACGCGCCGATAGAACGCGGCGTGCTCGGGCCTCACGCTCGACAGGCAGTAGCGGACATTGTGGAAAGCCGAGGCCATCACCGCGATCCTGAGCGTCAGGAAGGGCAGCGAGGGATAGGCGAGGCTGGCTTCGTAGTCGGCAGTGAAGCGGCCCGGATCGACGAAGGTCGCGCCCTGGTCCAGCAGCGGATCGAGCACGTCGGTGAACACGGAGTAGGACGGCGCGAACCGCATCTGCGGCGTGATCAGGTGAAAGCGCAGCGAGCTCACCAGCGTGCCGTCGATATAGATGCCGTAGCTGTGGGCGTTGGGCAGGTCGTCGAACTCGTCACGAATCAGGCGCTCGCCATTGGCGGGCACAAATCCTTCGCGGCGGTAAGCCTCGTAGCGCAGGCGGTAGACCGGATCGAACTGCTCGCCGGGAGTGACCCGCCGGTACTCAACGCGATCCAGAATGTCGAGCAACGCACCACTGAACCTGGACACAGGGGTGGCCGACCCGGCGCCCGCACTATCCTCGGAACGCATAGAAAACTCCGCAACTTTCACGGAGAGTTTAAAGCTTAATTAGCTATAATTAAATGGACATTTGAACAGGGGCTCATGCGCCCCTCGCGCATAAGTGCCCGCGGGCAGGGCGCCGCGGCAGATTCCTGCGATATCAGAATGGGTTAAGCGAAATTAACCACGTTTGCGGTTAGTTGCCGCAACGGTAAGTATGCGCTCGACCGGGGCATTGGCGGCCATCCGGTCGATCAGTTCGGCAACCTCGCGGCGCGGCAGCGGGACGCCGAACAGGTAGCCCTGGATCTGGTCCACCTTGGAGTGGCGGGCGATGAGGTCGAGCTGGTCCTCGGTCTCGACGCCTTCGGCGGTCACCGTCAGGTTGATGTCCTTGCCGAGCTGGGCGACGTTGGTCAGAAGCTTCAGCGAGCGCGGGTTCTCGGCGATGTCCATCACGAAGCTGCGGTCGATCTTGAGCTTGGTGAAGGGCAGGGCCTGCAGGTAGCTCAGCGACGAGTAGCCGGTGCCGAAGTCGTCGAGCGCGATGCCGATGCCCTGCTTGGCGAGCTTCTGCAAAATCTTGGTCGCGGCTGTGCGCTCCTCGATCACGGCGGTCTCGGTCACTTCGATCTCGAGCCGGTGCGGGGCGAGGCCGGAGGCAGTGAGCGCCTGCTTCACCATCAGCGCGACATCGGCATTCCGGAAGTCGCGCGCCGAGATGTTGACCGACACCGAGACCTCGTCGGGCCAGTTGCGGCACTCGGTGGAGGCGGCGGCCAGCACCCAGCGGGTAATGTCGGAGACGATGCCGGTTTCCTCGGCGATCGGGATGAACAGCGATGGCGGGATGGAGCCGAGCTCGGGGTGATGCCAGCGCGCCAGGGCCTCGCAGCTCACGACGCGGCGCGACTTGAGATCGACGATCGGCTGGAACACCAGCGACAGCTTGCCCTCGGCCACCGCCTGCTTGAGGTCGGCCTTGAGGCGCTGGCGGTAACGGTAGTCGGTATCCATCTCGTCGTGGAACACCTGGCTGCGGCCCTTGCCGAGCGCCTTGGCCTTGTAGAGCGCCAGGTCCGCCTTGGTCATGAGCGCATCGAGGTCGTCATTGCCGTCGGTGACGGTCACGACGCCGATCGAGACGTTGACCGAGAACACCTCGCCCTCGACCTCGAACGATGTGCGGAAAGCGCCAAGGATCGCCTCGGCGTCGGTGATCGTGTCGGTCAGCTGCACGCCGGATGCGCGATAGACGACATACTCGTCGCCGCCGAGACGCGCGACGAGGCTGTCCTTGCCGAGAACGCGACTGAGGCGCTCGGAGGTTTCGATCAGCACCCGGTCGCCGATCAGGTGGCCCATGGTGTCGTTGACATGCTTGAAGTCGTCGACATCGACGATCATCAGCATGGCCATGTCGTCGACGCGGCGGCCAATGCGGGTGCGGCGGCGGCGCTCGAGGTCGGCCTGCACCTGCTCGGTGAAATAGGCGCGGTTCGGCAACCCGGTCAGCGTGTCGTAATGCGCCATGTAGTTGATGCGCTCTTCGGCCTTCACGCGCTCGGTGATGTCTTCAAACAGCAGCACCGTCTTGTCGCGCCGGCTCGACACCGTCACTTCGCAGTACTGCCCGTCGACGAGCTTCAGCACCACCTTGCCGCCTTCGCCGCCGGTGACGGTTTCCATCAGCTGGGTGGCGGATCGCTGCGGGATGGTGCCCTGGGCAATGGCGGTGTCGATCATGGCGGCGAACGGCTTGCCGTTCCAGTCGCCGGGGGCGAGCGCGGCGAACACGCCCATCACCCGGTCGTTGGCGACGGCGACGATGTCGTTCTCGTCGAGCATGCACAGGCCGTGCTGCATGGTGTCGAGCGCGGTATCGAGTTCGCCGGCGAGGCGGGTCGCCTCGAGCCGGCTGTGGACGGCGGTGAGCAGCACGGCGCGCACGTCGGCGGCGAGGAAGCGGAACGAGATCAGCGTCGGCAGCAGCATGCAGGCGAGCAGCGAGTGGTAGATATCGCCCTTCAGGAACAGACCCGCCGCGAGCAGCAGCGTTGCGACCACGATCTGGATCGACAGCATCCGGTCGAGGCCGAAATTGCGCGTCACGATGCCGACCATGCAGCCGACGGTCGTCGTCATGGCGATGAGTTCGGAGACGGAATCGTTGACGAAGACGAAGCAGGTGAAACACCACAGGCCCGCGAGGCCGGCGAAGGCGGTAGCCCACCAGGTGGCGCGGATTTCCCACACATAGGTGGCTTCGACATCGTCGGCGGCGACGTTGGCGCGCTGGTAGGCAGCCATGGCCATGAACCGGCCGGCGGCAATCAGCGCGAAGCCGGCGGCGACCATCCAGAGCAGGATCGAACCGGTCTTGATGGCGGAAGCCCCGGCGCCGACGATGCACAGCAATGCGCCCATGACCATGGCGCGCCGGTCCTTGTAGACCGCCGCGACCGCGGACACGTAGTCGATGGCTGGCATCGACTTGCGGGCAGGTGCAAACACCCGAGTCACTCCGAGCTCACGCCGAGCTGAAGCCGAGAGCTAGCCCGCGCGAGGTTAAGATGGGTTGAACCAGCCCCGTTGGCCGCCCCGGTCAGCGATGTTCTGGCGGCGGTGATGAATGGAATCCTAATAACTTCTGATGCCGTCGCGATGGAAAACGGGAAATGATCCACAGGGCGCTGCCGCGCGCCCGTTCATTCCCACGCGCTGGTGGATGCCGGGTTGATCCGACCGTTCGCTTTGTAGCGATATCGGCCCATCCCGGCGCGATGCAGCCACTGCCACGGATCGGGCGTTTTGGCGCCGCAGGATGCTGTCATTGCAGCAGAGGAATCGATAATGCCGGACAAACTCGACGATGCCGCCCGCGAACAGGCGCTGGGCCGTCTCAATGGCTGGATCTACGACCCGGCAACCGACGCAATCAGCCACGATTTCAAGTTCAAGACGTTCTCGGAAGCCTTCTCGTTCATGACCCGCGTGGCGCTGGCGGCCGAGAAGATGGGGCATCATCCCGACTGGTCGAATGTCTACAACAAGGTGACGATCACGCTCTCGACGCATGACGCGGGGGGCCTCACCCAGAAGGACATCACGCTGGCCGAAAAGATCGATCGGCTGATCGTCTAGGTCTCACGCTTCGGAAATCTCCATCTGCCGGATCAGCTCACCCTCGAGCGTGAAGGTCATGCGGCCGGGGCCGGTGAAAAAGCTCGATTTCCATTCGGTATCGACCACGGCCTGATGCGCATTTGCGCTTACGACGCCGGTAATGGTCAGCGTGCCGTGGGCGCCGATCAGTTCCTTGTCGCTCCAGCCGCGGATCGCCTGGTGGCCGGCAAAGCGCCGGCCCCAGTCGATCACCACGCCGTCGGGTGGAAACAGGGCGAGCACGCCCTCGATATCGCCGGCGTTGACGCGGTCGCGGAAAGCGGCGACGGGAGCGGGAAGATCGAGCGACATCGGGACACCTTGCTTCGGCTATGGTGCCCGCCATGATGCCACAAGCGGAGGAGTTGTGAATGCAGGCAGCGCGTCTACATGCGGCGGGCGACATGCGCCTCGAAGAGGTCACGCGACCGGTCCCGGGCCCGAATGACCTGCTGGTGCGGGTGCTCGCGACCGGCATCTGCGGTTCCGACCGGCACATGTATCGCGGCGAGTTTCCGACCGCCAAGCCGGTGACGCTGGGGCACGAGTTTTGCGGCGTGGTCGAACAGGTGGGCGCGAGTGTCGGTGGTTTTGCGCCGGGCACGCTGATCTCGGGCGATCCGAACATTGCGTGCGGCACGTGCGAACGCTGCCGCGTCGGGCGTCCTAACCTGTGCGCAAAGCTCTCGGCCATCGGCGTCACCCGCGACGGCGGGTTTGCCGACTACGTGCTGGTGCCGGCCGGGCAGGCAGCAGCCTTGCCCGGCGGTTTCGACCCGCGGCACGGCGCGTTCTGCGAGCCGGTATCGTGCTGTTTGCACGCCATCGACGTGGGCCGCATCCCGAAGGGCGGCTCGGTGCTCATCATCGGCGGCGGTGTGATCGGCCTGATCATGGTCGAGCTCGCAAGGCTCGCCGGAGCCGGCACGATTGTACTCTCGACCCGGCAGGCGGCGCGGCGGGCGCTGGCGCTGGATCTGGGCGCGCAGCATGCAGTCGATGCATCGACCGCCGAGGGCGAGCGGGATCTCCGCGCCATCCTGCCCGATGGGGCGGACGTCGTGTTCGAATGCGCCGGCGTCGGCGAGACTGTGGTGCAGTCGATCCGGCTGGCTAAGCGCGGTGGCACGGTGGTGCTGTTCGGCGTCGTGCCGCAGGACGATACGGTAGTCGTGTCGCCATGGGACCTCCTGACCAAGGAACTGCGGCTCGAGAGTGCCTGGCTCAACCCCGCGACACACGCCCGCGCAGCCGAACTCATCGCCTCCGGTGCGCTTTCGCTCGATCGGCTCATCACCCGGACGATCCGTCTCGCCGAGGTGCCCGAAGTGCTGGCCGCGAGCCCGGCGCAGGGCGAGATCAAGGTGATGATGGTCGCGGGATAGCGGCGGCGCTACGAAAGTCGTGCCGAAGATCGCGGCATTCCCATGATTTCGCCGCAGTTTTCCGGGTTTGTGCGGTTGCGAAACCGGGGTCCATGCCCCATCTTCGTATCTCGTATCCCAACAAACCGAACCAAGGTTCATCGCGCGCCGGAGGAATTGCCTATGCATCATGCGACCCCCCTGATCTCAACGATCGTCGCGGGCCTGGTGCTGGCATTCATATTCGGCGCGATAGCGAACCGCTTCAAGCTGCCGCCGCTGGTGGGCTACCTGATCGCCGGCGTGCTGGTGGGTCCCAATACGCCCGGCTTTGTCGGCGATCTCGAACTCGCCAATGAACTCAGCGAAATCGGCGTCATCCTGCTGATGTTCGGCGTGGGCCTCCACTTCTCGCTCAAAGACCTGTTGTCCGTTCGCGCCCTCGCCGTGCCTGGCGCGGTTGTCCAGATCGGTGGCGCGACGCTCATGGGCCTTGGCCTCGCGCTGCTGATGGGCTGGAGCATCGGGGCGGGCCTGATCTTCGGCCTCGCGCTCTCGGTCGCCTCCACCGTGGTGCTGCTCAAGGCGCTCGAAGACCGGCGCATGCTCGATAGCGACAAGGGACGCATCGCAGTCGGCTGGCTCATCGTCGAAGATCTCGCGATGGTGCTGGCCCTGGTGCTGATCCCCTCGATCGCCAGCATCTCGGGCGTCGAAGGGGCCGAGCTGCACGATCCGTTCGTCGATTTCGTCGAGCGCATGCTCAATACCGAGCTTGGCCTTGTCGGCATCCTTGCCATCACCATCCTCAAGCTCGGCGCCTTTGTCGGCTTCATGCTCGTGGTCGGCCGGCGCCTGATCCCGATGGTGCTGCACTACACTGCCCATACCGGCAGCCGCGAGCTGTTCCGGCTGGCCGTGCTCGCCATTGCGCTGGGTGTCGCTGCCGGCGCGGCTTACCTGTTCGGCGTGTCGCTGGCGCTGGGCGCATTCTTTGCCGGCATGATCCTTTCGGAGAGCGAGCTTTCGCATCGCGCCGCCAATGAGAGCCTGCCGCTGCGCGATGCATTCGCGGTGCTGTTCTTTGTTGCGGTCGGTATGCTGTTCGATCCGACGATCCTGCTGCGCGATCCGCTGCCGGTGCTGGCGACGGTGTTCATCATCGTGGTCGGCAAGTCGGTGCTCGCCTTCATGATCGTGCGCGCCTTCAAGCGGCCGGTCAGCACGGCGCTGGTGGTGTCGTCGAGCCTCGCGCAGATCGGCGAGTTCTCGTTCATCCTCGCTGCGCTCGGTATAGGCCTCGGCATCCTGCCCGAGGAGGGGCGCGACCTGATCCTTGCCGGCGCGATCGTCTCGATCGTGCTCAATCCGCTGATCTTCATGGTGCTGGATGCCCTTCGGCCCTGGCTGGAGTCGAAGTCCATGCGGACCGCCGAGGCGACGGCCGGGACTGCCGGCGCACGGGTCGAGCCGGACCTCACCACATCGGCGCCGCGTGAACCCGCTGCCGCCGACGAGGTGGAAGAAGTCGTCGCGGTGCCCACCACCAAGACCGGCCACGTCATCGTCATCGGCTATGGCCGCGTCGGATCGGTCGTGGGCGGCGCCCTGCTCGAGAGCCGGACGCCTTTCCTCGTCGTTGAGGATTCCGAGGGGCGGGGTATTGCCGCGCGCGCCAAGGGCATCGAGGTCATTCCGGGCAATGCCGCGGCTGGCGGCGTGCTGACCCTTGCCAATGTCGCCGGCGCCAGTACCGTCGTGATCGCCATTCCCAACGCCTTCGAGGCCGGGCAGGCCACGGAACAGGCGCGCAAGCTCAACCCCAAGGCGCTGATCGTCGCGCGCGCCCATTCCGATGACGAAGAGGCGCATCTCAAGTCGCTCGGCGCCGATGTGGTGATCATCGGCGAGCGCGAGATCGGCCTCGGCATGGTGGACGTGATCAATCGCGACAGCAGTGCCGTCGCCGAGATCACTGCGGCCGATGCGGTGGCTTCCGCCCTCGCGCCGCTCGCCGTAGCTGCCGCGACCGCAGGGCCGAAGCTGCCCACCGACCCGAACCTGCTCGCCGAGGCGATCGAGGCGGCGCAGGTGCGGGTCCAGCATGTCGATGCCGGTCCGGCAGAGCCTCCGGCCCTGGTGTCCTCCTATGGCGAGGAACCGGACGAGGCGACCGAAGCCGCACTCGATACGGACCTGGTGCCGGAGAATGATGCTGAGGCTATTGCCGATCTCGCCGCGCTCGACGGGGCGACGGTGGCCGAAATCGAGCTTGAGGCGCCCGTGGAAGCGCCGAGCGTGGAGCCGGAGGCTCCGGTGACGCCGCGGCCGCTGCAGCCCGCCAGCACGCCGGGTACGCCTTTTGCCGGTGCAACGCCGACGCCGGCCAAGCCGTTCAATCCGGAAGTGCCGCCCACCGCAGAGGAGGAAGAAAAGGCCTGATCCCGCCGGGACAAGGCTTTCTTCACTGCCCATGCCTATATGCTTGGTTTGCGGCGCCGCCTGGCGCCGTTCCGATGGATTTGAGCGATGATCTCGCAGAAGGCAAAGTATGCGCTCCGGGCGCTGGTGGCGCTGTGCAAGGTGCCGCCGGGAGAGTCGCTCATGATCTCCGAGATCTCCCGCGAGCAGTCGATCCCCAAGAAGTTCCTCGAGCAGATCCTCCTCGAGCTCAAGCGCGCCGGCATCGTGATGAGCCGCCGTGGGCGCCTCGGTGGTTATGTGCTGCTGCGCTCGGCCGACCAGGTGACATTCGGCGAGGTTCTCCGCCTGATCGACGGCCCGATCGCCCCGCTGCCCTGCCTGTCGAAGATCGCCTATCGCCGCTGCGTCGACTGCGCCGACGAAGCCGCATGCGAAATCCGGCACGTGTTCGCGCGTGTCACCATCGCCACGCGCGAGGTGCTCGACCGCACCACGCTCGCCGACGCGGTGATCGCCCGCGACGAGTTGGTCTAGGCCGCTTCTCAACCGCAACAGCGGCCGGCATGGCCACCTGCGTTCAGCGCGCACCGGCTGTCACCCCTGCGAAGGCAGGGGTACAACTCACACCCCGCGCCAGCCGCGCGATGGATCCCTGCCTTCGCAGGGATGACAATCGAGTTGGTTGCAGGCGAGGTGCTTCCGCACGAACGGAATCGTGAACCCGCGTCCTCGGCCAGGCGCAACCCATTGCCGTTCCCAGCGTTGTCGGCGGTCACGGGCCACCTCGAGCGGTGAGCAAAGCCATGCTCATCCACAGGGTGGTCCATCGAGGTTTGCGCAATGGGCGTGCTGCTGCTAGCCTTTCGCCAGAAAGCTTTTCCGCTTCCCGGTTCTCAGACAGACCGGCGCTTCCTTGAGAATGCCGACTAACCAGATAGAGTTATGGCAGTTGCTTCACCAGGAGGACATGATGAAGAACTCAGCTCGGTTTCTTGCGCTTGGCGGCCTCGCCGCGGCGCTCGTATTTGCCGGCGCGGTGACTGTCCGCGCCCAGGACCAGACCCTTCTCAACGTTTCGTACGACCCCACGCGTGAACTCTATGTCGAGTTCAACGAGGCATTCGCCAAGCACTGGAACGCCACCACCGGCGGCAATGTCACCATCGAACAGAGCCATGGCGGCTCGGGCAAGCAGGCCCAGTCGGTGATCGACGGCCTCGCCGCCGATGTCGTGACGCTGGCGCTCGAAGGCGACATCAACGCCATCGCCGAGAAGTCCGGCCTGATCGACGCCAACTGGCGCTCGGAATTTGCCAACAACTCGACGCCCTACACCTCGACCATCGTGTTCCTGACCCGCAAGGGCAATCCGAAGGGCATTCTCGATTGGGGCGACCTGATCAAGGACGGCGTCGAAGTGATCACGCCCAATCCCAAGACCTCGGGCGGCGCGCGCTGGAACTACCTCGCGGCCTGGGCCTATGCCAACAAGACGTTCGGCGGCGACGAGGCCAAGAACATCGAGTTCATCAAGAACCTCTACACCCACGTTCCGGTGCTCGACACCGGCGCGCGCGGCTCGACCGTCACCTTCGCGCAGAAGGAACTGGGCGACGTGCTGCTCGCCTGGGAGAACGAGGCCTACCTGGTGCTCGACGAGTTCGGCGACAATTTCGACATCGTCTATCCGCCGAGCTCGATCCTCGCCGAACCGCCGGTCGCCATCGTCGACAAGAACGTCGAAGCGCATGGCACGGCCGATCTCGCCAAGGCCTATATCGAGTACCTGTACTCCGCCGAGGGCCAGACGCTTGCGGCCAAGAACCACTACCGTCCGTCCGACCCGTCGGTCGTCACCGATGCGGCGCTGGTTGCGGCCTTCCCAAACATCGAGCTGATCTCTATTGATGATCCGCTTTTCGGCGGCTGGAAGACGGCGCAGCCCAAGCATTTCGGGGACGGGGGCGTCTTTGACCAAATCTATACGCCTCAGTAATCGGGGCGGTGCAGCATCGCTGAGCCAGCCCGCGCGACCTCGCGCGGGCTGGAGCTTTGTTAAGCCCAGCGTCATCCCCGGGTTCGGCCTTACCTTCGGCTATACGCTGCTCTATCTCAGCGTCATCGTGCTCATCCCGATCATCGGCCTGTTTCTCAAGGCCGGCACCACGCCCTGGGACCAGATCGTCCGTATCGCCACGGCGTCGCGCACCATCAAGGCGCTCGAGATCAGCTTCGGTTCGTCGCTGGTCGCGGCCCTGGTCAATGTCGTCTTCGGCGTGATCGTCGCCTGGGTGCTGGTGCGCTACAAATTCCCGGGTCGCCGTATCCTCGATGCCATCGTCGACCTGCCCTTCGCGCTGCCAACGGCGGTCGCCGGCATCGCGCTCTCGACCCTTTATGCCCCCAAGGGCTGGGTCGGTTCGCTGTTCAACCCGAACGGTCCGCTCTGGACCTGGTGGAATGCGCAGACGTGGCTGCCGTTCGGGCTCAACGAGTTCGCGCTCAACTGGAAGATCGCCTATACGCCCACCGGTATCGTCATCGCGCTGATCTTTGTCGGCCTGCCCTTCATCGTGCGCACGGTGCAGCCGGTGCTCGAAGAGTTCGAGCAGGAGCTCGAGGAAGCGGCGGCAACGCTCGGCGCCAATCGCTGGCAGACCATTTCGCGGGTGATCCTGCCGCGGCTCACGCCGGCCATCCTCACCGGCTTCGCGCTCGCCTTCGCGCGGGCAGTGGGTGAGTACGGGTCGGTGATCTTCATTGCCGGGAACCTGCCGAACATCTCGGAAATCGCGCCGGTGCTGATCGTCATCAAGCTCGAGGAATTCGACCAGGCGGGTGCGGCGGTGATCGCCGGCATCATGCTGATCATCGCCTTCGTCATGCTGCTGGTCATCAACCTGATCCAGGCCTGGGCCCGGAGGAGGTTCGGCAATGTTTGAGGACAAGGGCTCGGTCTACGACAGCCGCCGCATCATCCTGCCGGCCGACCACCAGCGCCCGACCACGGAGCGCCCTTGGGTACGGCGCACCTTCATCGGCCTCGCGGTGGCGTTCATGGCGCTGGTGCTGGTGCTGCCGCTGGTCCTCGTGTTCTTCGAGGCGTTCAGCAAGGGCATCGAGACCTATTTCGAGTCCTTCGGCGATCGCAACACGCGCGCCGCCATCGCCCTGACGCTCACCGTCGCAGCCATCTCGGTGCCGCTGAACCTGGTGTTCGGCGTCGCCGCCGCCTGGTGCATCGCCAAGTACGAGTTCTGGGGCAAGAGCTTCCTCGTCACGCTGATCGACCTGCCGTTCTCGGTATCACCGGTGGTCTCGGGCATGGTCTATGTGCTGCTATTCGGCGCGCAGAGCTGGCTGGGGCCGATCCTGAGGGCCAACGGCATCGAGATCATCTTCGCCGTCCCGGGCATCGTGCTCGCGACGATTTTCGTCACCTTCCCGTTCATCGCCCGCGAACTGATCCCGCTGATGCAGGACCAGGGGACGACCGACGAGGAGGCGGCGCTGTCGCTGGGCGCCACGGGCTGGCAGACCTTCTGGCGGGTCACCCTGCCGAACATCAAGTGGGGCCTGCTCTATGGCGTGCTGCTGTGCAATGCGCGCGCCATGGGCGAGTTCGGTGCGGTGTCGGTCGTTTCCGGCCACATCCGGGGCAAGACGACAACGATGCCGCTCGACATCGAAATCCTCTACAACGAGTACAACTTCACGGCTGCGTTCGCAGTGGCATCGCTTCTGGCCTTGCTCGCGCTCGTCACGCTCGTGTTCAAGACCATCCTCGAGTTCCGCTACGGCGACGAACTCGCCGGCACGCGCCGTCATTAGCGCGACCGACTGAAAGCTTAGGGGCAGAGTTTGGATATCCGCGTCGATACCGTCCGCAAGGAATTCTCGAATTACCCGGCGTTGAACAACGTCTCGCTCGACATCCACTCGGGCGAGCTGATCGCGCTGCTCGGACCGTCGGGCTCGGGCAAGACGACATTGCTGCGGCTCATTGCCGGGCTCGAAATGCCGACCGCCGGCCGGATCTTCTTCGGCGACGAAGATGCGTCGAACAAGACGGTGCAGGAGCGCAATGTCGGCTTCGTGTTCCAGGCCTATGCGCTGTTCCGCAACATGACCGTGCTGGACAACATCTCCTTCGGCCTCTCGGTCCGTCCGCGTGCCACCCGACCGCCCAAGGGCGAAATCCGGCGCCGGGCGCTGGAGCTGCTCGATCTCGTCCAGCTCACCGGGCTCGACAAGCGCTACCCGCAGCAGCTGTCGGGCGGCCAGCGGCAGCGCGTGGCGCTGGCGCGCGCCCTCGCCATCGAGCCGCGCGTCTTGCTGCTCGACGAACCGTTCGGTGCGCTCGATGCGCAGGTCCGCAAGGAGCTGCGCAAATGGCTGCGCGAGATCCATGACCGGACCGGGCACACCACCGTTTTCGTGACGCATGACCAGGAAGAAGCGCTGGAGCTCGCCGACCGGCTCGTCGTGATGAGCCAGGGCAAGATCGAACAGGTCGGCACGCCCGACGAGGTCTACGACCGGCCGAACTCGCCCTTCGTCTTCAACTTCATCGGCGAATCGAGCTCGCTGCCGATCACGGTCGAGAACCACGAGCTCTGGGTCGGCGGCCGCGCCATCGGGCTGCCCGCCCCGCACGATACGCCCGGCGAGGGCGTGCTGCATTTCCGGCCGCACGATGTGGAACTGGTCGAGGATGGGGCAGCGCTTGCCGGCGTCGTTGCGACGACCCGCCGCGTCGGAGGCACACGTCGCGTGGAGCTCGAGATTGGCGGCAATCCCGGTCGCGTCGAGATCGATCTGCCCTTCGATCATCCCGCCGGCGAGAAATCGCGCATCGCCTTCCGCCCGAAGCGCTGGCGGGTGTTTCCGAAGGCTTGAACTGGAGCACTTGGCTCCACCCCACCCACCCGCTGCGCGGGTCCCCCCTCCCCATCAAGGGGAGGGAAATCGGTGCAAGAACCGCTGCACCGAAGCATGCAGTCGTCTCTCCCTCCCCCTTGTGGGGAGGGTGACCGCCGTAGGCGGTGGGTGGGGGTGGCCCCAAGCACCGGCCTAGGCAGCTCGCTCCCGCCCCACCGCCGTCGCCAGCCAGATCCCTACGCTCACCAGTGCCAGCGCCGCGAGGTTCTTCCACTCTAGCCAGCTCTCGCCCAAGACGATTCCCGACAGCGTCACCCCGAACACCGGTATCAGGCAGTTGAAGATGGCGATCGAGCCAACCGGGTTATGCTTCAAGAGTAGCGCCCAGATCGAGAAGGCCGCCGCCGACAACGCGCCGAGATAGACGAGCAGCAACAGGCTCGTCGTGCTCATGGCGCCCAGATGCCCACCCGTCGCGAGCCCCGCCACAGTCAGCATCAGCCCGCCGAGGCCGAGCTGCCAGCCGGTCATCACCAGCACGTCGAGGCGGCGGCTGATGCGCTTGCCATAGATGCCGGCGGCCGAGAACATCACCGCCGCGATGAGAATGAAGCCCTCGCCCAATAGCGAGAAACCGAAATCGAACCCGGAGCCTGAGAGGTTCACCACCACCACGCCCGCAAAGCCGACAAGGCAGCCGAGCAGCCGACGCGGCGTCAACTTGTCATTGGCGTAGAGCCAGTGCGCGAGGATGGCCGAGAAGAAGGTCGAGGACGATGTGGTGATCGAGACCTTTACGCCCGTCGTGTGGGCAAGGCCGACATAGTAGAACAGGTACTGTCCGGCGGTGGACACGAGGCCGAGCAGGCTCACTTCGCCGAATGTCGTGGCCGAAAGCCCGATCGGCCGGCGCGTCAGTACCGCATAGCCCAGCAGCAAGGCTCCCGAGAGTGTGAAGCGCGCGCCAGCAAAAAGCAGCAGCGATGGCGTGTCTGTCGGCGCGATCGCCAGCAGTTCGTAGCCGATCTTCACCGCCGGAACGGCGCTCCCCCACAGGAAGCAGCAGACCAGCGCCAGGGCGAGGACGACACGACGATCGGAAAGGGGAGAGGTCACGCGGGGCTTGTCGGCGATTTCGCGATCCGCAGCAAGCCGCGTCGTCGCCCCTCCTACCGGCTGTCATCCCTGCGAAGGCAGGGATCCATTTCACAGCCCGCGCCAGCCGAGAGCTGGATCCCTGCCTTCGCAGGGATGACAATCGAGTGTGCGGCACAATCGGAACCGGAGGCCCTCACGCCGCCTTCGCAAACTCCTGCCGGGCTTCCTTGATCGCCGGGAAGTTCGCGAAAGCCCAGTCGACCATGGCGGAGAGCGGGACGAGGAAGCTCGTGCCCATGGGCGAAAGCCTGTACTCGACGCTCGGCGGCGTCGTGGGGAATACGGTGCGCTCGATCAGGCCGTCGGACTGCAGGTCGCGCAGCGTCTGGGTCAGCATGCGCTGCGAAATGTCGGGGATCTCGCGCTTCAGCTCGCCGAAGCGGTAGGGCCGGTGGGCCAGCGCCGTGAGGATCAGTACGCTCCACTTGTCGCCGAGCTGGTCGAGCACGTTGCGGACCGGGCAGAGCGAGGGATCGGAATACTCCGCCATCATCTTGGTGAGCGGGGCGATCGGGGTGCCGGGCATGGGTGGTTCCCTCCGGGTAACCAGTGGCGGTGAAACTGCCGTCTTGCGGCGACGGTGTAGGTTACTAATGTATACGTGGTCTCGAAAAGAGACAACCACACCAGTTTTGAGCGTCGGCCGACAGATTGCCGGCGTGTATCGGAGACCCGACCATGACTTCACCCACCCTGTTCATCGCCGGCGCTGCCGGCCATTTCGGCCGCCGCGCCGTGGAGCTGCTGCTCGAGCGCGGCTATGACGGCAAGATCATCATCGGCTCGCGCACGCCGGAAAAGCTGGCGGGTATTGCCGGTGTCGAAGTGCGGAAGGCCGATTTCGACGATGTGCCGGGCTTCACCGCGGCGCTGAGCGGCGCCGACCGGCTGCTGTTCATCTCGGTGGACGCGGTGGGCGAGGTGCGCGAGCGGCTGCACGGCAATGCCGTGAAGGCGGCGAAGGCGGCCGGCATCAAGCACATCGTCTACACGTCCATGCCGCATCCCGAAGCCGGCAATCCGGTGCCGATGGCGGCCGGGCATTACTTTACCGAGCAGGCAATCGAGGATAGCGGCATCGAGTTCACCGTGCTGCGCAACAGCTGGTACGCCGAGAACCTGCTGCAGGCGCTGGCGCCCGCCATCCAGAGCGGCAAGTGGTTCACCGCCAGCGGCGAGGGGCTCATCTCGCACGTGACGCGCGAGGATACGGCGAAAGCCGCCGTCGGCGCCCTCGTCTCCGACTACAAGGGCAGCCGCGTGCTGACCGTCAGCGGCGCGCAGGCGCTCAGCATCGCGCAGATCGCGGCGATCGCCAGCGAAGTGATCGGCAAGCCGATCGAGGTCGTGCAGGTCAGCGACGCCCAGTATATCGAGGGCCTGAAGGCCGTCGGCATCCCGGCCGGGGTGGCCGAGTTCGTCGCAACCTTCGAGGTGCTGCAGCGCGAAGGTGGTCTCAGCATGGTCACCAATGCGGTCGAAAAGCTCTCGGGCGACAAGCCCGTGACGGTGCGCGAGTTCCTCGCGGCCAACCGCGCAGCGCTGGTGCAGGCGGCCTGATCGGCTCTCGCTGCTCCACTCGCTGTTGTCATCCCTGCGAAGGCAGGGATCCAGCTTTCAGCCAGCGCGGTCTGTGAGATGGCCCCCTGCCTTCGCAGGGGTGACAGCCGGTGAGGAGAGGGGAGGGGGACCGGCGCAGCCGGTGGGTGGGGGTGGCCCCACGCACCGCTGCTTTTGCCTACCCAAACACGACCGTCTTCCGCCCGTTCAGCATCACCCGGTTCTCGAGGTGAAGTTTTACCGCCCGGGCCAGCACCCGGCTCTCGATATCGCGCCCGGCGGCCACCAGGTCGTCGGGGCTCATCGCGTGTGTCACCCGCGCCGTTTCCTGCTCGATGATCGGTCCTTCGTCGAGCTCGGGCGTCACGTAATGCGCCGTCGCGCCGATCAGCTTCACGCCGCGCTCATGCGCCTGGTGATAGGGCTTTGCGCCCTTGAACGAGGGCAGGAACGAGTGGTGGATGTTGATGATCTGGCCGTAGAGCCGGGTCGCGAACTTGTCGCTCAAGATCTGCATGTAGCGCGCCAGCACCACGAGATCGGCGCCCGTTTCCTTGAACAGCGCGATCACCTGGTCTTCCTGCGCCGCCTTGTTGTCCTTGGCGACCGGCAGCACGTGATAGGGGATGCCCTCGAACTCGGCGGTGCGACGGCTGTCCTCGTGATTGGAGACAATGGCGACGATCTCGGCATCGAGCCAGCCGACCTTGATCTGGTAGATCAGGTGCAGCAGCGTGTGGTCGAACTTGCTGACCATCACCAAGAGCTTCTTCTTCCGGCTCTGATCGACAAGCGTGGTGCGCATGCCGAAGCGCTCGATCGCCGGCTTCAGTCCGCGCTCCAGCGCATCGCGATCCACACCCTCGGGCGCGGTGAATGCGAGCCGCATGAAGAACTGCCCGGTCTCGCGATCCCAGAACTGGTTCGACTCCGCGATGTTGCAACCGAGGCCCGCCAGTTCCGTCGTCACCGCGGCAACAATCCCCGGCCGATCGGCGCAGGAGAGGGTGAAGATGAAATTGGCAGGCATGATGGGCTCCAAGCGAAAGTCGCGGAGCGATGCACGCTGCGGCGTGGAGGGTCAAGGGGTTGGGGGATGAGGTAGCTAGCAGGGCTTTCTCATTACCAAGGGGGAGCTATCCTAGTCGAAAGTATACGGAGGTGATTCGACATGGTTGCTAAATGCCCGAAATGCGAAGGCATGGTTACGCGAGCTAACATTTCTGATCTGAAGATCGGCGCTCCAATGCAACGGCAGTGGAATGGCATCGCCTACACGTGCCCATACTGCTCTACTATCCTCAGCGTTGCCATCGACCCAATCGCGATAAAAACGGATATCGTGAATGAAATCCTCCATGGCTTGGGTAAGAAGTAGCTACTCGATCATCCACTCATGCTCGGGCGCGTTGTAGAACTTCCACGTCCGCTTCGGCCCGGCCATGACGTTCAGATAGTACACGTCATATCCCGCCACCGCCGCCACGGGGTGGTAGCCCCTGGGCACCAGCACCACGTCGCCATCCTCGATCAGCATGGTCTCGTCCAGCGAGCGGTCGTCAGTGAACACGCGCTGGAAGCCGAACCCCTGGGGCTTCGAAAACCGGTGGTAATAGGTCTCCTCGAGAAAGCTCTGGCGCGGCAGGTCGTCCTCGTCATGCCGGTGTGGCGGATAGCTCGACGTGTGCCCGCCCGGGGTGATCACTTCGACCACCAGCAGCGAATCCGCCGGCTCCGTCTCGGGCAGGATGTTGGTCGGGTAGCGCGTATTGGTGCCCTTGCCGCGGCTCAGCTTTTCCACTTGCTCCGGCCCGATCAGCCGCGCCGGCCGCGCGCCGGGCACACCGGGGGCCGAACACACCGCGACTTCCAGCGGGGTCAACGCCTCGATGCGCCAGCTGGCGCCGGCCGGGGCGTAGACTGAGTGCGGCGCGCCTTCGAACGGGCTCATGCGCTCACCGGCAAGGAAGGTCTGGCCGTCCACATCGATGGATGCGCGGCCCGAGATCAGCACGATGCAGACTTCGCGATCGGGGAAGCTGCCCTTGGCGATGTCGCCGGCATTCGGCAGCTTGTGGAGGTCGAAGCCGACATAGGTCCAGCCGGCGTTCTCCGGGGTCACATGGTGGACATGGCCGGTGGCCGCACCGGGCCTAACTCTTAGGTTTGGCATCGTTCTCGGCCTTGGCCAGTTCCTTGTCGAAATTGATGAAGAAGCTCCAGACGCCATAGGCGATGCCGGCGGCCCAGATCAGCATCCAGAACTGGTCCTTGCCCCAGATCAGCTCGAAAACCAGCGCCGCCACCGGGATCAGGCACACGATCACGCGCCGATAGAGCGGCTTGAACCAGGCCATGGTGAACAGGCCGGGCTTCTTGTCGGCCTCCGTCTTTTCGCCTTCGGACATTGGGGCGCTCCTCTCGTTGGCGCGCAACCTAAGCGATTGCCTAAGCGGTGGGGAAGCCCTTGGTCTCCACGGTGTAGCCTGCAGCGGTCATCACCCGCATCAGCTCGGAATGGCCGATCTGCGCCATCTTCAGCGGTGGCGCGTTCCTCGGGTCCTGCTCGGCCTCGACCACGAACCAGCCTTCGTAGCCATACTCGGCGAAGCGCTTGACGATGGCGCCGAAATCGAGCGAGCCGTCGCCCGGCACGGTGAAAGCGCCGAGCGCCACCGCATCGAGGAAGCTCTGCTTCGTCCGATCCAGCCCATCCACCACGCTGCGCCGAATGTCCTTCACATGCACATGGGTGATGCGTGCGTGGTGGTTGTCGATCGCCCGCAACATATCGCCGCCGGCAAAGGCCAGGTGCCCCGCATCGAGCAGCAGCGGAATACCCGGACCGGACGCCGCCATGAAGGCATCGAGTTCGGGCTCGGTCTCGACCACCGCGGCCATATGGTGGTGGTAGCTCAGCGGCATGCCCTGTTCCGCGCACCATTCGCCGAAAGCCGTGACCTTCCGCGCATAAGCCTTCATCTCGTCGTCGGCGAGCTTCGGCTTGGTCGCCAGCGGCTGCGTGCGATCACCCTGGATCGAGCGGCCGACCTCGCCATAGACGATGCAGGGCGCGTCCACCGCCTTGAACAGCTCGATCATCGGGGCGATGCGGTCCTTGTTGGCCGCGAGCTCCTCGTTCACCAGCGTACCCGAGAACCAGCCCCCGCAGAGCGTCACATCGGCGGCGCGCAGGATCGGCAGCATCACCGCCGGATCGTCGGGGAAACGCCGGCCTTTCTCCATGCCGGTAAAGCCGGCCGAGCGCGACTGCCGCAAACACTCCTCGAGCGACACGTCATCGCTCAGCTCCGGCAGGTCGTCATTCCACCAGGCGATGGGCGACATGCCCAGTTTGGCTTTCAGCATCCTACAGCAGCTGCCCCTTCAGCGCTTCTTCGTACTCCTTGCGCGCCGCGTTCACGCTCGGCCGCACCGACACTTCCGGCACCGCGACATCCCACCAATGCCCACCGGCGTCCGTCGAGATCAGCGGGTCGGTGTCGATCACCAGCACGGTCGTGCGCTCCACCGTCGCGGCATCGCGCAACGCACTCTCGAGCTCGGCGATCGAGGCGACCTTCCGGCTCCAGGCGCCCATCGCGGCGGCGTGCGAGGCGAAGTCGATCTCGGGCAGCACCTCGTGCCTGGTGTCCTTCAGCAAATTGTTGAAGTTGGCCCCGCCGGTCGCCATTTGCAGCCGGTTGATGCAGCCGAACCCGCGATTGTCGAGGACGACAATGGTGAGTTTCGCGCCCAGCTGCACCGAGCTGGCGATCTCGGAGTTCATCATCATGTAGCTGCCATCGCCCAGCATCACGATCACGTCGTCATGCGGCTTGGCCAGCTTCACGCCCAACCCGCCGGCGATCTCGTAGCCCATGGTCGAGTAGCCGTATTCCATGTGGTAGCTGCCCGGCGCGCCGGCCGGCCAGAGCTTGTGCAGCTCGCCCGGCAGGCCACCCGAAGCGCAGACCAGCGTCGCGGCTGAGCCCCGCGCCCGCGCCACCGCGCCGATCACCTGCGCGTCCGAGGGCAGGTCGTTGGTCGGATCGGTCACGGCCTTGGCGGCCTTCAGCCAGTCGATCTTGGCGGCCTTGGCGGTCGAAACCCAGGTGTCCGGGGTCTTCCAGCCGCCGAGTTTTGCGCCGAGCGCCTCGAGCCCGGCTTTCGCGTCCGCCACCAGCGTCAGCGCACGG
>JAESFU010000491.1_pt1 | contig 20060 bp, 18 predicted proteins | sample 9269461 | NCBI WGS metagenome assembly JAESFU01 (sample SAMN14502556, study PRJNA617107) | algae metagenome | isolation source: Stenomitos rutilans HA7619-LM2 and co-occurring heterotrophs from cave walls | place: USA: Waikapalae cave, Hawaii | collected 2009-07-28
AAACTTCGGCGGTCTCAACTGCATCAATGCACAATCGTTTCAGAAGCTGCTTCAAAAGCTGCCAAATGTTCTGAACCCGGGTGGACGATTTGTGGCGGTGATCATGCCGCGCATTTGCCTGTGGGAATCGGTCTATTTCTTTGCGCGTCTGCAATGGAAAAATGTTTTCCGGCGCTGGACAGATCAGGATGTCCCTGCCAATCTCGATGGAGCCATTGTGAAAACGTGGTATTATAAGCCTGCACAGATTAAACGGTGGTCGGCACAACATTTCAAGTTTGTAAAGCAACAGCCGGTTGGCCTTGCTCTGCCGCCCTCGTATCTCGAAAATTTTTTCTCTAAACGTCCTCGCGCATTGCTGGCGTTGAGCGCTGTTGAAAAACGGATTGTCCACTTTCAGTTTCTTTCCGGATTGTCCGATCACTTCATTATAGATTTACGATTGCGATGAGCGTCCTGTTAACGCATGCCTACTTTCTGGCCGACGACGAGAAAGAGCAACAAATTATGCGCCCGTACGCGCCGCTGGGAATTCTATACATTTCTGCTTACCTCGAACAACAAGGCATCGCCAACGAAGTGTTCGACACGACATTCTCCACGAAAGATAAGTTCAGGGAATACCTGCGCGAACACAAGCCAGCCGTTGTGGGTATTTATGTTAACCTGATGACGAAGCTGAATGCGATTCAAAACATTCACTACATACACGAACATCTTCCGCATACACGCATTATTTTGGGCGGGCCGGATGTAAAATATAACGCCGAAAATTATTTGCGTGAAGGAGCCGATTTTATTGTGATGGGCGAAGGCGAAGAAACGATGTACGAAGTCTGCCACGCAATCCTGTCCCATACTTCTGAAACGTTATACGACAACGTCTCACACATCCGGGGTATTTCATATTTTAAGGATGGTTTGCTTACAACCACCCCCGAGCGCGACAAGATCAAGGAACTGGACTTGCTGCCGTTTCCCAACAGGAAAAAAATTGATCTCCACTTATACCTCGACGCCTGGAAAAAATACCATGGAACAAATGCCATTTCGGTAAGTACCATGCGCGGCTGTCCTTATACGTGCAAGTGGTGCAGCCGTGCCGTGTATGGATTGAGTTATCGCAGGCGATCGGTAGAAAGGGTGGTGCAGGAGCTGAAAGAAATAAAAGAGAATTATAATCCTGATTCGCTCTGGTTTGTTGACGATGTGTTCACCATCAGTCACAAATGGCTTTCTGCTTTTCGCGACGAGCTTAACCGGGTGGGTGTGAGAATCCCCTACGAGTGTATTACACGTGCTGACAGGCTTAACGAAGATGTGATCAGGACATTGGCCGAGACCGGATGTTTTCGCGTATGGGTTGGGGCAGAAAGTGGTTCGCAACGCATTATCGACCTGATGGACCGCCGCGTAGACGTGCTGCAGGTACGGGACATGATCAAGCTCTCTAAAAAATACGGCATCCAAACCGGCACCTTTATCATGCTCGGCTACCCCGGCGAAACTGAAGAGGACATCAAGGAAACCATCAAGCATTTAAAAGAATCTGACCCGGATCATTTCACGATCACCGTAGCGTACCCGATTAAAGGTACTGAGCTTTACCAGGAAATAGAATCAACACAAACCACCAAGCTCGACTGGGCCACCAGCACGGATCGTGAAGTGGACTTTACCCGGATGTACTCGCGAAAGTATTACGACTACGCTGTGCAACATGTAATCAGCGAAGTAAATTATTTCAAAGCGCTCAACAAAAAAAGTCCCACCAACGCTATGAAACTGAAAGCGAAATCAGTCGCCGCGAGAATGGGCATGCGCTGGCAGCGAATGTCGGTGAATATGTTTATGTTGCTCGGATTGTAAATACACTAAATTCAAAACCGGGGCTTGATGATTTTTTCCCCACGAAGGGATGCCAACCTGTATGGGTTTTTCCCGGTCAGAATTAACACAAGCACCTTTCTGTTCGCGCGAATCATAAGCGAGTCTCGTTTTAGGATGGCCAGCGCAAGATTTCCGATGATGGACCACACAAACCAAATCACCGTTGTCTGTCCAAAATTCTTATTCTTCTTTATGAAGTAATGCAGCGCTAACACTCTTCTGAAGTATGCCAGGGGTCTGTCCAATCTGTTTTCAACAGCGCGATGGTTGTACGCCGCTGTTGAACCGATAACGCGAATCGATCTCTTGTAAGGTAAGCCAAGAGCTACGCCGTAATTATCCCCAATGCCGCTCGGGTCGAGAACTTCGTCATAGGGCGAACGAAGCAGCCAATCTTTTCGAACCACACTGGCGCCGAGTGAATAGACTGTTGTGTCCAATTGATCGACACTCCATGATGTTATCAAGGGCCAGCCGGCTTTTGTAAGACTGTTGCTTCGGCGTGAATAAAAATTCTTTATCCATCGCAGAATGATTGAGCCAGGAAATGCTGATGAGACTTTATTTATATCACCCCAGATGGAAAGCTGAAACAGAAAACGCCATAGTAAATCCGCAAATCCTGTTACAGGATATTCCCCCACCCATTCCGCCTGTTCCTGTTGAAGAAACCGTCCGGACACCGCACCGCTCTCCGGATTATTAATGATATGCTTATGAATTTCCTGTAAATAGTTTGTGTCCAATTCCAGGTCGTCGTCACATAAAAAAATCCAGTCCTGTTTTGCCATCCGGACACCTATATTTCGTTGTGCGCAAACAGAGGCTACCGGCGATGCCATAAATTTTACCGGAATGTCCTTAAACAGGTTGACTACGTCCTCAATCCGGATTTCAGGATCACTGGCATCTACAATAATAATCTCCTCCGGCTGGAGAATCTGATCTTTCAGGGTTTGCAATACGCGGCTGATTTGCACGGGCCTGTTACGCGTGGGAATAACCACAGAGATTCTCATGTCCTGTCAGTTATAGTTTTATAACATTGCATCAGCTCGCGAATATACCAGTCCATATCGTGTGCTTTTATCCAATCGTATGCCTGCCGCTGCAGCGTATAGTAAGCTGCCGGATTTCTGATGATCTCCTGAACCCGTTGCGCCAGCCCGACATAATCGCCCGGCTCTACCGTTACGCAGCATCGTCCGGACAAGTCAGCCATAACACCCACGTGTGTCCCACATACGACTACGCTGCTTGCCATTGCCTCCAATGCCACCATCGGGAGTCCTTCATAGCGGGAGGTGTGCAACATGATGTGCGCATTGCGCATAACGATGGAAAGTTCGCGGTGATCAATTCCGCCCACTATAAAAACGCTGTCCTGAAGATGTCTTTCCTTAATCTTTTCAAACGTCTCTATTTCATGATTCTTCCCCACGATCAGTAATTTACCAGGAATCGACTGCGAAAGCACCTGATACGTGTCCAGAAGCATGTCTATATCCTTTATTGGTTGATAATTGGAAATGTGGATAAAACAGATTGGCGCTGTTAATTCCTTTTTCTGAAATGGAGAAACCACAATGCCGCGTGGCAGAACTTTGACGTTGGCTATTGGAAATTGAAGGTTTCTTTCAATGTCCCTGGCCTGCATTTCCGAGAATGCCATCACCAGGTCTGCGTTGTGCGTAACGCGCTTGCTGATAGACTTCAAGGGTTCACGCAGCAGGTCACCAAAACCAATTTCGGGCATCGCCGCAGCCTCGCCGGCATGAAATGACAATAGCCACGGTACTCTGTATATGCGGGACAGGAAAGACGACAGCACACCGGCAGGAAATGGCGATTGCGCGTGAATAACAGAATACTGATAGCGAAAATGATCCCAGCCAAATATCAGAAACATCAATACATATTGAAGCCTTATGTGCATGTTTGCTACGGACCTTACCCGAACACCAGCCGGAGCATATCTTTGTGCAATAGGAATAAATGAATATACCGTTACTGAATAATGTAAACTGATCTGTCCAATAGCCTGAACGAATGCCGGTATACCGTTTTTATGATTATCGTTTCCGATAATGCCAACACCGATAATCGCAAGCCGTGGTTTTTTTTGCATAGCGCTAAACTTGTTGCTCTATTAGCGGAAAACAGAAAATGTCCGTGTGTACGGTCTCAGTCAATATAACAGGCTTCATCGTATGGGCATCCCGTATGGAGTACCGAAGGTCCTCAACAAATGAAATAACATCTGCCGGCGTACAGTTTTGCATGGCGAGGTTCACAGTGGACAGCTCAATAAAAAGTATAGGCTTCCATCGCTCGATGAGTTTTTTTGCTCCTTTGAGACAAAACAATTCAAATCCCTCGATGTCCATTTTAACAAGATGAATAGGATCAAAGTCGCCGTTGAGCATCCGCTCGTCCAGCGTGGTAACCTCTACTTTTTCTGATTTCACAGTTGCATCCGGAGAGGCCATCAGGATACGGTTTGCTCCCGGGTTATTCTCGTACATTTTATATAAATTAAAAACACCGGCTGAATCGCCCACTGCGTTTTTGTAAAGCCGTACATTTTCAAGCTTGTTCAATACAATATGATTTCTGAGAAAATCAAATGTGCCGGTATCCGGTTCAAAGCTATATGTCGTTCCTTCCGGGCAGCGTTTCGCGAGCATCATTGATAAAATACCAATGTTCGCGCCTGCATCAATAACATTAAAATTCTTTTTCAGGAAAGGAAAAAGGTTTTGCCAGGCGGGATTTTCGGGATTATAAAAATATAACGAATGCCCATGCATGTGGCTTAAGTCTACGCGATATAGAAGGCCATTTCTTTCAATACTGCGTAAACTGTTGTGCTTATATAAGTAAAGGGGTGGTATTAATTTCTTCCACCTTCCGGAAGCGCCGGGCCTGAATAATTGTTGTACCAGAAATCTTTCCAGGAATCCGATGGTAAAGCAGTAGCGGAAAATATTGAAGAACTTTGTTCGGATTGAAATGCGAAAGGGATATCGTTTGTACACGTCAAACATGCTGAATGATTTTTAACAATTCTGTGCAAGTCCAATCAAGTGTATGGTGCTGTGTCCACAGTAGTGCTGCCTCCCTTTTTTTTCTCCAGGCTTCCGGCGTATAGTATAGTCGGATCAACTCCAGAGCCATTGTTTTATAATCGCTCACTGCTACCGCCACACCAACGGTTTTTCCAATATCATGCATGATTCCAACGGCAGTGCCTGCGGGCAACAGGCCACAGGCCATGGCTTCTGTTATCGAATTATTCTGTCCTTCGGATACAGATGTAAGCATGAAGACATCGGCCCAGTGATATTGCGCTGCAATATCTTTGTGTGGAATAGCACCCGTAAATTCAACATTGTCAAGCTGCATTTCCGCAACAAATTTCTGTATAGATCCTTCCAGATAATCTGCCCCGACAATTCGGAGCATGGCAGGAATTTCTTTTTGAATGATTGCAAAAGCACGGATCAGCGTTTCCTGGTCTTTGATTTTATTCAGATTAGCCACATGCAAGATACGAAGCGGCGGTGCCGGGTCTTTCGTGACGGGATAAAATTGTGCGACATCAACCCCCCAGGGAATAAGGACAATTTTCCGGGAGAAATTTTTCTCCTTTAACTTTTCAATCTGGTATTGAGACACAGCTATTACTTCCGAAGCATTTCTTAATGTCCAAAGCATGCGGCCACGTGTCTCTTTCCGGAGATAACCGTAGTTTAACTCCGGAATATCGACTGTCTCTGATCCCAATATGTTTACGATCGATGGAACATTCAACAGCTTGCCCAAAAAAACAATAACGGTCCCCGTGGGGTATCCCCAGAATGAATACAGGACATCGTATCGATTTTTAAAATGTTGCCTGAGAAAAACAAGAATCATGTATGGCCATCGCTGCCACCGCTTCATGGAGACTGCCGGTGAAAAGGTCCGGTAGCCATTTTTTATGAAATCATCCGGAATAGTTGCCGTACTGAAAACGGTAACGTCCAGATGCGGTGCCAGTCGCTCCAATATCTGCACGATCATCGGAAAACCCTGTCCAAATAATCCACCACCCACACCGCCATGTGTCCAGATTGCTAATTTTCTTTGGGGGGCAGACATACTGATCACAAGGTGATGATGAAATTTATTATCCCGGTAAGGTATAACAAGGTACCATGAATCTGTTTGAAAGGCGGTAACCTAAACGGCGTCAGGCATACTTCTCAGTTCAATCGCTTTTTGCAATACAAGGTCAGGCGTGTTGCGCGTAAGGCAACGGTTGTCGCCAAAGCCACAGGTCTCCAGCATACATGGTCCGCAGGGCAGGTCGGACGAATCGAAGCAAAAAGTTCTTTTCCCGAGCGGCATAGACCAATCTTTACGACTGGAGCTGAACAGCGCCAGCGTTGGTATGCCTTGCACCCATGCCATGTGCATCAAACCGGAATCTTCGGATAACATAAACGAGCATTGACCAATAATTGAAAATGCCTCCTCCTGATTGGCCATCCCTGTCAAATCAATGCAACTGTTTTGTAACGCATCTTTGATTGCCTGCGCCTTTGTTCGGTGCGATGGCAAGAGCAATAATAAAAATTGTGTTTTCGGATTTATTTTCTCCCGCCATGCACGCGCAAACTGAATGTAGTATTCGGTCGGCCAGTTTCGCGATGAACAATATCCGGCCGGGTTCAATACTACAAGTTCATGTCCTGACCGGAAGCCGTTCTTTTCCAGGAAACCGATTGCTTTCTCGGCATTGTTGGAAAACGTACTGTCCAATTGAATGCGCCATGTCCACAACGCTTCAATAGTTTGCCGCGTGCGCTCGCCCGCCGGTAAAGGCGAGGACCTGTCAAACTCTGCCCACGCGTTTGCCATCAGCAGCCGCCGGACTATTACGCTGATTTTATGATTTTGTAAATCCAGTATCGCGTCATAACCCTGCAACCAAAGCGCAGGCAGCTTCAACAAGGTCAGCAGAAATTGAAGCCTGGCATTTCTTCCACCGCCAATGGCAATTATTCTTTTGAAGATACCCGTTTGCTGTGGGATAGCGGCAACTTCTTTTCGGGTGAGAAAATGAATCTCCACCTCCGGATACTGGTGGACAATGTTTTGCAAATACGGAAGTGTGATGATGGTGTCTCCCAGCGCCTGGTATCGTATGGCGAGTATCTTTTTGGGTGGCGTTTGTCCTGTCCAGGGTTTAACCCGCATCAATGCTTTCACGCGGGAAAATTAAATACTTCCTAAATCATAAACTGAACAAAAACGGCTACAAGCGCACCGAATATGGCTACCGCTATTTTCTTGGCGTGGAAGCGATGTTCGGGGCTGCTTTCAAACACAATGGTGGTGGAGATGTGCAGGAAATTGCCGCAGACCAATGCATATAAAAGAATGATGCCCTGTTCGGTCAGGATATTCTCTTCGGCCAGGGTGTTGCTGATCAGCAAGCCAATGGGCGCCGCTACGGAAAAACCGATGAGGTAAGGCAATGCCTTCTGACGCGAGCCCAATTGGTAGGCGAGCACAGTCATTAATGCAAAGGCTGCAGGTGCGCGGTGCAGGGCTATGCCCAGCAAGATCGCGCTGCCATCGTAATGCGCGCCCATGTGTACCGGCTCGGCGAGCATGCCGCCTTCCAGAAATGCGTGAATACAAAGCGCTGTTAGTAAAACCAACGCCGACACAGAGCGTTGCGTATGGTCCTGACTATGATGCTGGGCATGATCGTGGTGAATATGTCCATGCTCTATACCGGATGTGAAATACTCAAGCACCTGTTGCAGGAAAAATCCGGCGAGTACCAGCAAACCAATCCACTCGCGACCAACCGGCTGATGGTAAAGTTCCGGCAGAATATGAATAACCGTAATTGAAAACAGGTATGCGCCGGCAAATACCAGCAGAAGTTTGAAATTGAAATTCTTTCCCTTGGGCAAAAAGAAAACGAGCAATCCGGACAGCAGGGGAGTAAAAAACAGGACGAGTAATTTTATAAGCATGGGTTATTCATTCAGAGATTCGAGTGTTACCTGTTTTTTCAGGACAGGCGATATATAGGTTTCAATTTTTCCGTCGGGCGAAGTGTACATCAGTATTGCACCAAGTGAAGGATTCTTTTTCAGTAGTTTAATCGCGGCCGTATGTCCCATTACCAACAGGGCTGTGTCCCACGCGTCGGCTGTTGTGCAGTCGGCGGCGAATACCGAAACACTGAGCAGAGGCAGGTCTACAGGATAGCCGGTGGCCGGATTTATCGTGTGCGAATACTTCTTTCCATTAATCACGCGGTAGTTAAAATAGTTTCCGGCTGTGGTAAAAGCCTGGTTGTTTACCTGGGCATATGCCTTGAAAAACTGATCGTCGCGGGTAGAATTCGGATCGAGGATACCTATCATCCACGGTTTATCTTTCTGCAAATTTTTTCCCAGCGCTATACCTTCGCCGCCCAATTCCACCAGCACATTTCCAATTCCTTTCGATTTCAGAAAATCCATGGCTACATCCGCGCCGTAACCCTGGCCTATGCCGCCGAAGTCCAGTTGCATCCGCGGATCATTCTTTAAAATGCTGTCGCGTGTAATCGAGATTTTCGAAAAGCCAACAAAAATTCTGATGGAGTCTATTTGTGACGGAGACAATGTGAAACTCTTTCCCGGACCGAAGCCCCAGGCATTTACCAGCGGCATCACCGTCGGGTCGAATGCGCCATGCGATAACCTGTATACCTCCTCGCACTTGCGCAGGATGCTGCGCAGATGCGGCAAATCAAAAGCAATTCCTTTCAGGCTTCGGTTAAATGCGGAAACTTCTGATGCCGGATCGTAGGTGTTGATGGATTGATTTACTTTTTTGAAAAGCGAATCGATGCTCCCCTGGAAGTTTCGTTTCCGCGAATCGAAATATGTTATATGATACGTTGTGCCCATCGTTCGGCCTTCCATAACCATCGGCACAGGTACGTCCGAAGAAATGGCCAGCGGCATGATCCATAAATAGAGAAAGCTCCACATCTCGCATGCAAGGTACGGCTAAAAGTATAAATGCAACAATGTTGCTTAAACGTTCGCGCTTAATTCCCGAAGAATTTCTATAGGCACTAAAAATTTTCAGACCTTTACCGCCATGCGAGAGAATTATTTAAAAGGCGATGCGGAAGAACAAGGCGCAGGAGAGAAGGATGTGGAACGCGCGCTTCGGCCCTTATCGTTTTCTGATTTTACGGGACAGCAAAAGGTCATCGATAATATCAAGGTTTTTGTCATGGCTGCCAAGCAACGGGCCGAGCCGCTCGATCACGTATTGCTGCACGGTCCTCCGGGACTCGGCAAAACCACACTCTCGAATATTGTCGCCAACGAGTTGCAGGCCAGCATCAAGATTACATCCGGTCCGGTGCTTGATAAACCCAGCGATCTTGCCGGGCTGCTCACCAACCTGGAGGCGCACGATGTCCTCTTCATTGATGAGATCCACCGGCTCAACCCCATTGTAGAAGAATACCTGTATTCGGCAATGGAAGATTTTCGCATTGATATTATGCTGGACTCCGGTCCCAATGCGCGATCGGTACAGATAGGACTCAACCCCTTCACCCTCATTGGCGCAACCACGCGTGCCGGTCTGCTCACCTCTCCGTTGCGCGCACGCTTCGGCATCAACGCGCGGCTCGAGTATTACGACTCCGAGCTGCTCACAAAAATTGTAAAACGGTCGGCCTCCATTCTCAATACGCCTATCGACGCCGATGCTGCTTTTGAAATTGCACGCCGCAGCCGCGGCACACCACGTATCTCCAACAACCTGCTGCGCCGTACGCGCGACTTCGCCCAGATAAAAGGAGATGGCACCATCACCAAGGCCATTGCACAAATGGCGTTGCTGGCACTGGATGTGGATGAGAATGGACTGGATGATATGGACAATCGCATTCTGCTGACGATCATCGAAAAGTTTAAAGGCGGCCCGGTGGGCATCAGCACCATTGCAACGGCCGTTGGCGAAGAAGGTGAAACGATCGAAGAAGTGTACGAACCTTTCCTGATCCAGGAAGGATACATCAAACGAACATCCCGCGGACGCGAAGCTACCGATCTGGCCTATCGCCATCTCAAAATTGCCAAGCCCAGCGGCCGGGGACCAGGGTTGTTCGATCCGCAGATTCCGTGAGCGTGGTCGTTTAATCCGTTATCCGTTAATCGTCAATCGTAAAATCCCGGATAACGATTAACGGTTCACGGATAACGGTTCCAGCCGGAGTTGTTATCTTTGGTTTAATACTCTATTTCTATGAGAAAGATTTTCATCGTCAGCAGCATCGTCGTTACTGCATTATTGTTGGTATGGGCTTATTTCTGGATTGACGCGTTGTTTGGATTTGTAATTGTCGGTCCCATTATTTTTATGGGCATTCAGGACATCGCCCAGAAGAAACAGTCGATTCGTAAAAACTTTCCGGTCCTCGGCCGGTTGCGCTATGTGTTCGAGGACATGCGTCCGAAGATCCAGCAGTACTTTGTGGAGTCCGATACAGATGGCGTGCCCATCAATCGCAATGATCGCTCGGTCATTTATCAACGCGCAAAAAAGCAAGTGGACACAACGCCCTTCGGAACACAGATGGATGTTTACGCCGAAGGTTACGAATGGATGAGTCACTCCATTGTTCCGCTTGATTTTCACAGCATCGATCATCATCCGCGGGCGCTGGTTGGCAACAAGGGTTGCAAGCATCCTTATTCGGCCAGTATTCTCAACGTATCGGCAATGAGCTTCGGCTCGCTGAGCGGCAACGCTGTGGAAGCGCTGAATGCGGGTGCCAAAATCGGCAACTTCGCGCACAATACGGGCGAGGGCGGGATCAGTCCGCTGCATATAAAAAACGGTGGCGACCTCATCTGGCAAATTGGTACGGGATATTTCGGCGCACGCGACGATAATGGAAATTTTTCGCCCGAGACCTATCGCGCCAATGCCTTGCGGCCCGAAGTGAAAATGATCGAACTGAAACTTTCGCAGGGAGCCAAGCCGGGCCACGGCGGTATTTTACCAGCGAAGAAAAATACACCGGAGATCGCCGCGATCCGTCACGTAAAACCGGGGACAACAGTTTTCTCGCCGCCCTTTCACAGCGCTTTTAAAACGCCGCGCGAGATGATACTTTTCATCCAGAAAATGCGCGAGCTGGCCGATGGCAAACCGGTTGGCTTTAAACTTTGCATCGGCCGCAAAAGCGAATTCATTTCCATTTGCAAGGCTATGGTTGAATTGGACATCTACCCTGATTTTATAACCGTAGATGGTGGCGAGGGCGGTACGGGTGCGGCACCGCCCGAGTTCTCCAACTTTGTAGGTATGCCCTTGCTCGACGGACTTGCCTTTGTAGACAACATGCTGAAAGGCTTCAACATCCGGCAGCACATTCGCATCATCGCCTCGGGAAAAATATTAACCGGTTTTCAGATGATCCGCGCCATTGCCTTGGGTGCCGACATGTGCAACAGTGCCCGCGCCATGATGATGGCCCTCGGCTGTATACAGGCGTTGGAGTGTAACAAGAATACATGTCCGACAGGTGTTGCCACACAAGATCCGGCGCTCATGGCGGGATTGGACATTACTGATAAAAAAGTGCGCGTGGCAAATTTTCACAAGTATACCATCGAAAGCTTTGTCGAGCTGATGGCGGCTTCGGGGTTGGACAATCCCAAAAAATTAAATCGTCATCAGATCAGTCGCCGGGTGTTTATGAACGAGGTAAAAACGCTGGAAGAAATTTATCCGTCGGTGGCATTGGGCTCTATGTTACAGGAAAATAAACCGGAACGTTATAAAATGTCTTTCGAATCGGCGAGTGCAGATCAGTTCTGATTTTTGCAATTAAAATCGGATGATCTCTTCCGCGAGGTTGTCCGATTTTATAACTTTGGCCAAAACGTATATCCACTGTGCTCCGTAAATTTTTTCCGCTCGATAAGAACTATGTACTGGAAGATGTACAGCTATCGTCTGAAAATGCGTTGCTCCAATACCTGGTGGATTACGTAAAAGTTGAGTATCTCCTCCGCTTCAATGCTCTCGGCCTGAAGGATGAGACAACGGACAAAATCAATAACCACACAATGTCCGATTACTCACACCTCCACGAATTTTATCTGAATCTGGCCGGTGTTTACCGTTTCAAGCATTACAACGATAACCAGCTCGAATTCATTTTTGACGGTCGCGACCCGATTGAGAAATATCGTGACGAATGGCCATCGACCTTTAATGTTTGGGTGAAGGAATTCTGCAAACACGAACAATTTATCCGCTCTATTCTGGAGCTTACTGTTTTCTATCCGGAAGACTATACACCACAAATGGTGGGCTTGCGTCTCAGTACGTTCATCACCCGATTCTTTGAGTTGAAAATTGATTCCCAGAAGGGTATTGTGAAGGTGAAGGTTGCCTAGAGACTTTCGGTTTCTCTTTCAGATAATTCCTTTTTTAGAACTGTCCGATTTTCTTTATTCGCCTGGCGACTGATAATAAACTTGTTGCTGTAAGGCCGGGAGGCCTGGTGATAGTGGTCACTCGCGTGGACGCGAGCGACTGTGGTGTTATGAAAATCTTTTTTCTACCAGCTCCATGAATTCGTGGAATTCTTCGCTGTCCCGATCCCAGGTGGCGGCAAATTCGTCGTCTATGTAGCGGAGCGCGGCATTTACGGTATCGAGCTGATCGATGCGATCGATGGCTTTGCTGAATAATTCAAAATCGCCGTGAAAGAGGACCTTTGTGAACATAAACTTCTGGTTTATGGTCAGGCTGTCTTTTATGCGTGCAATCTTCTTGAAATTTCCTGCCAACACCTGTTTGGTCTCGCGACCCATTTTGTCGTTCAGACTCGCGCCGAGATTGGAGCTTTGTGAGGCATTGAGGTTGTTGCTGTTGTTCTGCCGCGGCACATTCATGGCCGGGCGCGGCGGCTCCGGTGGTTTTACTGCCGGCGGCGGTGGCGGTGGTGTTTGTTTTACAGGGGTAACGGGCTCGGGAGTTTTGGTCACAAAAAATCTTGCAGGGTCCAGGGGTACCACGCGCGAAAATTTCTCGATATAGTCCTCCACATCTTCCGGCGTAAAATTTACTTCTTCCAGAATCTGGTCCAATACGCCGAACGCCTCGTTTCCTGATATTTCTTTTACGCCCTTCTCTTCCAGTTTTTGCAGCATGCGGTCGAGTGGGGCCTTGTTTACTTTCAGATATTTTATCTCCTCCCGAAAAGGATCGACTTCGAGTTTGTTGTTTTTTCCGGTAATGATCAGCGAAAAGAAATCATACGGGTCGAAAATCACCATCAGCGCGTGGCTGGCGGCCTTTTTCAGTAGCGGCGAAAAGTGGGCGCGATCAATCAGGATGTTATTGGATAGCACCGTTTTGAAATTCTCAAATGCCTCTTTTACATCGTCATTCTCGTAATCGAAGTAAGGACTCTTAAGTTTTTTGGTTTCCTCTTTCCAGGAACGGAAGAGCTCGCGGATAACAAACAGATTGACTTGCTGAACGTTGCACAGACTCAGAATCTCGGAACCGGTAATTTTTTCGTTGGCGGAGAAATACCCTTTCAGCACTTGCTCGGCATACGAATCTCCATACAGGGCTATGGCTTCCAGACTAATTTTTTCATCCATGAGGCGTCTTTGCTATTTAAAATCAATCGTTGGGCTTAAAGATATTAATTAGATGCGAGATGTTGAGGACATGCCCGACGCGTGAACTTAAAATTATGTTCCCGCACATGCTTCCCGAACGCCAGGATTGCGAATTATATATACGGGCAGGTTCACATTTCGACGCAATTAGTAATTTTAACGGATGTTTATTGAACCACGCTTAGGAGGCAGACGCGAGCACGGTCGCAGTGGCTGGATAGAGGTGATTGCGGGCTGCATGTTTTCAGGCAAAACCGAGGAGCTTATCCGCCGCCTGAACCGGGCCATCATCGCCAATCAAAAGGTAGAGATTTTCAAACCTGTCATCGACAAGCGTTACCACCACGAACATATCGTTTCGCACAACGAAACCACCATACGCTCAACGCCTGTAAATTTTGCTGCCGATATTCTGTTGCTCGCCGGCGATTGTGATGTGGTGGGCATCGACGAGGCGCAGTTCTTCGACGAGGGCATTATTGAAATCTGTAATATGCTCGCCAACGCCGGCAAACGGGTTATTGTGGCCGGACTCGATATGGATTTTGAAGGAAAACCTTTTGGTCCCATGCCGAACCTGCTGGCCGTGGCCGAATTTGTTACGAAGGTTCACGCCATCTGCGCACAAACAGGCGAGCTTGCATCGTTCTCGTTCAGACTGATCAACGACGATAAACAGGTAATGCTTGGCGAGCGGAAAGAATATGAAGCGCGCAGCCGCACAGCGTTTGTGGAGGGTATGAAATCGCGAAAAGAAAATAAGTAATCGCTGCCGGTAAATAACAATTTTGCGGACGGATTAAGAAGCGCAAGCTTTCAAAAAGATATGTTCAGAAATCTGGTTTTTGTTTGGTGTCTTCTCTGCGGCGCGGCGGCGCTTTGCCAGGAAATTCCACTGGGCACGTGGCGATTGCACGCATCCTACAATGGTGTGCACACGGTTAGCGTTGGCGCAAGCCAGGTATACGCTGCCTCTTCGAACGGCGTAATGGTTCTGGACAAAAGCGAGAAGAGTATCATCACGTACTCACGGCTTACCGGTTTAAGTTCCACAGGTATTACCGTTTTAAATTTCGACGAAACCTCGAAGCAGCTGCTCATTGCCTACGACAACGGAAAGCTCGACGTGATAAAGGACAATGTTGTGAAGACTATCGATCCCTTCAAGACCTCTTCCATCACCGGCTCCCGGAAAATCAATGCCATCGGTCTCTATAAAAATCTCGCATATCTCGCTACAGACTTCGGTATTATCGTTTTCGATCTCGCGAAAGCCGAGATAAAAGAAACATGGCGCGATCTCGGTGCAACAGGACAGACGTTGAAAATATTCGATCTCGCCTTTCAACAGGACAGTATTTTTCTGGCAACGGAGAACGGTGTACTCGCCGGCGCTCTTTCCAATAACCTGCTCGACTACCACAACTACAAACGTTTCAATCCAGATCCCGCACATCCTGCAGTTACGTCCATCGCTGCGTATCAGGGAAATGTTTACGCGGCCATCAACGCATCGGGACTCTATCGCCATGGCCCCGGAACGTGGACAAAGGAAAGTTTTCTGGCAGGCAGCACATTCTCGGCAATAAAGGCAGCAAGCAATTTATTAATTACAGCCGACAACAAACTTTGGAAATTGAATACCGCGCATGCACTTACGGCTGTGGAAGACGCTAAAATTATTTCGCCTGTATTGGCACTCGAGGACAATGAAAAACTTTGGATCGCAGACGCTGCGAACGGACTGGTCTCCGATGTTGGTGGCCCGTTCGAACAGTTCTTGCCAAACGGGCCTTCACAGGCAACTGCATTCCGGTTGATGGCAGACAACGATGGCGTGCAAAGGCTGAGCGGCGGCTATACGTCCAACATGCTCGCGCTGAATAATGCGGACGCCGCAGATGTTTTTACAAATGGACAATGGAGCGCGAAAGCTTTTCCCGTCCGCGACCTGACCGATGAAGTATTGCTGGACAACGGCTCGCGCTATTATGCATCCTTCGGCTATGGGCTTCTGGAAATAAAACCGGAGGGGACATTAAAAGTGTATGATAATACAAATAGTCCACTGGTTAATATAAATGCACCCGCGAAAGCGACAAATATTACAGCGCTAGCCAAAGCGGTGGATGGCCTTTGGGTTGCGAATTATGGCGGCGGCAAGTCCCTTCATTTCTTAAAATCTGATAACACGTGGGAGTCCTATTCGCCAGCTATTCCACAAGGCCGGTATCCTATGAGACTGGTTACAGATGCTTTTGGTTATGTGTGGATGGTTGTTAATCCCAATCAGGGAGGAGGACTTTATGTGTACGATAAAACAAAAAATGCAGCCGCCTATCTCACCGAGCCTGCAGGAAGTGGTGGCTTGCCCAGCCGCAACGTTCGCTCCATCGCCGTGGATCGTGACGGCTACGTGTGGGTTGGCACAGACAAGGGAATAGCCTATTTCTTCGATGCGGGCAGCGATGCCGTACTTCCTGTTTTCGATAATCGCTTTTTGCTGCGCGATGATAAGGTAACGGCCATTGCTGTTGATGCCGGCAATCGCAAATGGATTGGCACCGAGCGCGGCGTATGGTTGTTTAATCCAACCGGCGAACAGCTTGTTTATAATTTTACAGCAGAGAATAGTTTGCTCCTGTCCAATATCATACAGGACATTGCCATCAATCATTCCACAGGCGAAGTCTTTTTTGCCACAGACAAAGGAATTATCTCTTTCCGTGGTGACGCCACGCAAAGCACCGAGAGTTTTCAAAGTATCCGAATCTTTCCCAATCCTGTTACCAGCAACTTCAGCGGGACCATCGGCATCAGCGGGCTGGCGACTGATGCGCAGGTAAAAATTACAGACATTCGCGGCAACCTCGTTTGGCAGATGCAAGCCAACGGCGGCACCGCTACCTGGAATGGACAGGACACCAAGGGCCGCCGCGCGGCAACAGGTGTATACCTCGTTTTTGCCGCGCGCCAGGACGGTACTGAAAGTGTAGTAGGGAAAATTGCCGTCGTCGACTGATGCTTCACAAGACGCGCGGTATTGTTTTCAGGTTCACCAAATACGGTGAGACATCCATCATTGTAAATATTTTCACGGAGCAGTTCGGCATGCAGAGTTACATCGTGAACGGTGTAAGAAGCAATTCCAAAAACAGCAGGATCGCATTATATCAGCCGCTCACGTTGTTAGACATGGTGGTGTATCATCGCGAGCATGCCAACATTATGCGCATCAAAGAATTGAAATGTCTCTATCCGTATCAGCAAATTCCGATGGACATTAAAAAATCAACGATGGCCATGTTTATCGGCGAGGTTGTGAACAAGACCATCAAGGAAGAAAGTCATGCGCAGGAGTTGTGCGATTTTTTAATTCAGTCCATGGTCCAATTGGATCAGTTGGCCAGAATCGAGAATTTTCACATTGTCTTTTTGATTAAGCTGAGCCGCTACCTTGGCTTCGGAGCTTATTCAAAAAACGAAATTATCGGTGGTCGCATGGCGTCGCTGGAGGCGGAGGCGTTGCTCGATAAATTTGTTGAGGCGAATTATGAAACTGAAATTTCGCTGAGCCTGGAGTTGCGGCGTGAAATTCTGGATGTGCTGTTAAGTTTTTTTACCGATCACATTCCCATCGGCGAGATGAAGTCCGTGCAGGTGCTGCGCGAAATTATGACGTGACGAATCAATGTCCCAAGATCATTCTTCTTGATTTTAAATAGTCTACACCAACGCTTTCTAATATCGTTTCGCATAAATTCCCGCAGCTTATTCGATTTCGTTCCAAATCGTGTGTACTATCATTACTCCGTAGGAGTATCCTGCTTATAGAAAATGAAAAAGCAAAAAAAATGGCTCCGGAGGAGCCACCTGATTTTTAGAAAATCTTTAAACCCTTAGTAAATAATCTAATTATCCTCACAATCATAATTTAACCAAGATGTCCTGACGTTCACCTTATAAATTACGCATCAAACAATAATCGCTTTAAACAAAAACCTAATTAAAATCCCTTGCCCGCAATATCGTTGGTGAATGTCTCCATGCCTTTCCTGTCCTGGAGCGTTACAAAAATCTGTTTGCCATCTTTGCCTCCAAAAACCAGGTTGCTGCAACTCTTGCCTTTCAGCGCTACTTCGCGAATTAATTTTCCTTCAGGCGACAGAACGGCGATTGTCCCTTTGCCATAACGGGTGATGTACAGATTGCCTTGCTTGTCGCATTTCATACCGTCGAAGCCGAAGTCCGGAAATTCTGCAAAGAGTTTTTTATTTGAAAGATTTCCTTTCGTGTCCACATCAAACACCCATACCTTGCGTTGCACACTTTCGTTTACATATAATTTTTTTTCATCGGGGCTCAGTTCAATGCCGTTCGTGGTGCCCATGCCGTCCTGGATCAGGACAGGCTTGCCACCGCGATCGATACGCCAGAGCTTGCCGGTGCTTTCCTTCCAGTTTGGATCGGAAGCAAAGAGCTGGTCCTTTTTATTGATACAAATATCGTTCGGCTGATGGAAGGTTGTGTGAGCATACACACTTACCTTTTTTGTTTTCATATCAACTTTCAATACGTTGTGGGCGCTGAAGTCTGCCAGATACATGGTGCCCTTGCTATCGAACTTGATACTGTTCGCGGTGCTGCCTTCGGGTAATGTTACAAACAATGACACTGTTCCATCCGGTTTTACGTGTCCTATGGTTCCGTCCTTCTGAAAATTTACCACATACAGATTTCCCTGCTTGTCAAAACACGGGCCTTCAATGTTTGTGGTGAACAGATTTTCGGCTGTGAAATCCTGAACTTTGAAAAGCTCTTGTGCGTGTGCGTGTGTGATGAGCACAAGAAGGCAGAACGAAAAGATAGATCGCATACTCATAAATTGAATGAGCGCGTAAGTTAATGCTTTATAGATACTGGTCAATATCACCAAGTCCCTGGCGCACGATCGTCATGTCCTGTGTGCAATCCACCACCGTTGAGGGAACGTTGCCACCCACGCCGCCATCTACCACCAGTTGAACATGATGTTTGAAGTCCTCGTAGATTTCTTCGGGGTCTGTTGTGTATTCTTTTATTTTATCGTCGTCTTTGATCGATGTTGTGATGAGCGGATTCTCGAGTTGCGCTACGATCATACGCGGAATGTTGTGATCGGGAATACGGATACCGACGGTCTTTTTATTGACATCAAGAATTTTAGGAACGCGCGCGCTGGATTCAAGAATAAAGGTGAACGGACCGGGCAGCGCTTTCTTCAGCAGTTTAAAAACACTGTTATCGACAACCTTGGCATATTCGGATATATGACTCAGATCGTTGCAGATGAAGGAAAGATTTAATTTTTGCGGTTTAATGTCCATGATGTGGCACAAGCGCTCAATGGCTTTGCGATTCATCAGATCGCAGCCGATACCGTAGATGGTATCGGTCGGGTAAACCAAAATGCCGCCGTCTTTCAGAACCTCCACCACGCGATTTATTTTTCGGGTCTCGGGGTTCTGAGGATGTATTTTTAAAAGTTCTGCCACCATTCTGAAACGAAAGATACGGATTCAATGTAATTCAAAAGTCGTACCCGCGGAGGGTTGAAGCCGTTTTGCTATTTTTGAAACTCGCATTGTATTATGAAGGCCAATAAACGCTTAATTGTTTTCCTGGTAGTTTCCATTCTGGGTATTTCATTTACCTATTATGCTTACCAGATTGTGTACACGCCCAATATTCTTGTGGGTATGGACGATCGTCTCTTCATTGTAAAAGAGGGCGCAACGTTTGAAGATATTCAGAAACAGCTGCATCAGACTCATGTGGTGAATGACCTGGTTTCGTTCAGCTTTCTGGCAAAAATTACGGGTTATGCTGACGAGCTCAAACCCGGTCGCTACATTCTGCGCAAGAACATGACGAATGTGCAAGCCCTGAAAATATTGAAGTCGGGCAAACAGGAGCCGGTGAAGGTCACCTTCAACAACGTGCGGCTTATCTCCGAGCTTGCGCAACGCATCACAAAAAATCTGGGTATGACACCGGAAGAGTTCGAAGCCGCGCTGATCAAATATGCCATGACGAACACCGAAGGCTTCAACAAGGACAACGTGCTCACCATGTTTATTCCGAATACATATGATGTGTACTACAACATTGAACCCGATGCGCTGGTGAAAAAGATGCACGGCGAATACGAAAAATTCTGGACAGACACGCGGAAGACCAAAGCAAAAGAAGTCGGCCTCACACCAATCGAAGTATCCATCATGGCTTCGATCGTTCAGGCGGAGACAATTAAATCTCCGGAAGCCCCCATCATTGCCAGCCTCTACCTCAATCGCCTCAAGAAAGGTATTGCGTTACAGGCCGATCCAACCCTGGTTTTTGCTGTGGGTGATTTTAGTCTGAAGCGTGTTCTCAATGTTCATAAACAAATTGACTCACCTTACA
>JAESFU010000492.1_pt1 | contig 20033 bp, 13 predicted proteins | sample 9269461 | NCBI WGS metagenome assembly JAESFU01 (sample SAMN14502556, study PRJNA617107) | algae metagenome | isolation source: Stenomitos rutilans HA7619-LM2 and co-occurring heterotrophs from cave walls | place: USA: Waikapalae cave, Hawaii | collected 2009-07-28
AAGCACCGCGCCGCGAAGGTAGAACACCTCGCCATCGCCGCCGATGGTCGTGTCGGTCTCGTCGCTGAATCTCGCCTCAAGCACCGTGCGCTGCGATTCGGTCAGGAGCCCTGCACGTCCAAGCTCGACCTCGTCGGTAAAGCCGGTCCGCATGGTCCGCGAGGGCGCGCCGAACGATCCCCACTGCGCACTAGCAAGGCCGCGAGGAATGAAGAGGAAGATCGTGATCGCAAAGATGACGCCCAGGAGCGTCACGAACGTCGTGACTGGAATGAGCCGCTGCGTGACCGATGTGCTCAGACGCCGCGCAGGGGGCGATGCGACGCGACGAGTGTTGGGCACTTGAGAGAGCGTGTCTGCCGCGCTTCTTCGTGCGATCGCAGAGAGCGCTGCAGCGCGTTCATAGCCGGTGCCGATCTGCATCGCCATGACCGCCCATGCAGTGAGCGGCATGCAGATCAGCACCACCGCGCCGACCGCGAGGCTGTTGTTGTCGAGGATCGCGCCGATGATGAGAAAGACCGACATCGCGATGAGCTGCGAGATGTCGCGGGCGAGCTTTCGATCCCAGGTCTTGATGATCAGAACGAGCGTCAGGAACTCGCAAAAGAGCGTGACGTCGATCTGCTGCGGCGGGCTTGCACGATAAAACGCCCAGAGCAGAACGCCGAGCACAAGGCTCAGGACCGCCCAGCGCGGGAGATACTGCCCATCCTTGCGCTCGCTGAACCACCACCCGCCGATCGCAAGCCCCCACGACAGGAGCAGGAGCGGTCCGCGTCCATTGGCAACGCAGAACCCGGTGATCGCCAGGAGCACCAGGAGGAGTGCAGGGGTCTTCCAGTTCTGGAGGCGGAATGTCATGCCGTTCCTCCAGGAACGGTCGGACGCGAAGCAGGGAGAAGGTCCGCAAGGAATCGAATCGCACGTTCGCCGATCGTGGACCGTGCTGCAGCGGGTGCTTCAAAGACCATCGCCCCTGCATGAAGAAGGATGTCCTCGGGCGCGAATACGTCCGCACCGGGGATCGTCGCTCCGCGCCTGCGCGGGTCGATCAGGAACACCAGCGTCTTTGCATCCGCGCCAACGAGCGAGCGCGGCGTCTGGTCGACGGAGAGATCAAGGAGCGCAAGCCGGTCGTAGATGTCGCCAAGCGTTCGCGTGCTTGTCCCTGCAGAGATCGCAGGGTGCTGATCGCTCGCAAGAAGGCCGACCGCATAGCCATGCTTGTGTGCAGCGGCGACTGCACTGGCTGCAGCGACCACTGCACGCCTCCCTTCGCTCGCTTCAAGCCCGCGAAGATCCGCGATTGCGATGTACACGCGCCGGTTCTGGTCTCTTGCGTTCTGACGGACGAGAAGGCGGTCGCTCATGGCGGATCGCTTCCACGCGACCGAACGCGGCGAATCGCCCTCGCTGAACTCACGCAGGCTGTGGAAGTCTTCGCCAGGTCCTGAGCGCGTCGTCGCGCTCCCGCCGGTGTTCGATGATCGCGACCGCGTCAATCGATCGATGAACGCGTGGTGGAGATCGGTGATGATCGGCGGGCGGATCAGGATCTGCTGCGTTCTGCCGTGCATCACCGTCTTGCGCGAAAGACCGAACGGAAACGACGTCCATACTTCCAGAGTGTCGAGCGTTGCAAGGCCCCATGATTTCGCCGCGACCTCTGCTTCGATCGTCGCCGTGCCGCGCTTTGGAACATATTCGCCAAACGCGATCGGCTGCGTGAGCATCCCCGGCCACGTCGGTTCCGTGCGACCCGCACCGACGACTGCAGGGAGCGTTGGAAGTTCTTCGACGTTGATTGCAAACGCAGGGAGCCACCTGCTGGCGTTGTGAAGCCGGTACGTGATCCGGACCGTTTCCCCTGCATGGACCGGCTGCACCGGGTCGCGCTCGATCGAGAGCGAGGCGATGATCCACGTCCCCGCGATGCCCGACATCACCAGTGCAGCGATGGCCAGGCCGAACATCCAGAACAGAAGGTTGTTCTGGCCGTTGATCGCGCCGATCGGGAGGAGCAGGGTCGTAACGATGAAGACGATGGCAGGGAAGTGGAGGACAAGCCTCGGCCGAAGCCTGACAAGCTTGCGTGGCTGCTCCAGTTCGGGTGCAGGCTGCGTGGAAGCGGTAGAAGTTGAAGCGTCTTGAGCGGGCATGTGCGTACGAAAACCGTCGTCTGGCTCAGTTTCGGCCCCGGCACAGAGTGTAACGCGGCCCGGCCCGAGTGGGTTCGCAGAATGAAAGGGGCGGATGCCCCCAATGCGACCATCCTCGGGGCGGAGTCTTTACAAACCATTTCCGTCACAGCGTTGATCGATGAATGCGCGTTCAGGGAGGGCTGTTTTGCACGGCTGCGGGTGATGCAGCACGGGGCAGCATGATCGTGAACGTCGATCCTTCCCCCGGTGCGCTTGAAACCTGGATCTCGCCCCCGCTCGCCTTGATGATCGAGTAGCAGGTCGCCAGGCCCAGCCCCGTCCCCTTGCCGCCGGGCTTGGTTGTAAAGAACGGCTCAAAGAGATGCTCAAGGGTCTCCTTGGTCATTCCCTCGCCGCTGTCGGTCAGGATCAGGAGAACGTCCCCTCGGTCGCTCTCTCCACCGCCTGCAGTCACCCCAGTCCGCAGGCCCTGCGTCCGCCCCTCTTCCGCGCGCGTCTTGATGTCGATCTGTCCGCCCCCGGGCATCGCGTCCCGTGCGTTGAGGATCAGGTTCATCAGCACCTGCCTGAGCTGCGTCGCATTCACCCGTGCATGCAGCGGTCCCTCGCAAAGCTGAATACCAAACGAGATCGTGCGATCAATCGAACCCGTGAGAAGTGGGAGGGCCGACTGGATCAGTTCATTGATATCGATCACCGCAGTCGTTGCTGCCCTTGGCCGCGCCAGTGAGATCAACTGCCTCGTCAGCGATGTTGCGTGCTCTGCAGCCTGGCGAATGCGCAGGATCGCCTCGTGCTCGGGCGAGTTCTGCACCATCGTCCGAAGCGCGACATCTGAATAGCTCAGTATCGCGGTGATCCAGTTGTTGAAATCGTGCGCAAGGCCACCTGCCATCCGCCCGATGCTCTCCATCTTCCCTGCAGCGAGCAGCCGATGCTCGAGCTGCTTTCGCCCCGTGATGTCCTGCACCGCGCCAAACGCGCGGACCGCAACCCCGTTCTCCATCTGCACAACACCCGTCACGCGCACGTCAACGGTTCGTCCCCGCGCAGTCCTGATCTCAAGCTCAAGGTCCCACGGCTCACCTTCCTGGTCTGCCTTGCGGATCGCCTGATCAAGAAGCTCGCGCGACTCAGGAAGAAAGAACGCAAGCGCCGAATCGATGTCGGGCGTCAGCTCGCGCGGCGATGTCTCGTGGATGCGGTACGTCTCGTCCGTCCAGAACAGTGCACGCGTCTTGAAGTCAAACTCCCACCCGCCGACTGCAGCGAGGTGCTCGGCTTGCTGGAGGAGCCGAAGCTCGCGCGAAACGTCCTGCGGCTTGGCTTCAACCGTCTGCAATGGGGTCGATTGTGGGTCGGTTGGGCCACCATGCTCGGCGGATACCGGGTCACCTGTGGCACGCACCGGCATGGCTTCACGGCTGTTCAATGGGAACTCCGCAAGGCCCGGTCCCGCAAGCCTACACGCACATGCACCGTGCATGCAACGGCAAACTTGCACTGTCCCGTCCCCACCTGCTGTTACATTCGAGCGTTATCGGATGCAGCAAGGACATCGATGGCTCGCTCCTGCAACTGGTCGCTACACTGGGGCCCACTTGGGAGCCTCCTTGGGAGACAGTTACATGGCGTCAGGGAAGTCGCAAAAAGGTCCGGTCGTTGGCGTTGATCTCGGCGGCACGAACATGCAGATCGGCGTGGTCACGCAGGACCGCGCATTGGTCGGTGAATCGAAGCGTAAAACCAAGGCAGACGAGGGGTTCGATGCCATCCTGACCCGCCTGGTCTCGGGCATCGAAGAGGCCTGTGCTGCAGCCAAGATCTCCCTCCGCGACCTCTCTGCAGTCGGCATTGGTGCCCCCGGCGCGGTCGATCCCCGCTCGGGTGTCGTCGTCGAGGCTGTCAACCTCCGCTGGAACGACGTGGCACTCAGTGACATCCTCTCCAAGCGGCTCGGAATTCCGGTTTTCCTCGACAACGACGTCAACGTCGCGGTCTACGGCGAGTACCGGATGGGCGCGGGCGCGGGGAGCAAGTACATGCTCGGCGTCTGGGTCGGCACCGGCATCGGCGGCGGCCTGATCCTCAACGACCAGCTCTACTACGGCCACTTCCTCACTGCAGGCGAGATCGGCCACACCATCGCCATGCCCGGCAACCAGCCCGGCAACCGCTCGCTGGAGCACAACTGCTCCCGCACTGCAGTGGTTGATCGCCTTGTCCGCCTCATCAAGTCCAACCGCAAGAGCATCCTCACCAAGCTCACCGACGGCGATCTTGACGCGATCAAGTCCAAGACCATCGCCGAGGCCTACAAGCGCAAGGACGACCTGACCGTCGAGGTCATCGAAGAAGCAGCTGCCTTGATCGGCATCTCGATCGCCAACTGCGTCACGCTCCTCTCGCTTGAGCGCGTCGTCCTGGGCGGCGGCCTCACCGAAGCGCTCGGCGATCCGTGGGTCGACCTTATCAAGAAGCAGGTCCGCAAGATCGCCTTCCCCGACCTCTGCAAGAAGGTCGACGTCGTCGGCAGCAAGCTCATGGACCATGCAGGTGTCTACGGCGCGGCCATGATCGCCATGGACCGGCTGGCCGCGAAGTAAACCTTCGCAGCTACGCGCCGCAGGCTAAACGCAGACCCTTATTCCCACCTCGGCTCCTTGCCCATCAGCGAGCGGACGAAAAAGTCCACGCGCCTGCGCTTGCCGTACGGCGATTCCGCTGCGCCATGCCCCATCCCGGGCAGCACGATCAATTCAAAGTCCTTGTTCGCACGCTGGAGCGCAGTCACCACCTGCATCGTGCTCGCGGGGTCCACGTTCTCATCCATCTCGCCGACCGTCAGCGTCAGCTTGCAGTCATCGGGCAAGAGCCCTGCATTCACCGAATTGCTGTTCTCTTCATACCACGCCCCAAGCGGCCAGCTCATCCAAAGCTCGTTCCACCAGATCTTGTCCATCCGGTTGTCGTGGCATCCGCAGTCGCTGAACGCTGCCTTGTAGAAGTCTCCGTGCCACAGCACTGCTGCAGTTGAGTTCTGCCCACCTGCAGACCCGCCATAGATCCCCACGCCGCGCCCGCCGTTCTCAAGATCAATCTCCGGGTACTTCGCCGCAGCAGACTTCATCCACGCGATGCGATCGGGGAACCCTGCATCGCGCAGGTTCTTCCACGCAACATCGTGGAACGCCTTCGAACGCCAGTTCGTCCCCATCCCGTCAATCTGCATCACGATGAACCCAAGCTCCGCCACCTCCATCGCCTGCGAAAAGCTTCGGAAGCCCTTGGGCACGTGATGGTCATGCGGACCTGCATAGATGATCTCGACCACCGGGTACTTTTTGTTCGCGTCAAAGTTCGTCGGCCGGTGGATCAATCCGTAAATGTCCGTCTTCTGGTCGCGACCCTTGGCGACAAACCGCTCTGGTGCACGCCACCCTGCAGATGCAAGCTGCGAGAGATCCGCCCGCTCAAGCTCAAGCAGCCGCTTCCCGTCGCTCGTTCTGCGCAGCTCCGTCACCGGCCCAAGATCCGCTCGCGAGTACGTGTCGATGAAATAGCTCGCAGGCCCGGGCGAAAACACCACCTCGTGCGTGCCGTCGCCATCGGTCAGCATCGTGAACCCAGACCCGTCGAAGTTCACGCTCGCAAAGTGGATGTGGTACGGGTCCTGCTTCGCATCAACCCCCGCCACGCGAAGCAGCAGTGTCCGCTTCTCATCATCAACCTTCACGATGTTGCGAACGACCCACTCACCCTTGGTGATCTGGTTCTTCACCGTCCCCGTCGCACCATCAATCAGGTACAGGTGGTTCCACCCATCCCGCTCCGACATCCAGATCCACTCACCCGTCGCTCCGCCTTCCTTCGCGGGCTTCACTGCATACAGCGCAGTCTTCGCTGCATAATCAAAGAACGTCTTGCACTCCTCGTTCACGATCGCCCGCACCGCACCGCTCGCGCCATCGATCGACAGCACCCGCATCACCGTGTGCCCTCGCTGGTTGTAGAGGAAGGTGAACGCAGAGGAATCCGCTTCCCACCGCATCTCATCGATCGACCACGGCGTCGGGAAAAGCTCCTCTGACACAGCGATTTCCTTCCGGGCTTCCATGTCAAACAGCCTCGGGCGCGACATCGGGATCTCGTCCCCCGGCTTGAGGTAGTCGTAATTTCGCAGCTTGGGCTGGAGCTGATCGCTCGGCGTGCTCTCGATGTAATACACCTTGCGGTCGCCGCCGCGCTTGGTGCGAATCGCGACCAGCCGCTTGGCATCGGGCGACCAGTACAGCCTGCCGTCGTAGTAGTCCGCTGCAGTCCCGTCGGTCGTCAGCTGCGTTTCCTCGCCCGTCCCCTTGCTCTTGAGGAACACGTTGAACTCGCGCACGCTCACGTCAAAAGCAGGCTCTGCCTTGCTGGTCGCAGTGTTCGCAGCCTCCGCGACATCAGCCGACATCGCCTCGTCCGACCACGGCCGCTCCCACGTTTCCCCCGCCCACCTTGCACTTTCGACAAACGGCAGATCATCGCCGTGCCACGACCCTTCGCCTCGCTCGTCGCCGTTTCCTTCTCCCGGGTTATCCCCCCGACGCCTCCGCGGCGGATCATCGCTCACCACCCCATCAATCACCGCGATCGAAGGCCTCGGGTCCGCCACGAACACGCCCAGATCCTGCCCGTTGTGACCCACCGCGACCCACACATGCCGCGAGAACGTGTGCTGGCTTGCAGTCTCGCCCGGCGCAAGCCGGTTGTACGGCACGCGATGCCCTTCAAGGTCGATCCAGAACATCTTTACGCTCTCAGAGGTCGAGTTGATGAACGTGATCGATGTGTCTCGCCCGCCCTGCCTGCTCGGGCGTGGCGTCTTGTATGCAGCAAGGTGAAACGGCGTCCCTTCCGTCGCGGGGCGCTCGCTCAAGACGCCCGTCCCGAGTTCCAGCGACCACAGCCGTGCATCGTCTCGCAATAACAGCATCAGCGACTTGCCATCTTCCGATGCATCCAGCCGCTCGATCGGCAGCCGATCCGCGCTTACATCCTTGCCGCCCTGCTTGGTCAACTGCTCAGCAACCTTCGCGTGGTCAAAGAGTGCAGAACGCTCCCCCTTTGATGCATCCACCAGCCAGAACGCACGCTTGCCATCCTCCAGGTTCGTTCGGTACCAGAACCGGTCCGCATCCAGCCACTCGGGCCGGACCATCGTGCTCACGACCTTGTTGCGGAACGACTCCGCAAGCCCTGCAGACCGTGCATAGTCCGCCTTGCTCCCCTGTGCATGCGCGGGAGTTTCAAACATGACGCTCGAAGCAAGGATCGATATTGCGATGGCACGAATGTGGGAACGGCAAATCTTCATGGGCGTCCTACTGATCAGGAACTAGAACTGGATCTCAAGCTCAGGGGTGCACGATACCACAAGCTCGCGAGTCTCAATCACCCCCCGGCGTCAGGTCACATCACGCCGGATCAGGCCCAAGAAGCCAGGCACGCCGCGGTGATACCTCGCCCGACTTCTTCTCCGTTCATGTCCCTTTCACTCGTCCGCATCACAGTGAATAAATGCCTCCGGGCGCGTACTGTTTGCCGCTCCGTTGGAGTTATACATGGCAGTCAATAAGACCACCGATCAGAACGCGACCGAAGGCGAAAACTTCTGGGCAGGTGCAGCCCCGGATAAGAAGAACGGTGCACCACAGACAAAGCCGCCCGGCAAGGGCAGGATGTGGCGCAAGATCGCCATTGGTTCGCTTATTGGGATTGTCGTCCTTGTCATCATCGTCTTTGCTGCAGGCATGGGCATCGCAAGCTCGATCGCGCCCGGCATCATCGAGAGCAAGGCAGGCGAGGTGATTGCAGGGAAGGTCAAGGTCCAGCGGACCAGCTTCTCGTGGGGTGGCCCGCAGGTCATCGGCCCCATCGCCCTCGCAGACCCGCAGGGCAAGGAAGTCGGTCTTCTCAAGATCGAAACCACTGCAGGTGTCTGGGGCCTCCTCACCGGCTACCTCTCTGGCGCGATCGACCTCGGCCAGATCGATGTCACCGGCCGTGCTGCAGTCGTCCGTGAAAAGGAAGGCAGCACCAACCTCGAACGTGCAGTCGAGCCCAGGTCAAAGCCCGCGCAACCCACCGGCGGCGGCACACCTGCCAAGTCTGAACCCGGCACCATCCAGCTCGGCGACTTCCCTGCCATCAAGGCCAAGATCGCAGTCAAAGACGTCGACATCACTTACACCGATGCAAACGCCCAGGCGGGCACCGAGCCCTACGTCCTGCGCGGCTTCACTGCAAACGGCGACGTTGATGTGAACTCCGGCACCGGCGTCAAGGCAGTGATGGACCTCTCGAGCAAGATCGGCCAGGGTACCGCACCTGCAGGCGAGTTCACGCTTCAGGGCCGCGTCGACATGCCCTCCACTGCAGGCTCTGCTCGCATCAGCGATGCCAAGGTCAACGCCAAAATCGCGGTCGTCTCCGCGCCCGTCGATGTCATCGATGCGCTCGCCATGCAAAAGGGCAAGCTCATTACCGCCCTTGGCAAAACTGCAGACGTTTCCATGACCGTCAGTGGCGACATGCAGAACGCAGAGGCTTCGATCAAGGCAGATACGCCCAACGCACGTGCGGACCTTGCCTTCACGATCAAGGACGGCCTCGCGACCTCGTCCAAGCCCGGCACCGTCCGTGCAAAGGGTGAATCCATCCGTGCGCTCGTTCCTGCCATCGACGAAGCACTCGCAGGTCAGAAGATCGTCACCCTTCAGCAGCTTCCCGATGTCGCAGTTGACATCCGCGGCCTCTCTCTCCGCATCCCGCGCGATCCTGCCAAGCTTGATCTGCGCGGCACTGCACTTGATCTTGCAGTCACAACCAGTGCCTTCGGTGGCAGCGTCGTGCTTGAAAACGCCCAGCAGCCATCTGCCTTCAACGTCACGCCCATGTCCGTCGCGGTCGTCACCAAGGACCTCGCAGGCCCGAGCACCGTCCAGCTCGCGACCAGCGCCACCGTCGATGGTCGTCCCGGCGGCGATCTCAAGGTCGACCTGACCACGACCAACCTCCTTGATGCATCCGGCGCCCCTGCACCCGGCAACGTCGCGGTCCAGGGCACCGTCACGCTCGACAACCTTGCCACCGCCATCGCCCAGCCCTTCGTCCAGGCGATGAAGATCGATCTCCCGCGCGACATCGGCCCGGAGCTTGATGTCAAGCTCGCTGCAAGCACAACGCCCGCACCTGCAGGCAGCCCTGCAGGCACGCTCCCTGCGACCGCGATCGACGTGGACATCCAGGCAGCAAACATCCGCGCCAAGGCCAGCCTCGAACTTGTATCCGGCGTCCTCAAGACCCGCGAGAACGGCATCAGTGCAGACATCGCCACTGCAGGGAGCATCGCCTCGCGCTTTGTCGACCCTGCCACCGGTTTCAGCGTCGTTCCCAGCGGCCAGGCAAGCGTCCGCATCAAGAGCCTGAGCGTCCCGCTTCCCACCGCCACTGCTCCCTTCAACATTGGCGACATCTCAGGTGACATCGAAGCCAAGCTCACCGGCCTGTCGCTCGCATCCACCTCGCCATCTGCATCTGCAGGCCCAGTCGACATTCAGGCATTCACTGCACAGATCGGCCTCGTCGCCAAGGGCACGCCCCGCATCGTCCTCGATGGTGTCTTCTCGCACGACCGCCAACCGTTCTCGCTCAAGTCAAACCTGGAGCTCGCGGGCCTCTTTGCAGTCGTCAACGGCACCACTGCGATCTCCCCGCAGACCGTCCGCCCGCGCGGCACACTCGAACTCATCAACGTTCCCGTCTCGCTCGCTGCACTTCTTCCCAAGTCCCAGCCCGTCGCGCTCGCGCCGATGTCCGACGACCTCCGCGGCCTCGACGGCTTTGATGCATCCACCTCCACATCGCCGAGCATCACGCTCGCTTCCTACCAACCCGGCAACAAGCCCGCGCCCCAGCCCACCAAGCCCTCTCCGACGCCCACGGCACCTGGCACCAACCAGCCGCCCCGCAACAACCCGCCTGCAGGCCAGCCCGGCGCCACGCAGCCCGCTGCATCTTCCATCGACATCGCAGGCCTTCTCAAGGGCGCAGTTGGCCCGACCGCGACCATCAAGCTCGCCTCGGTGCCCAATGGTGAAGCACTTGATGTCACCATGAGCATGGCCGCGCAGCACACTGCAGTCGAAGTCGCCGCAGGCGTCCAGGAAAAACTCCTCGACCTCACCAAGGCCACCGTCGTCACGACAATCTCGCCTGCCACCGTCGAATCTCTCACCGAGACCTTCCTCAAGGATTCGGCCCAGCCACCGCGCCTCCGCCAGACCACCCGCGCGACCATCACGGTCGCGCCGATCAAGATCCCGCTCACGCAGTCGATCTTCTCGGGCTTCAAGCCCGACGTCGCCAACGCGCCCGACGCATCCCTCACCGTCGCGCTCCCCGATCGCACGCTTGTCGAAGGCATCGTCGTCGCCAATGCAGACGGCACCAGCCGCGACCTCGGCGCGGTCGGCGTCGAGAAGTTCATGCTCAGCGCAACCTTCCCACCTGCACTCCTCGCGGGTGCAGACGCCAAGTGGAGCAAGCAGGCAAGCGCCAAGCTCGAAGGCAACATCCTCTCAGGCGAGAACGAAGTCCTCATGACCCTCGGCGGCGACATGACCGCCAAGGTCTCTGCTGCAGGCCCGCAGGACACCTTCCCGCTTGATTCCCTCCGTGCCTCGCTCAACCTGCGCCAGGTCGCGATCGGCCCCGTCGAACGCCTCGCCTCCCAGGAACGCGGGTTCATCTCTGGCGCGATCGGTGACGTCGCCAATCTCACCGTCCTCCTCGCGGTCGATGCACCCGAGACTGCAAAGTCTCTCGACGATTCGACCATCAACGTCGACGCAACCGTCGACACGCCCAAGCTCAAGATTCCCGAGCCCGTCCGCCTCCGCATGCTCCCTGATCGCTTTGCAATCGGCAGTCCCATCAAGCTGACGTGGGACATGGATCCGCGCTGGCTCAACATGTTCCTCGAGCCCGCCAAGACGCAGACTGCTGCACTCCCCGGTCAGCCTGCAGCAGCTCCCGCCCAGGCTGCAGCCAAGTTCACCAAGCCTGCCACGCTCCGTGCAGAGGTCACCTCGCTCGCGATCGGTCGCGGTACCGATCGCGGCCCCCTCGCCCCCGGCATCTTCGGCCTCGAAGCCTCTGCCTTGCTTCCTGCCATCGAAATGCTCGCCCAGGATGGCAGCACGATCCTCATGGACGCAACGACCATGAAGATCACCTCGCGTTCTTCCGCACCGGCCCAGCCCAGCAGCCAATCCGGCAACCAGCCCAATCAGCAGGGCCAGCCTCCGCAGGCAAACGCAGGCCCCGTGATCGATCTCGATATCTCGATCGCTTCCGCGACCGTCAACCGCCAGGGCGCTGCACCTGCACGTGCAGAGAAGATGGCTGTTAACGTCTCACTCTCGAAGCTCTCTGATGCACAGGGCAACGTAAACGCGGAGACTGCAACGGTCGATGCACGCGGCGATCTCCCCGTGATTCCCGTCCCGCTCCTGGACATCCTCGCCAAGCAGGATGGCATGCTGACCGAAGCGCTCGGCCCCGTCGCGCAGGCCAACATCCGTGCAACCCAGCTCTCCAAGACCGGCGGATCGCTCGAGTTCTCCGCCAAGTCCTCGCGCGCAAGTGCGCAGGTCCGCGGCACGATCCAGAACGATGTCTTCGCCACCACCGCGCCGTTGAATGTCACGATCTTGGAAGTCACGCCCGAGCTCACCCATCGATTCCTCAAGGGCGTCCCGCTCATCGGTGCAGTGAAGAAGACCCCGCAGGACCAGCCTGCAACCATCATCGGCAACTCGCTCAAGGTCCCGCTCGGCGGCGACCTCTCAAAGCTCAACGGCCAGATCGTGGTTGATCCGGGCGAAGCGAGCTTCGAAGCAGGTGGCGACTTTGCAAACCTTCTCAAGGCCCTCAAGAGCAACACCGAAGGCCACGGCGGCAAGAAGCTCGAGCCGCTCACCGTCGACATCGCCAACGGCATCGCGACCTACCAGCGCTGGTCGCTCCCGATCGGCGAGTTTGCAGTCAAGACCGAGGGCACGGTCGACCTCGTCAACCGCAAGCTCGACGTGATCACGTGGCTCCCGATCGGCTCGCTCACCGACGAAGCTGCAGGTCTCTTCAAGTCTGGCGGCGGCCTCAGCCAGCTCTTCGGCGGCAAGAGCCAGGAAGAACTCGCTACTGCAACGATGGTCCCCTTCCGCACGCGCGGCACCTATGAGAACAACCGCACCGAGCCCGACCTTGAACTCTTCGCCAAGGAGTTTGTCAACACCCTCAAGCCCGAAGACGCTTTGAAGCGCGGCCTTGAAGAACTCCTCAAGCGCCAGGGCCGCACGAAGTAGCAGACTGCGGACTGCAGGCTGCAGACAGCACGACTTCCATGCAGTGCGCTCACGTTCGATGCCTCGATGCCTTTCCCCCAGTGCCGAGTGCCCAATCCCCAGTGCCCTGCCTTTACTCTCCCCCATCAAAACACCACCCCGGCATCACACCCTTGATCCCCGCCAGCGTGCACTTCACGTACCGCTTCCCCGGGTTCTTGTCGGTGATCTCGACGTGAGACCACGGCACCGATGACGGCTTGCCCCCGACCCAACGCAGAAATGCGGATGGGAAAAAGTGGACGCCAAAGCTGTCCACTGCGATGTGCACGCAGAACCCGAAGTTCGCTGCACCAAACGACATCGATTGAAAGTTGCGCCGAACCGCCCCTGCTTCGACCTCACGCGGCGGATGGAGCTTCGTCAGCTTCCCAAACGAGCTCGACACGAACGCGCCGAGCACCGCGCTGACGATGATCAGATCAAAGAGCACGACCCCTGCGATGATGAATGCCACCGTCATCCGCCCAGAATAGCAGACGGCGGACTGCACGCTGCAGACTGCACGAAAAGCAGAATGAACAACGATCAGGAGACAGCCGGATCAAATCCGAGCTATATGCTCACGCTCGATGCTTCGATGCCTTTCCCCAATGCCTGATGCCCAATGCCCAGTGCCTTGCCTTTATCTCTTCCCCTCAGCTCGCCTGCGCCCTCGGATGCGCCCTGTTGTACGCGTCCTGCATGCGCTGCGTCGTCAGGTGCGTGTACACCTGCGTCGTGCTGAGTGACTGGTGGCCCAGGAGTTCCTGCACGCTGCGCAGATCCGCACCGTTATCAAGCAGATGCGTCGCGAAGCTGTGACGGAGCGTGTGGGGGCTGATCGTCGGATCAAGACCGACCTGCTTGAGATACTTGTCGAGCTTCCTGCGGACCGAGCGCGAGCTCAGGCGACCGCCGTGCTTGTTCAGGAAGAGCGGCTTGAGCTTCGAACCCTCCGCCCAGTACGTTGCATAGCGTGCATCGGCCTGGACCAGATCCATGTACCTGCGGATCGCCTCGATCGCGTGGCTGCCGAGCGGGACGACGCGCTCCTTCTTGCCCTTGCCGCGCACCCGGAGGCACTCGTTGGCGATGTCGAGCTCATCAAAGTTCAGCCCGATGAGTTCGCTGACGCGGATACCCGTCGAGTAGAGCGTCTCGAGCATCGCGCGGTCGCGACGACCAAGAACGTCGGTGTCGGAGGGAGCTGCAAGAAGCTGCTCGACCTGCTCGATCGTGATGGCCTTGGGAAGACGCTTGCCCTGGCGGGGCGTACGGATCAGCGTCATCGGGTTTGAGTCGGCGATGCCGCGACGGTCTGCCCACTTGAAGAACGAGCGGAGTGTCGCGATCTTGCGGGCCATCGTCGCCGCCGAGTAGTGCTGCTCATTGAGGTGCGCAAGGAACCCGCGCACGATGTCAGCACCAGCAGTGCAGATGATCGCCGTGAGCGAGCCATCCTTGGCGGTTGCAGAGGTTTCCGTCACGGGGCCGCTGGTTCCCGGCGCGTGGACCGGGTTCTCGCTCCGCTGGCGGAAGAACGCCGCTTCCTTCGCGTCGTCGATCGAGACGTTGAACCCCTGCGCGAGGTACTCAACGAACTGACGCAGGTCCGCGCCATAGCAGCGTGCCGTGTAAGGGCTGAAATGCCGCTCATCGGCAAGATACTTCTGAAACGCGGTGGTGATCGGCAGAATCGACATGACGTGCTCCTACGCGGCCTGGCGTGTACTACGGACGGGCTCGGTTGCCAGAACCGCGCCGATGTGCTCTGAGATCGAACGGAACTTTTCCTGCGCGGTGTCCAGGATCTGCGCTGCAAGCAGCACAGCCTCAAACTCATCGATGGCAAGCGGTCCGCCGCGCTGCGCATGGTCCATCACGGCCAGCGCTGCTGCATACTCATGACCTTCCTCAAACTCGACCCGCCACGTCTTTGATCCGCGCTTCATCCACGCCACGCGGACGCGCGAACCGTTCTTCTTCGAAGACCGGTCGCTCGCACCTTCGGGGTGGGCGCTGATGGTGATGGGTGTGGGGCGAGGCATCGGCGGTCCTGAATCTTCTTTCCAATCGCCGTGCCCCGGAATGGGACGCGGCTAGTTCTTCTTCTGTTCCACCGGCACATATCCGACGCGGGTTCCCTCCATCTGGAGGAGCCTGCCCACGGCGTGATGCGCCGCAAACTCCATGTACAAGTCCATGCTCGCGACATACCGGCGCCACCCCAGGGATGACGTCGGATCGCTCCTGCCCGTCGCGTACCCTTGAACATCGAGCAGAACCTGGTGGTTCTTGCCGTCAAGATGCTCAGATATCACCGAAAGCGGACGTGCCCCGAAATTTCCGGGGCCCGACCGGGCCGGTTCGTTCGGACGAGACGCCAGTGCACGTGCATCGAGCGATTCACCCTCGGGCGTCTGCATCGCACCTGCACGTCCGTAGAGTGCAAGCGAGATGCCCAGCGTCGGGTGGTAAGGCTCGTACGCCGTGATGCTCCCCACGATGATCCCGTCCGCACCCAGCGTCCTGGCGAGGCTCAGCGCGTCGGAAGGCGACCGAACCGAAGCCATGTTGAGTGCACGCATCGCCTCGATCGTCCGGTTCAAAGGAAGGCAGCGAAGCCCCTTCGTCTCGGCGACCGCGGCGATGACCTTGTCGGTCATCGAGAGTGGATCGGCCGTCGTCGTTCCGGATTCATTCCGCATCGGCGCGACCGCCCAGAGCACCTCACCGCCCTGCGCTCCATACGGAGACTCAAGAGCAGTGGGGGGCGTCAGCTTGGGAGCGCTCGTCAAGTTGCACCCCGCCAGCGCCAGTGCACAAAGCACGGCCAGGAGAGTGCCGACCAGACGAACGATCCCGCGCGCAGCGATCATGGACTGTGTACTTGTCATGGCATCCTGCCTCAAAGGTCGCACTCCGGCGGCCCTGGTTGCTCGTGCCGGTCCGTACCTGAGGCACGGTGCCGGCGTTGTCAATCCCGCCGATGCTCTTCCAAGCCTCGGCGAATGTTCATTCATCGCGGGATCAGTGCTCATCACCCGCGTCTGCAGTCGAAGTCGTGCTCTCTGCCTCGTCCGCGCCGTGCTCATCCTGCGTTACAGGCGTCTGGCGCGGCGCGGGCTTGTTTGCCTGCTGCGCCGGGCGTGCGCCGTTTGCTGCAGGTGCGTTCTTGCGTGCAGTAGGCGTGGGCGCTGCTGCAAACGTCCCCGTCGAGCCACCGATCGAGGCAAGGCTCTGCGAAAGATCGAGCGACCAGATGTTCTCCGTCGCGTTTCTGCTTGAGACAAAGTACAGACGGTTCGAAGGGCCCCACACCGGGCGGATCGCACGGAGGTCGCTGCTCGTCAGACGCACCGTCGCCTCTGCAGTCACGCTCGCGAGCCACAGTTCCGCTGCAGGTGGTCCACCCGCGCTCATCCCGCCCCAGTTCCCTGCGGAGGGCACCGAGGAGTACACGATGTAGTCGCCGTCGGGGCTCCACGTCGGGTTGATCAGTGCAGCAGCGGTGCTGCTTGCGATCAGCGTCGGGTTCGACGCCTGGCCGTCGAGATAATCAATGGTCCAGATGGCAAACGAACGCTGCCCACGCTCGCGACCGAGCTGGTAGACGATGCGGTCCGCGCCACTTGCGCCCGTTCCACCGGTGGGGCAGAAGCGGGGGAAGAGTCCGTAGCCGATGAACGTCGCGCCCGAGGCCTGGTTGGCGTCGGTCACCCACATCTCCCAGCGTCCGCTCGTCGGACCCATGCGGGAGAAGACCAGCTTCTGCCCATCACTCGACCACGAGGGATGAAGCTCATCGCTCTCGTCGCTGGTGATCTGCACTGCCTTGCCGCCGTTCACAGGGATCACGAAGATGTCCCAGTTGCCGTCGCGGTTGGAGGCAAATGCAACCTTGGTGCCGTCGGGGCTGATGTCGGGCGTCCCGTCTTCTGCAGGGTCGTCGGTCAGCTGCGTGATCGTCCTGCCCGAGATCGTCTTGACGAACAGGTCCGCGGTGGGCCTGTGCTGCGTGCTTGCAAACACGATCCGCGTCCCGTCTCGCGAGACTGCAGGATCGAAATCCGCGCCTTCCTGTGCAAACGTCACCTGGCGAAGGTTGAACGTCGCGGGGGCGTTGTCGCTCCCGGGCTCCAGGCGTGCCTGCGGATTGATCCAGGCGTCCGTGCCTGCAGAGGCAGCCATCGAGACACCCGGTGCAGGCTCGCCCACTGCAGGTGTTCCTACTGCGTCGGCCAGCGTCTCCGCTGCAGGCGCAGTTTCTGCCGAAGCAGTCTTGCCTGAAGCTTGGCCTGTAGAGGATGAGGTCGACTCACCCTGGAACACTCCGCAACCCGGAACGAAACCCGTGCACAGACCAGCCGCGGCCACAAGGAAGGCCGAGGTACGGAGCGTGCAAAGGTGAGTGAAGTGCTTGGCCACGGTTCGACCCTTATCGGACCACCAACAGGGTGACCTTGAGCACGGTCAACCTCCCTGTCTGACCATCTGATCGGACGCTGGAAGAGGCGGATTGAGTCCGCTAAGCAAGTGGAGGAGAAGTTCAGGGACCTTCCCTCCCGTTCATGTATGGGCCTCTGAACCGTGTAGAAAAAGCAACCGGCGGGGATTCCACCACGAACCCCCGCCGGTCAAGTGCATCGGGAAAGACTGCAGGATGTCAGATTCAGTCGATCGGCTCGCGATACGAGATCGCAGGAGAATCGGCCGGACGTACCCATGCAGAGGATCGGCCGCGCGGGCCCATTGCCACCAGTAGGTGCTGAAGATAATTCCACAGCTGGGAACGATCGAACGCCTCACCGACAAGCCACGAGGCCGTCGGATTGATCGACAAAATGTGCTCCAGGATCTGAGATCGTGAAAGTTCGCCCTCGCTCCCCGAGTCCACCAGTGCAGACTCAAAGAGCCCGGGCGTCTGGTCATCGATCATCGAAGGCATGAGTGCGAGTGTCATGGCGAAGGCGTCGAGAGGTCCGATCTCACCACACAGACATGTGGCGGTGACGCGAGGTATCGGACGCACCGGCTCTTTGCCGTTGAAAAAACCTGAGCCCTTTACGAGCCTCCGGAGCTTCCCGGGCACCCAACTCCCTACGGTCTATCCATGCAGTGGTGGAGCATCGAGCGCCGTGGCCCAACAGATCGTGGAGAGACCACCTCCTGGGCCACCCCATGGAGAATTTTTGCTCCGCCCGCGCCGAACCACCCCGTGACACCTTGGGCCACATTCGACGCTGTCTGCGTCTTCGATGACGCGGCCATCGAGCTGCTCGGGTCGGCACCCGAGGGTGGTGGGGTCGTCTTCTCGAGTCGGGTCGATCCTGTTTCAAGCGGCGACGGCGACGATGCGCAGGTTCTGCCGACCTGGATGGGACCTGCTGCAGCGCGTCGATCAGAGCTCAAGAGCAGGCTGGAAGCACTGGCAGAGGCAGGTCGCCCGCGTGGCGTGCACGTCCACCTGCTGGCGGAGCAGGGCGGGCTGGTCTCGGATGTCCCGTCGATCCTGAGTTTGGGCCGCGAGCTTGCAGGGACGGGGATCGGGCTGGTCGTGGAGCCCATGGCCCTTCTGGTGCCATCCATGCTTGAACGCATCCCCGAGCACCTGGGGAGGCTCTACTCGGTCGCGACGTACCTCGATGCAGTGTCTGCGATCGTCGTGTCGGATGCAGGGCGTGCAGGGGTAGACCAGACTGCACCGATGCAGCTCGGTCGAGGTGCTTCAGGGGAGCTGCAGCGCGAGATCATTGTCGCTGCACGCAACACTGCATGGAAGGGCAAGTGGGTGCTCGATGGCCCATGGCCGAGCGCGTGGCCCACCGAATAGCTGTCCCCTGCTCTTGCTTTGTCTCTCTTGGGGCGGGGCCTTTCAGGCCCCGATTCTGCCTTTGCTTTGCTTCTCTCTTCTGCCCTCTCCCAGTCCACCTCTTCGGAAACCCCCCGAACAGGTCGCTACACTCGCCTGCAAGGCAAATGGATCCCCGGATCACCCGAGACGACGCACCATGGCTGACGCTTTCAACGCAGGTTCGAGCACTTCCCGCCCAGTTCTTGATCACCCGACGTTCGCGCTCGTCAAGAGTGCGTTTGCGGGTCGCAAGTTCCGCGGTACGGAGTTTCGCGGCCAGTCGACGCTGATCGTCGAGCCGCAGGATCTGCACGCAGTGATGACGTTCCTCAAGAACGATCCTCGCACGTCGTACGTGTTCCTGTCCGACGTCGTCGGCATCGACTACCTGAACTATCCCGCCGTGCAGCCGGGCAGATTTGCAGTGGTCTACAACCTCATCAGCTTCGATCGCGATGATCGCTTCTTCGTCAAGGTCTACGTGAATCCGACCCTGCCCACCGAAGGCAACGCCCAGGACCCTGCTCTCGAAGTCGACAGCGTCACCAACCTCTGGGCAGGTGCGGAGTGGATGGAGCGCGAGGTCTACGACATGCTGGGTGTTCGCTTCAAGAACCACCCCGACCTTCGCAGGATCCTCCTCTGGGAAGACTTCCCCGCCCACCCGCTCCGCAAGGACTATCCCCTCCGTGGCCGTGGCGAGCGCGAGATGTACAAGGTCGTTGACCGCACGTCGTCGTAAAGCTTTCCCAAAGCCCCAAATCCTGCGTCCAGCTGAGCATGGCAAGGGCCTTGCAGGCTGTGAATTGGCGTGGATAAGTGGTTATGGGACGCTCTATCGTCCGGAATATAGTGCGATTCTGACCATTGATAGGTTTATGCAGGGCAATTAGGGGATTTTCCATGTGGTTTCGATATGAAGGGCATTGACACAGGATGTTCATGTCGGCATATTGAGGGAGTCTGGAGGGACAGTGGATTCGATCACAACGTGAGTTGTTCAACGTACTTAGGCGAAGTTCCGCTCGCCGGTGATCACTTTTGCATGTCTTCCTCCTGACAGGGCTCTCGGCTTTCCCCGAGGGGTGTCCCTCGGATCAAGTGTGTGGTACCTATAGGAGGAAAAGACATGAAGACTCTGTTTGGTGCGGCCCTTCTGGCCGTCGCGGCTGGCGTTGCTTCCGCAGACATCGCAGCAACTGCAGAACTCGTGAAGGTCCTGCCCCTTGGCGAGCAGACCTACGGCACCCGCGCCGTGACCCCCGGCGCGACGTATTCGAACGTCACGAACTTCTCGGGCGCTGGCTACCGCAACGGCGGCACTGCAGCGATCAGCGGCGTCCTCACGACCCGCTACGTCTCTGAGCAGATCAATCGCACGAACAACGCGACCCCCGTGACCCGCTTCAGCTTCAGCGTTGCCAACTTCAACGCCGCTGCAGTCAGCGCCCGCGCTCGCGTCCGCTTCCACGACCTCAACAACAGCGGTGGCACGAACACCGGCGCCTACATCGGTGGCTTCACCTTCAACCCGATCAGCTTCGCTCCTGGCGTGTCGGTCTTCTTCGCGGACATCGC
>JAESFU010000493.1_pt1 | contig 19931 bp, 24 predicted proteins | sample 9269461 | NCBI WGS metagenome assembly JAESFU01 (sample SAMN14502556, study PRJNA617107) | algae metagenome | isolation source: Stenomitos rutilans HA7619-LM2 and co-occurring heterotrophs from cave walls | place: USA: Waikapalae cave, Hawaii | collected 2009-07-28
AAGCGCAAATCGTCGAATTTGCCGAAATGATACCAGCCGCCCAGACGCAAAATTCCGGCCAGGCCCGACGAGTCCTTTTCCTGGTTATACTTGTACTGTAGTTCAGCCATTACCAGAGGTGGATCGTTGACGCGGAAGTTCGTGCCGTGCCGATTGACGGTTGCCTGATCGCCCGGATCACCGTTGAACACCGCGGCCAAATCGACCAATGCGGGCTGGGGTCGAATCTAAGCCGCACGCCCGGTGTCGACAATGGATAGGCCGGGCCGCCTGCCGGCAAGTTGGCGCCAAGGATTGTCGGCCAGTCGTTGCTGATGAAGATCCTCGCGTAGTTGCTCACGCCGTCGGCTGCAAGCTGCCCAAAACTGAAGTATCATTCAGAAGTGCGATTTCCGCCAGCCTCGCCTTCCACGGCGCATCCGGATTTGACCTTGATCCAGTGCTTGCAGAGGCCGGAGCAATAGGGCTTGTCCTTTCGCTTGGAGACGATCGTCCGCCGCACCGGCCTCTCCCACGGATCCCCAGGACGACCCGGGCGGCCGTGCTAATCTCATACGATGACCAGCCTCAAACTGATCTCTGCAAACGAGAACCGCGGCGGCGGCGACTGGTCCGCAGATGACTACGACGTGGTGCTGGTCTATACGGGCAAGAAGGTCGGCCGCATCTTCCGCCAGACGGTAGCACCAGGAAATCCGAACGAATGGTCTGGGGCCTCGATTTCTTCGAGGCGAAGGGCCGCCGGCCGTTCTATGGTAGGGCCGAAAGCAAGGATGCGGCGAAGCGGGCTTTCGCAGAGTGCTGGCGAGGTGGTGCGCGCAACGACGTCCGTCCCCTGCTATAGGTTGGTCATGTTCAACATCGTTGACCGATTACTCGAAGCAAAAGGCGCCGGTTGGGCGTTTCTTCGCTTTGCGATCATTCTCACGCCGGCCGTTATTGCCCTCATCGTGCTGAACACGGCTTTCCGTTTGGACTAGTGACGCGACACAAGGCAAGCCAGCTATGACCGAACGGCGCGAACTATATCGAAGCCCCAATGGCGATTCCTGGTACCTTGGGCGCGAGCCAGGTGACGGCCGCGCCTTTGTTATTTACCAGCCAAACAGCCCGTCCGGCGGGCGCCTGTCTCATCTCGAACTGGGGGAGTTCTTGCGGCAAGGTGACGGGCCGGAGCAAAAAGCATTGCTACGACTCATTGCCATGCTGGTTGACGTTCCACCATACGCCTAGTGGCGAGCATGAAAAGTTCGGCATCCGTTCCTGCTACGCCTGCCAAATGCTTTAATGTTCCACATGGATTAGAATGTGGAATTATAGGGCCGGCTTTTGTTCCCGTGTGATGTGCACCCAGCCCGCTAAGCTCATTTTCTAAGTCTCGGTTCTACCGGGCTCTCTTCTGACGGGGCCCCTGCGGAACCAAAACCTCCGTTAGGAGTCATAAGCCCCGGCAACGGTATCAAGGCACAATCGTGGCCGCTGTCCGTGTCGTGCCAAGCGATCCCAATCCCATGGTGCGAGGCGGGGCGGGCTCGGGGACTTGGTTGATGCATAATCGATTTCGCAGTCGGCGGCTGCGTTTGCCACGGGGCCGCCGGGCTCGCTCTGGTCACCCGGTCCCCTCGACAGACCAGCGCGAGCTTTTTCTGGTGGCATTGCTGGTCGATCGACTCGTGGAGCGTACAAAAATGGACGACGTACCAGTAATGGATTGTCCTGCATGCAAGGCAAGGCTGCGCGTGCGGGCCTATTTACCGCCAACCGACACCTTGCCCGCCATCGCCGGCTACTGGTGCGAGGACTGCCAAAAAGAGACTACGTTGGAAATCGACTAGCTGACTGACGCGAAAACCCGTATCGACCCCTAGCTGAAATACTTCGGAGTCTTTTGCGGTGTGGCGCGTTCAGCCTGAACGGGCGCCCTGACGATAGAACGCGCAACTACGTGCTTATTTTCGTTGTCCGGCACGCTTCATTTCACGCTTGGCTTGGCACCTGGATTGGCAGGTGTTGAGCTTTGGCCCAGACCCGACCCGCGCCATGTATGTCATAGAGATAGCTCGCTAACTTTAGCATTAGCGCCCCTCCAGACGCCCCCCGTATACCGGGAAAAAATCAATGGATGCCTGCAGTAATGGCTCAAAGGGAATATTGTCAGAATTGATAATCCTTCAGGGTTAACGATCAGCTTCTCGGGCGGGTTTGAGGCAATTTACACCCTCCGCCGCACCGGCCTCTCCGATCCGCAAGCCGACGACTGGCAACCTCATTACAAGGGCGTCCCGGTCGGCAGGATCTATCGCAGCACCTTTGCAGGCGAGGTGAAGTATCGCTGGACGATCTATATCAACCACGATGCACACCGGGCAGAAGGCGTGCAGATTATGGGGATAAGAACCATCGCTGGACGAAGCGGCGGCAGCCTTCAAGAGAAGCTTTGAGGGGTTGAGTGCAGAAGGGAGGGTGAAAATTTAAAGCTCAACGTATTCGAGCCTTGAAGAAGTGTTCGCCTCCTTCCCTGCGAACAGCAATCTCATCCGCCTCCTTGAAAACCACGAGACTGTGAGTATTTTTGGCGTCACGCGCACGCGCTATCGCTTCTTGTTTAGCCGCTGCATCATTAGGAAGATCGGCGCCAGCGTGGTCGCAGAGATCCGGATGATCCAGGTAGTCGAAATAATATCGGGGCAATGAGCTTGCCTGTAGTTTTCGTGATCTAACGGCCTTGGTTGGGCGGGGTCGTTGCGGTGCGACTTGCAACCGATTCGCCGCGGACACTGATTTGATCAGCCAGCGGACCAGCGCGGCTGCCAATTCCGGCTGCTCCGTCCGCGGCAGGAACTGGAATCTTCACGCTAGTCGGCGCGAGAAGGATCACGCTCACAAATCCCAACGAGAGCAGTGCGAACAGTCCAAGGGCGGCGTCAGACAATTTGTCGCGATTCTGCATAGCGCAAGGATAACAGAGTCCCTTGCTGGTCGTTCCCGGATCAACGCTTATCCACCCTCGCCTTCCACAGCGCATCCCGATTTGTCATGTGGTCCACGAGTAGAGCGTACGTGTCGACTTGAGCTTCGGCATTTGGTGCGGCAAGCCCTTTCGTTGTCCTATAATCACGCCATGCGACAGTCCATCCAGTCCTGTCGCTGCCCGTCCCGGCCCGCCCGATTTCCCAAGATGAAAGCAAGCCGGGACGGGCTTAGCCCCGATGCCTCTTAAATCAGGACTAATTTGCTCAAATATCGCGCCTAGTTTTAGGCCCCAAAGAACGCACCTTGGCTCGCGAGTTCGTGTCGGCAGACCGACGCGAGGCCGCATGGACGGTAGTGAAACTCGTTGAGGAACTTCCTGAAGATCACGAATGGGTCGGCACGTTCACCCCAAGCAGTTCAGGCAGCGGACCGACCTTTAAGCGCCCCCGGCGCAAATAAGTTATTCTCGCAGACTATTTTATGGAACAGGTTTGCCGGAAAACGCTTCTAAAACGATCACCGCGCGAATCTAGGCCATTATCGGTGACTGAGAGCGCATTTGCTCCCGTCCAACAGCGGTGAGCTTTATGTGCCAATCATGCAAAGATTTGACCTACGAAGTCCAGCGGGCGCGCAGGCTTTTGGACTGCGGGTTAGACCCATCGACCGCGGAGCGCATTCACCAGCTCATTAAGGATAAAACTACTCAACTCGCGGCGCTGCGGTGCGACAAGTTTGATCCGATATGTCTTATTACATTCGACTTCAGCAAAAGAGGTGCAAGTGTTTATTACCGATCGGCGGCAGACGATAGGCATCGGTAGCTGAGAGACGCTGCCGTGCTCCCGCCTATGTTGGGGTGTCTCGCGTCATGCCGACGTATCGCGTCTATGAAGTTTGCGCCGGAACCTAACAGTCGCCGGGGGTGTTCGCTGGCTGGCGGCGTTTTTCATAGGGCTTTTCTGAAGCCAAGGGTCTCCTTAGGCCAGCCTTTCAATGGCGCAGAATTTTAAACCAACCCCGCACTGGCCGCCGCCGTGCCCGCAATGGGAGCTCAGCTCGGACTCTTGCCGTGGACCGACATATCAGGCACGTCGATCAAAGGATTTTGGTCCACGCCCTGCGGTCTCAGGTTCACTTGGGATAAAGGGCGCCAAAAATTAATCAGCGGTCGAGAAAATTAGGTCGGCAAAACCGGCCGGAACCGAAACAGGGCCCAAGGGTGTTCCGGCTCAGATTGGTTAGCTGACCGGGGTCGGGTTTCCGACAGCCGCGTCCTCCACGGCGCATCCGGATTCTTGACTTTGATCCAGTGCTTGCGGGGTAGAGGCAGGCCAGAGCCCCGGCATCTACTAGAATCCTGGCATCTTATCGGACCCGATCCGCCGCGATTTCGACAACTAGATCACGTCGATGAGCTTATTGCCGGCCCAGATTTCGGCGGACCCATTTCCCTTCATGAACTGGCGGGCGAACTGGCGCGCTTCGACATCATTGGCTGCGGTGAAGGTGTGAAAGGGCCGTCCTGCATCGTCGGCGCGGACGATTTTGTAGACCCCGCGATCTGCCGACTGCTTTGCGCCCGCTGCAGGGAAAATCTTTTCGCGCCATAGAGACATTGCCGAGACCTCGTTGTGGCGGGCCTTTGGAGTAGAGCATCGGCTCCGGCATTGATACAGCGCAAGTTCTGCAAGGCAGCGGTGCGCCCGGCGCAGCGCCAGGTTGGCAATCGCGGGTGGCGTCGCGACACTTGTATCACAACTCCGCACGTCGCGCGCTCAGTCACGTCGTCGCTTCCTGCAGGATCGCGGTATCTGCAACCTCTACAGCATAACATCGAGCCGGCGGGCCATCCTCGAGGCTGGGCGGCGTGATTCGTGGGCTCGCGGCGGCACGACCGGCTGCCCGTCTTGACAGGTGGCGGCGTCCCCTCTTCGCTGCTCTGTCGAGGGAGGGGGAAAACATGATGCCGGTCTTTCGCATTCTTATCGTGGGGCGCTATGGGAATTTCATCCGCGCGCATGATTTCGAGGCCGCGACGCGTGAGGAAGCGATCGAGCGCGCGCCGAAATTCTCGAACGATCACGAACTCGAGCTTTGGGAGGGGGAGACCCTGATCAAACGTTTCGACGTTCGCCAACCGACCTGACGCCGGCGCCGATGTCCGAAACACCACCACAGCCGCGACCGACATAACGTCGCTTGCCCTCGCTGCGGCAAGGCCATGGCGCAGGTGGCGCAGCTGCCGCCGGAGCGCGACCTGCCCGGGTTCAGTGCGATGCCTGCAAGATCGAGCAGACGGTAGAGGACGATCAGCTCACTCAGCCAGCCTAGCCTTCCACGGCGCATCCGGATTCTTGACCTTGATCCAGTGGTTGCAGTCGCCGGACGTGTAGGGCTTGTCGCGACGCTTGGAGACGATCCCCTCGAGACCCATGCGACAGGCGAATTCAAACATCGCGGCGCCGTCCCCGCCTTCCATGTGCTCAGCATAAACCACGCCGCCGGTCGAGCCTTCCAGCAATTGCGCCAGGAGGTCTTTTCGCATCTCGAGCGGCATCGCCTTCAGGTCGAGCGCGCCAAGCAGCAGCAGGTCGAACGGCGATCAACTGGCAGCGCCTGTCGTGCTTGCGGGAATGCAACAGCTTGAATTCGCCGAAGCCGCCCTCGCCCTCGACCACGCCCTCACCATCCATCACGAAATGCTTGGCCGGCAGGCGGAGCGCCGCCTGCACAATCGCGGGATACCGGGATGTCCAGTCATAGCCTCCGCGGGTGAAGACTTGGACGGCGTCTCCGGACCGCCTCACAAGCAGCCGGTAGCCATCCTGTTTCACCTCGTGGATCCACTCCGGCTCGGTCGGGACCGCTTCCGCTCTGGTGGGAATTGAGGGCTTGGGAACTTCGGCCGGCCAGCGACCGTTCTCTTTACGCTTCGTCCAACGCATGTCGGCCGGAGTCTGTGCAGTAGCGTCGGAATTTTCAAGTATGGCAGCGTCACCGCCCCTCGCTCCCGCTACGGGAGGCCCGATTTATTTCGTGTTGTGCGATTATGGTCCGAAGATTGGCCGGGCCTACCGTGAAACTGACCCGGACGCTGCCGACCGCGGGACCGTGCTCAACCTACTCATCCGAGGGGAGTTTCCGGGCCGGTGCAGGTGCTAGAGGTCGATCTTGAGGCCGGCCGGGCTTGGGACGTGTCGGCCGAGTTCGCCGAGGAAATCATGGAACGGGCCCGGCTGGATGACTTACCAGCTGACGTCGTAATGTTCGCGTCTCTGAGGGCCGGGCTCAAGGTATAGGGCGGGCCGGTGGCCGCGTGGACGACCGGCCGCGCTTTCATCTAACCGAGAGCACGACGGCGGTCAGGGACGTTTTGACCGTTGCCCTCATCGAAAATAGTCTGCTGATTAGTGGTTTTCTTAGATGTCTAACCGGTACACGCTTTTATTAAGATGAGAGTTAACACCGCCGATATCGCCAGAGATCCTAAGCAACCGAGACGGTTTGAAAAGAAAACAAACATCGGATGACTAACCCATCTTACTGACAACTGGGCTCAGCGCGCATAACGGCATAATTTGAGGTGAAAAAAGCCCCGGCTAAAACCGGGGCTTAGTGTTGTTGTGGTGTTAGCGATATAATTCACGTTCTCTACGAACCTGCTCCGCGTTATAAGGCGCCGCGGCTGGATCGAAGGACCTCCAGCCGCTAGCCCGGTAGGCCGCCGCGCGGTCTGTAATGCGCACTGAAGACCGATCCATAACGGATTGTAGACGTGAGGCGTCTTTGTCATCAACACGAGCGCTCACCACCGCGCCACCGCGCCGAAGAGCTTCCGCATAGACCTCAGCATCTTCATTAGAAACGCCGGCTTGGGTAAGGGCTCCTACTAGACCGCCCGTGGCAGCGCCCGCTGCTGCGCCGGTCAATGTAGCGACTAACCAACCGGCCGCTACAATCGGACCTACTCCCGGAATCGCCATCAATCCAAGACCCGTTAACGCACCCACGGTTCCGCCGGCGACCGCTCCTATTCCAGCTCCGGTGCCCGCAGCTTCTACGCGGTCATCGTTGCCATCTAAATCGCGATCGGGAAATGTTCCTTCTTCTCGTCATACGAATTGTCAGCATTGCTGACGAGGATACTTATGTCGCCGTGGCTAACTCCGGCTGCTTCGAGGTCGCGAACAGCTGCACGCGCTTCACGATGCGAATTGTAAAGCCGCGAAATGGTTGTCGTCATTATTGATTTCCTTCTTAGCGGGGTGTGATATTGCCCTGATAGTCGACACTGACATCGACTGTTTTTCCTCCCTTGCTGCCCTTACCGCGCCAGACGCCGTTTTGGTCTTTTGTCAGGTCGCTGACGTTTGAAAAGCCGTTGTCTTCGAGGCGCGACTTCGCTTGACCTTCAGTAAAGCTGTTAGCGCCGGCCGCGGGGGCGCCCGGGTTGTTCGGTGCGTTAGGTGTTGTAACCGCAGGCGTAGCCGGATCAGGGTTTGCCGGTTTAGGTTGAGAATGGGCCGCGGTAATAAGCGCGACAGAAGCAGCAAGTGCAAAGAATGCTCGCATGGAAGTCATCTCCTATGTCAGTAAAGCCAGAAATAACGGGCGCAAAGAGGCTTAGTTCCCTCAGACACTGGGGGCAGCCAACCTTTGAAGCGCTCTTCGGCAGTCGGCCCTCTGACTACTACTCCGCAGCTTCGGCACGTGCTTCTTGATTGACCACGGTCTCAGCCAATTCCGACAAAGCTTCATCCGTGGATTCTTCCTCTTCAAGGGTCTCACCGAGAAGCGTCTTCGCTTCTTCCAAACCGAGCTCCTCGGCCCAAGTGCAAAGCGTCCCGTAACGGCATATTTCGTAATGCTCGACAGCCTGGGCGGATGAGACAAGACCGGCATCGAGGGCAGGAGAACCCTTATACTCCGTAATGATCTCCTCGGCTTCTTTGAGAATGCCGAGAACCGCATCACACGTCTTGCCCTGAGCTTTCTTATTGATCAGCCCAAACACTTCATCGAGGCGCTGGATCTGACCGGCTGTCTCTTCGCGGTGCTTTTCAAAAGCAGCCTTGAGATCCGAGTTCTGCGCAGCTTTAGCCATCTTAGGAAGGGCCGCCAGAATCTTCTTTTCTGCGAAATAGATGTCCTTGAGGGTGTCGTGGAAGAGGTCTTCCAGCACTTTTGGCTGCTTGGCCATATGAGCGTCTCCGTTAGCAATGCTTGAAACAACAATCGAGAACGCTCGTGCGGGCCTCTTTGTTCCAGGCAATGCTCTCCATCTGCTAAAGCCGTTCGGATCGTCGCGGCAGTAACGGTCAGCGCTGAGTACCAGCAATGCTGACGGCGCGCCCTTTCAGCGTCGGCGGATCACTCGCAATGCTGGCTCGGTTGGCCTGCGATTTCGCCGTTAGGTCTGCGGTGAGGCCGCTGCTACGCGCGCGGCCAGGGGAAATTGTAGAAACGTATCGCACCCGCAAGCCGTTTTAAATTGGCCGCGATCGAGTTGCCTGCGCACCGACTGCCGTCGGGACGGACCGCTCAATTCGGGGACGACTAAAAGTAAAGAGTTGTTCGGGATGGATGGGAACTGCGATCACAGACATCGCTTGCTCAGCGCCTCCCGCTCACGGTCATCCGCCTTGGTTAGCGCAGTCGCGATGCGACGCTATGTCTTTCTCGTCGGCGACACTATTCCGCACGTTGGCGGTTGCCCCAGCAAGATTTCAGCAATCGGTACTTCATCACATCGTTCCGGGAGGCCTGCCATGGCCAGTATTCTCCGTGCCCTGATCCTTCCCCTAGCGCTTGTCGCAATCCAGGCCCCGTTCGGTTCCGGCGCTGTGGCGTCGTCCGCACAGCAGATCAATGAGGCTGAGCCGGATAACGGTGCTAACCCTCGCGCGATGATCGCAAAAGTGCAGATTTTGCTCGACCGAGCGAACTTTTCGCCCGGCGTGATCGACGGGCGGATGGGAGAGAATGTCGAGAATGCCTTGCGCGCCTTTCGCGAGGCGCACGACATCGCGGAGAATGATACGGATACCATCGACAGCGAGACATGGGACGCGCTTGTCAAGGATGCGCCCGACGAGGTCGTGACAGAGCGCACTATCGAAGACGTGGACATCGAGGGCCCCTTCACCGAGGAGATTCCAGACAGCCTCGACGAACAGCGCGATCTCGAGCGCCTCGGTTATCGCGACGCCTCCGAGAAGCTGGCCGAGACCTATCACATGGACCAGGACTTCTTCGACAGTTTGAACAAGGGCCGAGACATCAAGGCCGGGTCCCCTGTCCTGGTGGCCAATATTCGACAGGACGACAATATTTCCGGCATTGCCAAACTTGAAGTCATCAAGTCGATCAATCAGTTGCGTGCCTATGATGAGGATGGAAAGCTGCTGGCCGCCTTCCCCGCCACGGTTGGAAGCGAACAGCGCCCGGCGCCCTCCGGCGAACTGACGATCGAGGCGGTCGCAGAGAATCCCACCTACACCGTCAAGCCATCGAATGACATCGCGGGGGTCAAGGCGTCCGAGGCCTTCGAGATCGCGCCGGGGCCGAACAATCCCGTCGGCACCATCTGGATCGAATTGTCCAAGGAAAGCTACGGGATCCACGGCAGTCCGGATCCGGCGGAGATCGGGAAAACCTCATCGCATGGTTGCGTCAGGTTGACGAACTGGGACGCCGAGACACTTGCGCGCTCTGTCTCAGCGGATCTGCCCGTGCATTTTGTCGAGGAACCCGGTTCCGCTTCCGACTAGAGAGGCGCGTTTGACTATTGCGGTAGCAGCGAAACGCACGGTGAAAGGGATTTGGACGCGGAGCCGCGACGACCGCATCTCCGCAAATGGCGCCGGAGTAGCCTTTTTCTTTGTGCTGGCGCTCTTTCCGGGAATGGCCGCAGCCGTCGCGCTGTACAGTGTGTTGTCGAGTCCCGCGGACATGCTGGCCACGATCAAGGCGCTCGAAGATGTCGTCCCGCAGCCTGCAGGCCAAATCTTGAAGCAGCAGACCGAACGCCTGGTCAATCAGGGCGGCAGCATGATGCAGAGCGGCAGCACGGTGGGATGGGTCACCGGGGTCGGGCTTTTCATCTGGAGCGCAAACAAGGGCACTAAGGGCCTGCTGGACGCGCTAAACGTTGTTTTCGACCAAGTCGAGCGGCGCGGTTTCATTCGCTTTACGCTCTATAGCCTCGCCGCCACGGTCGCCGCCGTGCTGTTCATTGCATTAACCGTCGCCACCTTCGTGTTTGTTCCGCTTGCGGATGAACTGGCTTTAGGCTCCGCCGCCCCTTTAATTGACATGATACGCTGGCCGCTCTTCTTTTTGATCGCGGCCGGTGCTTTTGGGCTGACCTATCGCCTCGGTCCGACCCGCCGCAATTCACTGTGGACTGGAAGTCTCGTCGGCGGCGCCGTGGCGGCGCTAGCGTGGATCATAAGTTCGTTCGCCTTGTCGTGGTATTTCGCCATGGTGGCAGATTTGGGCTTGGTTTACGGATCGCTGACCGGAATGATCGCTCTTATGATTTGGGCCTGGCTCTCGGCGGTCTCGGTCCTGCTTGGCGCAGAAGTGGATGCGCACGTTCAATCCAGGATGGGCGCTCAGGCCTGACCCGGACCGAGGGGCAGTCAGCAGCGATCCCTTGCAACCCAAGGCGCGACGGATTTTGTCTTTAGCGACAACGGGATTCCCGGCTGCGCCCGGATCATTTCGTGTTAAGCCGTTCCCTCGAGCGACATGCTTCGATCTTGCATCGCCACGTCATACTCATCAGCATGCTGACGCCAGTCACGAACCTTCCACTGGCCTGCAAACTCGCGTTTCGCGGCATCTACGGCTTCGGCAGACGTGTGACCTTCCGAAACGATCACCTGTTGCGGACATCTGAAAGGGTGCCCGTCCGAACTCAGTAGGTTTTTGTAGAAGGTGATTTTGTAAGTACGCATTACCCACCTCCAGGATTCCTCGACGGCCGCATCGTTACGCAGCCTCGCTCGTCGCTTTTTAACCGATGGCAATTCGCGCTGCCCATGATGCAAATCAACGCAGGGGTGTAGCCGCGGCCGAAACTCGACTTTCTGGGGCGACGCTTCTGCAAATTTCTGTCGAAACCGTGGCAACCGGTCTGCAGAGCGGGCGCTTCACCGACCGCGCAGGAGATTATTCCGCCTGCGCATTCCATGCGTCATTTGATTTCACTGGCGTTCTCCAACGCGAGCCGGTCTACGTGCAGGCGCAGCACGGCAACGCGCGTGGCTGCGACAAGCGGTGTAGACAATATAACGCCTGCAATACCAAACAGCGCCCCCAACACCAGCATCGCCGAGAGCGTCAACAAAGGCGGAAGTGACACCGCCCGCTGATGAATAAGCGAGGTGAGCAGATAGCCCTCGATAATCTGGATGCCCGTATAAATGAGCATGACCGTAGAAAGCCAAAGCATGCCCTTGGCATGACGGCAAGCGCAATTGGCATTGCTGCCAACAACGGTCCGAAATACGGGATGAACCCAAGAATTCCCGCCTGAACACCGAGCAGCAGAGCGCCGGGCACACCCAGAAGAAACAGCGCCGTCCCGACTGTCACACCGATGATCACCATGGCGGCAAGCTGACCGGCTAGCCACCAGCGCAACACCTCCCCGATTTCGTCGAGCGTCATGCGCAACAACGATCGCTGGCTAACCGGAAACAGCAAAGCGATCCCCTCGCGGTGGGCGGTCGGGTTCGCAGCCCAAAAAATGCCGATGATAAATATAACTACAATATTTACCAAGGCCCCCATGCCAAATGACAGAGCGCGGGTGGCATGCCCCAGTGTGTCCAAGAAGAGTATACAGCATATTGCTGGCGTCGCCTGAGGCCGCGTCGAACGGCAATCCGAGCTCCTTGGCTCGGTTGTGCAGATAGGTGATTTGATCGTTAATCACGGCATACAGGCTCGCGAACTCTGCAACCATGGACGTACTTGCCCACCATGTTGCAAGCGCGAGCAGCGCTACGATCGAAACAGTGACAAGACCCAGTCGCGGGACGGGGCAGAGGCAGGACATACCCGATACCGCGCACGCAGGCGTCAAGCAGCACGCCGAAAAGCATGCCGGCGAATATCAGTAGGAATGCGTGTGACGCGGCGACCGCAGCTGAAAACACAAAAGCAAGCCCGGGACCCGTCCGAGGCGCCACACGCAACAGATCGTTCATACGCTCCTCTTGTGCCGCAGACAGAAGCAAACCTGAGGCCATGCGCAGCCATCAGGCTGCGATGCGTTCTAATGGTCCGAGGTCTGAGCGGCACCGCCTGCGGGGTTCTCCTCTACTGGCGTTGACGTCGTTTTATCCGGCCGCCGCACGTCCGTTTTCGGAGCATTTTGCGATGGTTGCCCGCTTGTCTGATTATCGTCCGCCGGAAGCAGCTTCCGATGCGCCTCGGCAATGCGCTTCTGCAATTCCGCGAGCGTTTTTCTAGCGGTCTGGATACTGCCTTCGATAGCCGCGAGGTCGCCGTTCCGCTGGGCCAGCGTGCTGTTCAAGTTGGCAAGGTCGGCCTGAAGTTCGTTGACGCGGCGCTGCGCCTGTTCGGAGCTTTGGACTGCGGCTTTCTCCGCTTGCACCAATTGCCGAACGCGTTGATCGAGTTCTTGCTGGCGATCGCTAAGCTCGGTCACCCTTTGCTGATACTCGACCGCCTCCCGTTGAATCTTGGCATGGGCCTCGCGCGACCGCTGCAATGATGTTTCACCCTCGGCAAGCCTTTTGGTCATGGCCGCGGTATCATCGGCGAGGGCCTTCAACCGATTTCGAGCTGCCAATTCCTGCTGCCGCGCCTCTTCGAGCCTTTCACCTATCTCCGCCAGTTCCTTCTGATTGGCGGATATGTTTTCCTCGGCTTCAGCAGCGCGCTTTCGACTTTCATCCAGCGCCTGTGTCTCCTGCTCGGCGCTTTGGCGGATTGCCGATAATTTCCGCTCCGCTTGTTCACGCTCGGTCTCGGCCGATCGAAGCTGCTCCTGGATCCTCTCTAGTTCCTGCTCGCGGGGCGTCAGATCCTGAAGAGCCTTTTCGGACGCCGCCAGTTCCTCTTTGCGGGTCGCAAGCCTGCCCTCTATCTCGGCTAGAGTCGCCGTGGCTTGTTGATGGGCCTGGAGCTCCTGGCGAAGGTTCGCGCGCGTAGCCTCAGCCTGCGCCAACCGGTCTTCCAGTTGCCGCTGCTCGCTGGCGCCCGACCATGCAAAATATACTGCCAATACCCAACCGAACAGCGCCAGGGCCGCAAGTCCGATCACGACCGGCTGCTTTGCGGCGCGCAGGACGACGTCTCGCGCGCTTGGCTTTCCGTCCGGCACTTTCGCTGGTTCGCTCATGGCCGATCCCATAAATTTGATCAGAGACACAGTCCTTGATGCAACACGCCAACGCCCGAAAAGATGCATGATTTCGGCAGCCTCGACCGTAGCGGGCGCAGCTCACAGGAGCTCGGGCGGCTCGATTCAGCTACATCCGCAGGGCGCAGCCCAACCGGCGGAACTTCCGTACCAAGGACCGGTTAGCCCGGTGAAATTACAAAAAGGATATTTCCTCGTGAGCTATCCAACGCAGCTGCATTCGCCGCTATCTATCCTTGGGCTTTGTCTGGTGATCGCGGCCGGGCTGACCGAGCGCGCCGCAGCCCAGTGCAACAACCAGGTTCAAATCAAAGCAGGCGAAACTCTCAGCAGCCTTGCCGAGCGCTGCGATGTCACAGAGACTCGAATTCTTGCCCTCAATCCGAACATTGAGGGATCGAAAGACTTGCGCGCGGGAATGATACTGAACCTGGCAGCGCCGTCGGACAATGACGCAGCCCAGCGCACGCGTGCAGCAGAGGACAGCCTGTTGGGGCGGTTTAAGTCTTATGCTGAGGAAGCAAGTGAAACGCTCGAAGGTGGCGCCGAAGCTTTTAAGCAATCCGTCGAGCAGTTCATTGCGCAGAATCCAGATTTGCACCAGCGCGTCCGCCGGCTCGGGGAGCGACTGAACGTCCCTGGCCTCCAGAACACCGACGCCCAGATATCGCTGTCGATCAGGACAGGCTCTCCCGGCACTCCTGTTACGTTATCGGCGATCGGACTGCCCCGGAACCAGCGCGTCGCGATGGCCGGTGGTGCACCCGATGGCGAATTTCGGATCCTGGAATCCGGCAGAACCAGCGCCGAAGGCACCCTCCAGACCACGGTCTTATTGCCGCAATGGGCCGATCCTGAGCGCGACTTTATCTTCGTGATCGCCAATCGTGAGATCGACGTGGCTGTCCGGTCCGGAGTTTTTAAAGTTGAAAAGCGACGAGACCGCCGTTGAGGCTGTCGCGGCCGGCCCCAGTCCAACACTCGGGAAAAGCTGCAGACGACCCGTACCTCGCCGGGCGAAGAACGTTGGGCTGACTGGTGTCGTGATCTCCAACTTCCTTCAACCCTCGTACGAGGATTCTCATCGGCTCGCCATCTTCCAAATGGAGACGGAAGAAAGTCGCACTGGGTGTATTCGATAGCTGCGCTTTTTTTTCGGTCGCCGCTTTCTTATCCTGAGCTGATTTCTTCGCCGAAAGGCGATAGCGAGAAATTCTCGCTATTGCCTAACCCAAACTATTCTTCGCCTCTTACGGTGTCCTTGACGCTGCCCCAAGTGTTCTGGGCTTTGCCCTCCGCTTGTTCTAGCTTCCCTTCATTCTTCGTCTTCTCATCGCCAGTGATCTTCCCAGCGACTTCCTTCACTTTGCCTTTGGCTTGCTCTGCGCTGCCCTTGATTCGGTCCTTGTCCATGAAGCGCTCCTCGGTTGCAGATATGGAGCCAACGAGCGCGTCTCGCCTCCGTTCCACAAACACTAGAACCAACTTGCGCGCCCGAGCTCGACAGCTTCAGTACCGACGGGTCGAACCGTGGAATGTCGAGCCCCGGCAATCACCCACGCTTCTAGCGGAGCACGAAAGGACGGGTGCGGCATCCTGTCGTGCTCATCCACGGAACTGTCGCGGAAAGCGTCGGTTGGCCCTTTTTCAGCGGAGTGCAAAGATGCTGGAATGGGCGTTAGTCTTTTTTATTATTTCGATTGTTGCAGCCGTGTTCGGATTTACGGGGATCGCCACCGGCGCCGCGAAAATTGCGAAATGGCTCTTCTTTATCGCTTTGGCAATCGTAGTGATGTTCGTGATTTTCGCGCTCCTGACCGGTCAATTGGTTTTTTGATTTCCCGGCCGGAGCGCGCCGCGTGAATGGTGGCGAGAGGTGCGTCACTTCGAGCTGCCTCTCGCGGTGGACCGTGCGGGCGGTTTGGGTTCGGCTTGCCCTGCAAGTCAAACAGCATCGGATTGGTATCTTGAGTTTATCTTGAGCAGGCGCGTGAACGATTTTGCACCATTTCCCCAGGCGCTCGCCCTCGCCGCGGCCTACGGGCTGTCTTTTCCGATAGGATGGGATCGCGAGCAGGAGGCGCGCAGCGCCGGTCTCAGAACTTTTCCCCTGGTCGCGATAGCAAGTTGCGGATTCATCCAGGCGTCCGAGGTAATGATATCTGTGTCGCCGGATGCTACTGCGCGTGTCGTACAAGGTGTCATCACCGGAGTTGGCTTCATAGGCGGAGGGGCAATCTTGAAGCATGGCAATTCCGTTCATGGCACTGCAACGGCGGCCAGCATATGGGCCACGGGGGCAATCGGCACTGCCGTCGCCCTCGGCAGATATGATGTAGCCATCGTCATTTCACTTTTCACATTTCTAACATTGCGGCTTCTCACGCTGATGAAACACTGACTGCACACTCTCGAGCGTCAAAGGGATCGTCGTTTGTTCCGGTCTAAAGCGGGGCGAGCGTGTCGATGCGTAGCAGGCGCTACCCAAGCCCGATTAATCCGTGTTGATTTTCGTTCACAATATCTGCTTCAAAAGGCCACGTGTACGAACTCTATCCCCAAACATCGATTGGCCCAGGTATTCGCCAGACCGTGATTCGCGTCTGTCGATGCGCCCTCGCAGAGGCACGTGCTCAGCGCCCTCTGCCTTTAGCGCCAATCGCTCAAGGAGCAACAAGATGAAACGAACCCAATTTGCGATCCTCAACTCAACAGCGGCACTCGCGCTAGTGCTGGCTGCGGCGCCCGCGTCCGCGCAAAAACCTGACGCCAATGCCGTGGTACAGTCCCAGCAACAGCAGAATTATAAACAGCGATATCAGAGGCAGCGTGAACTCAGCGCTGCTGAATTCGTCCGCCAGGCTGCAATCGGAAATCTGTTTGAGCTTCGATCTGGCCGTCTGGCGGCATCCAAATCTAACGATGACTCGATCAAGGATTTCGCGCGCAAAATGGTGAGGAATCACTGGGAAGCGAGCTCCAGTCTTAAGCAAGCGGCCGGCGACCTCGCGCCGGAGGCCGAGCTTGATCAGCGCCACTCCAGTATGATGGACCGCCTGCAGCAGGCATCTGGAAACGATTTCGACCGTCAGTTCATTCGCATGCAGATCCGGGCCCATCGCCAGGCGATTTCCTTGTATCGAAACTGGATCGATCAGAACGAAGCGCAATCAGGACAGGCGACGGCATCTGGCGAATCGGGGAAGGCAAATGAGGACCTCCTCGAGTTCGCTGAATCCACGTTGCCGACCTTGGAAGAGCATCTGCGCACGGCCCAAGAGCTCCGTAATGAGCTGCGCCAACGAAGCGGCGTAGCTGCCGGACAAAATCGGTCGGACATGGCTCAGAACCGGCAATCACGTAACCAGCTTTCGCGAAATGCCCCGTACCAGCAGAGCAACCGGCATACGCTCGAGATCCAGCAGCGGTCGCCGGAAGTGACGGTTCGCCGGCAGAGTCCAGAGGTCAGCGTGCGTCAGCCTCAGCCGCAGATCACGGTCCGCCAAGCTCCGCCGACGGTGACGATCCAGCAACCGCCGCCGGAGGTCATCGTTCGCATGCCCCGCCCGGACGTCAACGTCGAGTCGGCGAGGCCGCAGGTTTCGGTCAACGTCCAGAGGCCGCAGATTCGCTTCCGGGAATCCAATGCGGAGCCGCGCGTCCGTATTGAACAACAGGATAGCGAAGGCCGGCAGGTCGAGTTCCAGCGTGCGCAGCCCCAAGTCGACTACCAACGCACCGGCGAGCCAAGGGTGGTCTATCAGCCAAGCGATAGTGAGCCGAAAGTACGATATGAATCGCGGTCACAGTCCGGCCCGGAAGGCCAGCGCTCCGGTACTCAGTCGGAACGCGCCCGCCCCCAATCGGAGCGCGCGTCTCAGCAGTCCGACGGTCAGGAATGGAATCGTGAGGCCCGGCGGCTGGCTGAAGACGATGCCGCAACTGAAGCCGCGACCACCGCCTCCGGCGGGACTGCGCAGACCCGATCGTTAACGGCGGGTCAGCTTACGGATATGGACATCTACAACGCTCGGGGTCAGAATCTGGGTTCGATCGATGATGTGATCGTGAGCGACGCCGGCCGGACCTATGTAGTTCTAGCACACGGCGGCTTCCTCGGAATGTTCCAGGATGAAGTCGCATTGCCGCTCGACCGGCTTCGGTACCGTGGCAACAGGATCATTGTTAGCGGGCTGACCGAGCAGGAAATCTCCGATATGCCGGATTGGGAGACGCGACTCCCGAATTATCAGTCGGTGGACGACTCTCAGAGACTGCAGATCAATCAGTAACACGCTTCGAATGCCGGGGATGGCTGTCCCCGGCATTCGCATCAAGCAATGGGTACCGCCTCGATCAACGGTGTCGGGTATTCTCGGACGGAACCAGCGTTTGGGTACGGTCCGGGGTGCGGTGATGCCCTTCACCTTTAGTGGTAGTAATTAGGAATGCGCGAGATCTGCAGACCTAGCCTTATCTCTAGCAGACCCAGCCTTATCTCTAGGTGCGTCGTTCTCGCCGTGGCCTTAGCTCTCCCGGCATTGGCGGCCATTTACACATTTCAGGCCCACAGCCAGGAGACCGCTGGACAACCCCCCGCGGAGACTGCCCCCCCGCCGAAACGAGCCATTCCTGTAATCCCAGCTTCAAATGACTCAGAAATCGCGAAGCGGCTGGCTGGCATCCTGCAATCGACCGGCTGGTTCGAGCGGCCCCAAGTGTCGGTTGCTCAAGGGGTCGCCTTTCTAGACGGACGCACCAGAGATCAGGAGCACCGACGTTGGGCGGGGGCTCTTGCCGAGAACACCCAAGATGTCGTCGCCGTTGTCAATCGCATCGAAGTCGCCACCGATGTGGAAACAACGCTCGGGCGCGCCACAAACGAACTGATCGACATTTACTGGCAGGCTGTTAGATCGTGGCCGGTCGCAGTCGTTGCCGCACTTATTGTTTTGGTTACGTGGGCGATCGCCAAGGCGGCCACGGCGATATTTCGTCGCTACCTTGTGTATCGGGTTGCATCCCCTTTGCTTCGGTCCATCCTCGCCCGGGCGCTCACAATCCCGATCTACGTTCTCGGCATCTACTTCGTCCTGCAGATCGCCGGGCTGACCCGGCTGGCTCTTACGATTCTGGGCGGCACCGGCATCCTCGGAATTATCGTAGGCTTTGCCTTCCGCGATATTGCGGAAAACTTCCTCGCAAGCGTCTTGCTAAGCAGCCGCAATCCATTCCGCAGCGGGGATCTAATCGAAATCGCGGGTCATACCGGCATCGTTCAGAATCTGAATACACGGAGCACCGTTCTCCTAACGCTGTCCGGCAATCACATCCAAATTCCGAACGCGACAGTTTATAAAAGCACTATTACAAATTTCAGCAGCAACCCGACTCGTCTCGCAACTTTCGTTGTTGGCATTGGCTACGATTCATCAGCCGCGGAGGCCCAGTCGCTTATGCTGAATGTTCTGCGGGAGCACCCTGCAGTCAGGTCCGCGCCCGAGCCGCTTGTATTGCTGGAGGAACTCGGAGCTGCCACGGTAACGCTGCGTGCCAGTTACTGGTTCGACAGCGCGATCCATGCGCCCAATCGCATCAACTCGGCGCTCTTAAGACAGACAAAAAACGCTCTGGTCAGCGGCGGTATCAGCCTGCCTGACCCTGCTCGCGAAGTCGTATTCCCGAACGGCGTACCGGTCACCGTGATAAAGAAGACGTCGCAAGATCCGGGAACCGATCGGACCAAAGCCACATCGCCATCCGTCACGACACCACAAGCCCTGGAAAATGCGGGTCCGACAACAAGCGCCGAAGGCAATTTGTCAAGCGATGTTACTGCGGTTACTGAGCATTCGAAAGGTGCCGTGCCTGAGGCACAGGAAAATCTTTTGAAATAGATAGATAACATCAATCCGCGGATCCGGCTCCCGATTGAGCGCCTAAGGCTTTATGTCGACGCCGGCGCGATTGCCACGCCAGCGTCGGTCGCTCGAACGGCGACGAGGAGGCTAATATTCATTATCTCGCACAACAGCTGCGGCAAGGGCCGACTGCATCTGCCGGGCAGTGCTCCGTTGGAACGCCGCAACCGGTTTCCGGGCTGGCGCTGGGGACAAGGGGGAGGTTGCCGCGACTGCGCCAGCGTCGAGCTGAAACACCGCGACCCGTCCGTCCAAGGCGCTCGACTGGTCTTCAAGCGTTTTGGCCGTTGCAGCATTTTCCTCGACCAGAGCCGAGTTCTGCTGCGTCACCTCGTCCATCTGAGCGAGAGCCTTGTTGATTTGATCAATGCCGGCGGCCTGTTCCGAGCTGGCATTGGCGATATCGGACACAATATCGGCAACCGCGCGGATGGACTGCAGGATGTCTTTAAGCGAGTCGCCGGCACGGTTGACAAGCTGGACGCCCTGCTCGACCTGCCCCGACGAATTGACGATCAGGTCCTTGATGTCCTTGGCTGCCTGCGATGAACGTTGCGCCAGGCTGCGGACTTCGGAGGCAACCACCGCGAAGCCGCGGCCAGCTTCACCCGCTCGTGCCGCTTCCACCGCTGCGT
>JAESFU010000494.1_pt1 | contig 19853 bp, 20 predicted proteins | sample 9269461 | NCBI WGS metagenome assembly JAESFU01 (sample SAMN14502556, study PRJNA617107) | algae metagenome | isolation source: Stenomitos rutilans HA7619-LM2 and co-occurring heterotrophs from cave walls | place: USA: Waikapalae cave, Hawaii | collected 2009-07-28
GTGACATGGCCCGCTTGTAGCGGGGTGCTCCGAACTTGTCCGGTCCTGTCGTGATGCGGCACGGTTTGGTCGCCGAGCTCGGAAGGCTGAAGTCCAAAACCCCGGTCGACCGGCGAGGCGTGAGCCTCACTTTACAGTGCGGACTACCCGCGAGGGGCAAACGCCTCGCCGGTCTCGCTTCTTCATTGCTATCCTCCGGGGCCAGTGGCCGCCGGACGCATCCGATCGCCTTGTGTCGGGCACATCCCGTCCCACCCACCGGCTGTCACCCCTGCGAAGGCAGGGGTCCATTTCTCAGCCCCCGCCAGCCGAGAGCTGGATCCCTGCCTGCGCAGGTATGACATCGAGGTTGAGGTACCTGCCGGGCCACCATCGTCTCCCTCCATTCTCAGGGAGCGGCATATACCGCCCTCAGCCCTGCCCTTGTCCGCTGCCCCGGCATCGCGTAAATGCCTGCGGCTCACCGGGTTTTTCGCCGCCATGCTGTTTTCGTCGCCAGAGGAGTTCCTGAACGCGCCGCGTCATGCGGTGACGGTGTTCGGCATGGCCGGCGTCGGCAAGACGCGGCTGGCGTCGCTCCTGCGCAAAGACCACTGGTTCCACTATTCAGCCGACTACCGCATCGGCACCCGCTACATGGGCGAGTTCATCGTCGACAACTTCAAGGCCGAGGCCATGAAGCTGCCGTTCCTGCGCGACTTGCTGCGTTCGGACTCGATCCGCATCGAGAGCAATATCACCTTCGCCAATCTCGACCCGCTTTCGACCTATCTGGGGCGGCCGGGCAACGTGAAGAAGGGCGGCCTGCCGCTCAGCGAATACCAGCGCCGGCAGGACCAGCACCGGATCGCCGAGATCGCCGCCCTCCAGGACGTGCCCTACTTCATCGAGCGCGCCGAGCGGCTCTACGGCTACTCGAACTTCATCGCCGACACTGGCGGCTCGCTGATCGAGGTGATCGATCCAAGCAACGCCAGGGACCCGGTGATCGAGGCGCTGAGCCAGGGCACGCTGCTGCTCTATATCCGCGGCACCGAGGGCGATGCCGCCGAGCTGGTCCGCCGGTTCAAGGCGAGCCCCAAGCCGATGTACTACCAGCCGCCCTTCCTCGTGAAGAAATGGGCGGAGTTCAAGCAGCTGAACGGCGTGGAGAAGGACGAGGATGTCGATCCGGACGCGTTCGGCGCTTGGGGCTTTGAGGCGCTGCTGACCGACAGGCTGCCGCGCTACCAGAAGCTCGCGGACAATTTCGGCTACTGCGTCGAGGCCTCCGATCTCGCGACGGTGCGTGACGGCGACGAGTTCCTCGATCTCGTCGCAGGGGCGATCGGCAAGCGAATGCGATAGCGCCGTCAGTTTCGGCGCCGCTTCCGTTCACCCGTTCGCGTTCCTATTTCGAGGCAACCATGCCCATTCGCATTCCCGACAACCTGCCCGCCCGCAAGACGCTCGAAACCGAGGGCGTCGCGGTGATGGATTCGACCCGTGCCGCGCGGCAGGACATCCGCCCGCTGCAGATCGGCCTCCTCAACCTCATGCCCAACAAGGAGCGGACCGAGACGCAGTTCGCCCGGCTGATCGGCTCGACGCCGCTGCAGATCGACATGACGCTGGTGCGCATCACCGAGCACCAGAGCAAGCACACGTCGGAGGACTACCTCAAGACGTTCTACTCGACCTGGGCCGAGGTGAAGGAACGCAAGTTCGACGGCTTCATCGTCACCGGCGCGCCAATCGCTCACATTCCCTTCGAGGAAGTGCGCTATTGGCAGGAGATGCTCGAAATCATGGCGTGGACGGAGACCAACGTTCACCAGACCATGTTCATCTGCTGGGGCGCGCAAGCGGCGCTGCACCACTTCCACCAGGCGAGGCGCTACCGCATGCCGCAGAAGGCGTTCGGCGTCTTCCGGCACAAGCTGGTGGGTGGGCCGACGCCGTGGCTGCGCGGGTTCTCGGACAGCCCGATGATCCCGGTCAGCCGCTACAACGACATCGACAAGGCGAGCTTCGGCCCCGATCTCGAGGTGCTGATCGACAATGACGAGATCGGCGTCTGCCTCGTCGCGGACAAGTCGCGGCGAGCGCTCTACATGCTCAACCACCTCGAGTACGACAACCGCTCGCTGGCGGACGAGTATGAGCGCGACGTGAAGGCCGGGCTGAACCCAGCCCCACCGGCCAATCTCTGGCCGGACGGCGACACCACGGCCGTGCCGGAGAACCGGTGGCGCAGCCATGCGCACCTGTTGTTCCAGAACTGGATCAACGAGATCTACCAGACGACACCCTACGACCTCGACGAGATCGGGCGAGGCTGAAAACGAGGGCGCCGGCGGGCGCCCTCAGACGCCCGGTCGCAGGGCCAGGCTGGCGACAGTCTGCGGAATGTCGTTGAACAGCGCCGACTTCCAGATCGGGTCGTCCCACAGTCCGGGGAAGGTCCAGCTCGTCACCGCCGCCAGCGCCATCAGCACCAGTGCCAGCAGCCGCAGCTGGAATGGCAGGCGTACGACAGCCAGCCAGGAGACGAATGCGATCAGGAGGGCGATCGCCGGCGTGATCGGCTGCATCGTCGTCGTGACGATCGACCGGGCGAACACCAGGTAGAGCGGCAGCGCGACCACGGCCAGCGCACTGAACAGATGCCGGCGCTCCGGCAGGCCCGGCCAGAAGCAGTAGAGGATCGGGACCACCAGAACCGGCGCAAATACGGCAAGCGCCACAAGTCCCGTGCCCAGCGCCTGAACGTCGAAGTGGAGATTGGCGTAGGTGTTCACATAGGGGAACACCGCCGCCGAGATGTCCATCCGGGCCTGGATGATGAAGCCCACAATGCCGAGCGCGACGATCAGCGATGGCAGGATCGCGACCAGCAGCATCGCGACGAACGCACGCGGGTCACGCCGGGCATCCGGATCGGCCAAAGCCGCACCGACGGCGAAGGGCAGGATCAGCAGCGCCGCAATGGGGCTCGCAAGCAGCAGCAGCGGCATCAAGAGGCCCAGCCCGATCGCCGACTGTACGTCGCCGACATCCTCGAGCGAACGGATCGCGGGGATCAGCGCCGCAAAGGCGAGATAGAGCGGGATACCCCGCGAGGAGGCGGTCAGCGTGTAGAGCGAACCGGCGTGGCAGAGCAGCAGGACGAACAGGGCGAAGGCACCGATCCGGAACCAGCCGATGGCCCTCAGCCGATCGTAGAGCACCCCCGACGCCAGGCCGGCAACTACCGCGGCCGTCAGAGACAGTGCCAGCTGCTGCCACTGGGTATCGGGCAGCAGGCTCACGACACGCAGCACCACCTGGGACAGCCAGCCGCCGGTGCGCCAGGCTTCACCGCCCTGCAGCTGCACGATGTCGCGGCGGACATAGCCGCCATCGATCACCTGCAGCGCGATCAGCAGCAGAACCACGGTCGCAACGGCCGACCATAGGATGGTCGCCGGGCGCCAGAAGCGACGATGGGTGCCTGGTGCGACGGGAGCAGTGGCAATCGACAGAACGCTCATTTAGCCGCGAGCTCCTTGTTCACCTGCTCGAGCGTCTTCTGCGTCACCGACGACGTGCCGTGCTCGGTCTTTTCCCAGTAGTGCGGGTTGAACAGCAGCTGCCAGAACGCCTTGTAGGCGGCGATCGAGTGCAGGATCCAGTAGACCGGCAGAAGTATCCCCACCGGTACCAGGTCGTAGTATTTTCGCTTCAGTGCCGCGATGACACCGAAATAGACGAGGAACAGGTTGCCGATCACCAGGTTGAACAGCGCCATGGTTCCGAATGGCTCGGGGAAGAGCCAGCCGAAGTCCCAGGTATTGGTGAACCACACGAGGAAGGTGATCACCCACAGGATGGGCGCCAGCAGCATGGTGAAGGGCGGCGCGCCGATGAAGAAGTGGAACGAGAAGAAGCCCTTGGTGCCGATCGACTTCCACAGCGCGATCGGGTGGCGCATGTGCACCAGCCAGGTCTGCATGTAGCCCTTGATCCAGCGGCTGCGCTGCTTGATCCAGCTGGGAAGGACGCCGTTGGCCTCCTCGTAGGTGGTCGAGTTGATGACGCCGACCGTGTAGCCCTCCTGGGCGAGGCGCACGCCCAGGTCGGCGTCTTCGGTCACGTTGTAGGGGTCCCAGGCGCCAACCTTGCGCAGCGCCGAGAGCTTGAAATGGTTGGACGTGCCGCCGAGCGGAATGGGCACCTTCAGCCAGTCGAGGCCGGGCAGCAGGAAATCGAACCACTGGCTGTATTCGAGCGTGAACATACGCGTCAGCCAGTTTTCGGAGCGGTTGAAGTAGTTGAGGCGGCCCTGCACGCAGGCGAGCCGCGGGTCGCCGAGCTTGAAGGCGAGCACAGCCTTTTTCAGCTGGTCGGGCTCCGGCTGGTCCTCGGCGTCGTAGATGGTGACGAACTCGCCGCGGCAGAACTGCAGCGCGTAGTTGCAGGCCTTGGGCTTGGTCTTGGGCTGGCTGGGCGGCACGCGGACGATCTCGAACGTACCCGGCAGCCGCAGGGCCTTGGCCGCCGCAATCGTCTCTACGTCGTCCTCCTCGAGAACGAGCTTCACCTCGAGCTTGCTGGCCGGGTAGTCGAGCCCCTTCAGCGCCTTGGTGAGCAGGGGCAGCACCTTGGCTTCCTTGTACATCGGAACCAGCACCGAATAGACCGGCAGCTCGGAGTCCTTGAGCTCGGCCAGCGCCTCGGGCGAAATCTCCATGTCGGCCTTGCGCGAGGAGCCGACGAAGGTCAGGACGAACTTGAACAGGAAGGTCAGGGTGTAGATGGTGGTGAAGGTCGCCATCAGGACGACCGCCGTCGCCATCGGCGCCAGCACAAGCGCGATGACCAGCACCGCCAGCGCGACCCACAGCACCGTCTTCTGCGGCTTGGTGACCGTGAACTTGGCCGAATGCTCCGGCTTCCACGAGTAGAGCGCCTCGCGGGCGAAAAAACTGTCCCAGTCGCGGAAGTGCTCGCCGGTCTGCCACAGGATGTCAAAGGGCGAGGTGATGACGAAATCGTACTTGTCGGCGCCAAAGCGCTGGTCGGCCCAGACGAAGTGCTCGGTGCTGAGCTCGGTCGCGGCCAGCACCATGCGGCCATTGACCTCGCGCCAGGGGATGATGTTGCGCTCGGCATAATCGGGCCGGTCTTCGATGCGGGTCAGCGACGGATCGATCGGCTCCTTCTGCAGGTCGACGAAGGGCAGCCCGTAAACCTCGGCGACGACCTTGTAGTAGTCCATCGGCCGCACCTGGCCGAGCGCGATGATGGTCTGCGCAAGGCTCGAACCCCACTCGGCCGCCTGCTGCATCGACACGGCAAGGCCGGTGAGCGTCAGCAGCTTCTTTTCGAGCAGGTGCTTGGCGACTTCCAGATGCAGCCGTTCGCCGGCCGAACGGAACTTCGGCACGCCGACGAGTTCGGCCTCCACGATATCGGGGCTACGCGAGACAAGGTGCACCATGCTGCGCAGTACACCCGACCAAGGGTGAATAAAGGACCAAAGCGGAACTACGTTTGCGTCCGATATAGCATTCGTGATCGAACGGGCAGCCAGACACGGTGGTCGTCCCGTGACCATGGTACCGCGCTTGAAAAACCTCGACCCGCTCGCAACATAGCGGGCAGCAAGGAGACCGGCTTGGCGACGCGCCCAACTACTGTTCAGGACGAGATCGGCATAGCGTTCTCGAACCTCGCCGACGCCGCCGTTGCGCCCTTCACGCCTACCCTGAGGCTGGGGGTCACCGGTCTCAGCCGGGCGGGAAAGACCGTGTTTATCACCGCGCTGATCCACAATCTCCTGACCGGCGGACGGCTGCCTGGGTTTGCCGCCCTGACCGAGGGGCGCTTCATCGGCGCCCGGCTGGCGGAAAGCCCCGACCCCGCCGTGCCGCGCTTCGCCTATGAGCAGCACCTGGCTGCCCTGACCAGCAAAGCGCCCCATTGGCCGGAGTCGACGCGCAAGATCAGCCAGTTGCGGATCGCACTGAAGTTCCAGTCGAAGCGCATGGTCGCCGGAATGTTCGGCCCAACCGTCCTGAACCTCGACATCGTCGACTATCCGGGCGAGTGGCTGCTCGACCTGCCGCTGCTTTCGCTCAGCTTTGCCGAGTGGAGCGCCCAGGCACTGGCGCTCGCCAACCGACCGCAGGTGCGCAACGAAGCCGGTGCCTTCCTCGCCGCGCTGGCTGAGACCGATGCAGGCAGGGGGGCTGTGGACACCGAGGCCGAGCGGCTCGCCGTGGCGTTCACCGGATACCTTCGCGCCAGTCGCGAGGACGGGGCGGCGATGAGCACACTGCCGCCCGGCCGGTTCCTGATGCCCGGTGATCTCGAAGGCAGCCCTGCCCTCACCTTCGCGCCGCTGCCCGCGCCACCGGGACCGGTGCGCTCGACTTCGCTCTACGCCATGCTGGAACGACGCTACGAGGCCTACAAGGCGATCGTCGTGCGGCCGTTCTTCCGCGACCACTTTGCCCGGCTCGATCGGCAGGTGGTGCTGGTCGATACCTTGCGCGCCCTCAATGCAGGCCCGGCGGCGGTGGCCGATCTCGAAACGGCGCTCACCGATATTCTCAGCTGTTTCCGCCAGGGCGACAACAACGTGCTGACGCGGCTGGTGGCGCGGCGGATCGATCGGATCCTGTTCGCGGCGACCAAGGCGGACCACATCCATTCGTCGAGCCATGACCGGCTGGAAGCGGTGATGAACCGGCTCGTCGCCGATGCTGCCCGCAAGGCGCGGTTCGCCGGCGCCGAGACGAAATCAATGGCAATAGCCTCCGTGCGGGCGACGCGCGAAAGCGTCATCGAGGAGAGCGGCGACAGGCACGAGGTGATCGTCGGCACGCCTGAAAAGGGAGAAGTGCTGGACGGCAAGCTCTACGATGGCGAAACCGAGATCGCACTGTTCCCCGGTGACCTGCCGGAGCATCCAGAGACGCTGTTCGAGGATGGCCGACCGGTGGGGCTCAAGTTCCTGCGCTTCGAGCCGCCCCGCCAGCTCAGCAAGAATGCCGAGGGCAATGTCGTGCTGCCACATATCCGCTTTGACCGGGCGCTCGACTACCTGATCGGGGACTGGCTCAGATGAAGGCGCCATTCGCACGCGAAGTACCAGGCGGCAGTGCCGCAGACACGGCGATGCGCAAGCCCCGCGCTTTCGAGCCGGTGCAGGCACCGGCCCTGCCCGACATGGTCGAACCGCTCACCGAGGCAGATGTTGTCGGAGCGGAACTGCGGCCTCCTCGCATCCTCGGCTGGCTGGGGCGCATAGCCTGGGGTGCCGCGGGACTGCTGGTGTCGCTGGCCCTGGGTCTCGCGGCGGAGCGGCTGATCTCCGACCTGTTCGCGACGCAGCCCTGGCTTGGCTGGGTCGGAATCGCAATCGTCGCGGTGCTGATCGTGGCGATCGTGGCGATCGTCATCCGCGAGGCCGCCTCCTTGGTGCGGTTGAGGGCGCTCGACCGGCTGCGGCGGCTCGCGGTAGCGACGCTCGACAGCGACAGCAGCAAGGACGGGGCGGCGATTACCCGGGAGTTGCTCGACATCTATTCGCGCCGTCCGGACCTCGCACGTGGGCGCGACACGCTCGAGGCCGATGCGCGCCATGTCTTTGATGGCGCCGAGCATGTGCGGCTGGCCGAGCGGCTGCTGATGTCGCCGCTCGACGCCAGGGCACGGGCATTGACCGCCGCCTCGGCGCGGCGGGTGGCGCTCGTCACCACAGTAAGCCCACGCGCTTTGATCGACATTGCCTTCGTGATCTTCGAGAGCGTCCGGCTCGGCGGCGATATCGCGCGGCTCTATGGCGCGCGGCCGGGGATCATGGGCACGTGGCGGCTGATCGGGGCGATCCTCACGCACCTCGCTGTCACTGGCGGGCTGGTGCTCACCGATGGCGTCGTCGAGCAGCTGGTTGGCCAGGGGCTCGCAGCCAAGCTCTCGGCGCGGCTTGGGGAAGGCGTAGTGAACGGGCTGATGACGGTTCGGGTCGGCATCGCCGCAATGCGGGTGGTGCGCCCCCTGCCCTTTGCGGCGGCCAAGCAGCCCGTAGTGAAGGATTTCATTCCCGAGCTCGCCAACGTCCTGGGCGAGACCAGGAGCTGATTGCTGTCGATGTTGAGTGAACACTGCGTTCGCAGGTTACATCCGTGTGCCGACTTGCCTTACGTGCATCATGGGCACATATGAGCACCCAGTCACATTTTGTTACCGGGGGTACGGAAATGTTCCGGGTCGCTGTGTTCGTGGGTTCGCCCAGGGCAAACTCTTCCAATCTGAAGCTGGCCAAGGCGCTTGAAAAGCTCGCCGCGGGCAAGCTCGAATTCAACTACGTGCGGATCGACAACCTGCCCTTCTATGACGACACGCTGTGGGACAATCCCCCGGCCGAAGTCATCCGGCTGAAGCGAGAGATTGCCGAGGCGGATGCCGTGCTGTTCGTCACGCCGGAATACAATCGCGCCATCCCTGGCATTCTGAAAAACGCCATCGATTGGCCGTCGCGGCCATTCGGCGAGGGCGTGTGGACGGATAAGCCCGGCGCCATTGCCGGCGCGACCGGAGGCGTGAGCGGAACGGCGGCAGCGCAGTCGGAACTGCGCTCGATCCTGCCGGTGGTCGGCGTGGCGCTGATGGTCAAGCCGGAGATTTACTTCCAGTCGCGTCCCGGCGCCATCGACGACGAGTACAACTTCACCGACGAGCGGATCCGCACCAACCTCAACATCTGGGCAGAGCGCTTCACGGACTGGATCGCCCGTTTCGCGACGCCACGGGCCGCTGCTGCGGATGTGGCGGACGAGCGGAAAACCGCCTAGTCACAGAAGGGTCGCACGGTGCCGGTAGGGCTCGGGCGACCTGTGAACGGAGACCAACAGCAATGCCGAATTTCCTGCTCGCCTATCACGGCGGTGGCGTTCCTGCGAACGACGAGGCCGAGGCCGCGATGGTGGAGGCCTGGAACGAGTGGATGGGCGCGCACGCCGATGCACTCATCGATATCGGCACGCCTGTGGGCCAGAACGTGACGATCAACAGCGACGGTTCGGTCGCCGAAGCAGTGGCAAACCCGATCACCGGCTTTGCCATCATCGAAGCCGACGATCTCGATGCCGCGCTCGCCGTGGCGCGTGAATGCCCGATCCTGTCGGAAGGCGGGACGATCGAACTCTCCGAACTCGCCGACATGGATGACTTCGACGACGAGGATGAAGACGACGACCAATAAGCTCGTCCCCCGTCAGTCTGATCCGCGGCCCGCATCCATGCGGGCCGTTTGCTTTGGAGCCATCAGGCAGACGGCCGAGCCCGGGCGATGACGCCAGCAACGGCCGCCAGCAGGTCTTCGTCGAGGAATGGTTTCGTTACCACCGCAACATCGCTGTTCAGCGCCTGCTGCACTTCCTCACGCAACGAACCGGTGCAGAAGAGATAAGGCACACCCCTGACCTCTAGGCTGCGCGCAAAGGCGAGACTGTCCTGGGCGCCGACCCGGTAGTCCAGGGTCACCGCGTGGAACGCCCGCTCGGACAGCAGCTGCTCGCCATCGGCGATGCTGACTGCTAGCGCAGTAACGTAGCCCCGATCCGCCAGCGTCTCGCTGATATGGGTGGCGATCAGGGCGTCATCTTCGATGACGAGAACATGGTGTGGGGTAAGCACGGCGATCTCCGGATTCGGCTTTGCCATAACCTGAGATTGCGCAGGTAAATTCCGCTCAGCTGCGACCCGATATGGCACTAGCAAGCGTGCCGGCTCGGCTGATCTGCTACAAGCCTGACCACGTTTCGCAGTGCCCAGCAACTCACTTTGACGCGTCGGCGACAAAATAAGTACGTGTGGCGCACATATTGCCCCAGAACGCTACCAGGCGAGCCGCTTGGCCTCTGCCTCGCGCTCGGCGAACCGTTCACGAGCCTCTTCGACGCGATGGCGGTTGGCATGCGCCCAGTTGCCGATGACCCGCAGCGGCTCGCGCAGTTCCTTGCCCATCTCGGTCAGTTCGTAGTCGACACGCGGCGGGATGGTTGGGGTGACGGTGCGATTGACGAAGCCGTCCTTCTCCAGGTCGCGCAGCGTCGCGGTGAGCATCTTCTGCGACACGCCCTCGATCTCGCGCTTGATCTCCGAGAACCGGTGCGGGCCGTTCTCCAGGATGCGCACGACGAGTATCGTCCACTTGCCGCTGATCTGGGCAAGCACCTCGTGCACCGGCAGCATGGCCTCGCGGCAGGCCGAGTGAGTGACGTGGTCGGGGGTGGCATTCGCAAAGGCGATGGCCACTGAATCGCTTTCGCGCTGCGGTTCCGTGTGGGTGACCAGGTCTTCCATAGGTAACTCCGGTGAGTTTCTGGTGCCGTCTTGTGGCACCACATCGTGGGCACATACTTAGCGTCAGTTACTGACGGTGACTAGGTCTCTGTTGGTGGCCACCCTCAAACTTTCGTTAGGCAGCAGACAAATGAGCAAGCCCAAGATTGGGATCATCCTTTCCACTACGCGTGAAACACGCTTCGCCGACCGGCCGGCCAGGTGGGTGCAACAGATCGCCGAAACACGCGGCGACGCGGATTATGAGATCGTCGATTTGCGCGATTATCCCCTCCCATTCTTTGATGCAGTAGGCTCGCCGCGCTTCGTGCCGCTCACCGATGAGCGACAGCTGCGCTTTGCCCGCAAGATGGCCGAGTTCGACGGCTATATCTTCGTTACTGCCGAGTACAACCATACCGTGCCGGGCGTCCTCAGCAACGCGCTCACCTACATCCACCGCGAGACGGAGCGGAAGCCGGCTGCCTTTGTCGGCTATGGCTCCGTCGGTGGCTCGCGTGCGGTCGAGCACCTGCGAATGCTTGTGGTCGAGCTCTCGATGGTGCCGACCCGCTTCGCCGTGCACATCAACATGGAGCCCCTGCTCGGCATGCTGCGCGGCGGCAAGGACTTTGGCGACTACGACTATCTCGCCCCCACCGTAACGACGATGCTGGACGAACTCGGCTGGTACACCCGGACGCTTCGCGCCGGCCGGCAGGCCGAACTCGAGGACGCCGTCGCAGCCTGACGCCGGGCGTTCGGGCCGATCACGCCGTTTCGCGCGTTAACGAAGCGATAAGTGATCGGCCCGGTCTGGTGGAACCGTGGAGGAGGTATTACGTTGTAGGTCGTCTGCGAAAGCTGCTGAACTTCCTGGTCCCAGAAGGGCCACTCCAAAGATCAGGAAGAATGTTGGCGCAGCACGAGGAGCATTGAGCATGGCCCTTCCGATCAGATCACTCCTGGTGTTTTCCGGTGTTGCTTTGCTCGCCGGGCTGTTTGCTGCGTCCAGCCTCAGCATGACCGCTGGCATGGTCTCGACCGTAGCCGAAAACGCTCCCGTGATGGCCAAGCCGACAAAGCCCAGCTACATCGCGCGGATGCCGGTGGTGACTGCCGAGGCGCTCAACGTGGCCAAGTCGGTGCCGGTCAAGCCCGTCGTCCAGTCCGTGACCGTGTTGCAGCCTCCCGTGGCCAGTTCGTCGGTGGCGGAACTCCAGGTCGAGGCCACGCCCAGTTTCGCCTACCAGGTGGCTGCCACCGGGGCGAATGTCCGCAGCGGCCCCCAGAAGAGCTTCCCCACCGTATTCACACTCTCGAACGGAAGCTGGGTGAACATTTCCGAGAATGTCAGCGGCTGGGTAAAGGTGACCGATGAGGCCGGCCGCGAAGGCTGGGTCTACGGCACTCTGCTGACCCCGGCTCCGACAGAAGTCGCCGCGGCCGCCGACTAGGCGTCCTTGGCGGCACTTTTGGCGAGCGTGACGCGCAGGCCATCCAGTTCGTCGCTCAGCAGTATCTGGCAACTCAGGCGGCTATTCGGCTTCTTGTCGAGCGTCGAGTAGAGCAGGTCTTCCTCGTCGTCGCTGGGCGGAGGAAGCTTTTCGAACCAGCCGTCCTCGACGTAGACGTGGCAGGTCGCACAGGAACAGGCGCCACCACACTCGGCCTTTATGTTGAGGCCCCAGTCGCGGATCACTTCCATCGTACGCCAGCCATCGAGCCCTTCGAGCTCGTGTTCAACGCCGGACTGGTCGGTGACGTGGATCTTCATCGCGCGGCTCCTGAGGAGAGGCCGGTGTATCGTGCGACATGGGTCCCCGGGTCAAGCCCGGGGATGACGCGGTGGTTATTCCGGCGTCAGACCACGCCGAGCTTCTTCTGCAGCTTGGTCGAGCTGGTCGTGTACTGGAAGACCACGCGCTCGCCCGGGGAGACGATGGACTTCGCGGCCTGCGCCATGAGGGCAGCCTCGTGGAAGCCCGACAGGATCAGCTTCAGCTTCCCCGGGTAGTGGTTGATGTCGCCGATGGCGAAGACGCCGGGGATCGAGGTCTGGAACTTTTCGGTGTCGACGGCGATCAGGTTGTCGTTGAGCTCGAGCCCCCAGTCGGCCACCGGGCCGAGCTTGATCGTAAGGCCGAAGAACGGCAGCAGGCGCGTCGCCGGGAGCGGCGTGTCGCCGGAGTCCATGGTGATGTGGACATGGTCGATCTGGCCGTCCTTGCCCTCGAGCTTGCCGATCTGGCCGAGGAGGAAGTTGATCTTCCCCTCCATCACCAGCTCCTTCATCTTGTTCACCGAGGCAGGCGCCGCCTTGAAGGCGTCGCGGCGGTGGACGAGGGTCAGCGAGCGGACGATGGGCTGGAGGTTCAGCGTCCAGTCGAGCGCAGAGTCACCACCGCCGACGATGACGACGTCCTGGTCGCGGAAATCGTCCATCTTGCGCACGGCGTAAAAGACCGACTTGTTCTCGTACTGCTCGATATCGTCGACCGGCGGGCGCTTGGGCTGGAACGAGCCGCCACCGGCAGCGATCACCACGACCTTGCAGCGGAAAACTTCATCCGCGTCGGTGACGAGCTTGAAGGTGCCGTCCTCGAGCTTTTCGAGGCTGGTCACCATGCGCGAGAAATGGAACTCGGGCCCGAAGGGCGCGATCTGCTGCATCAGGTTGTCGGTCAGCTGCTGGCCGGTGACCATGGGGAAGGCCGGGATGTCGTAGATCGGCTTTTCCGGATAGAGCTCGGCGCACTGACCGCCGGGGCGATCGAGGATATCGATGAGGTGGCACTTGATATCGAGCAGGCCGAGCTCGAAAACGGCGAACAGGCCCACGGGGCCGGCGCCGATGATGACCACGTCAGTGACGATTTCGTTCGACATTCAATTCTCGCATGCGGGGAAGGCGCTCAGCCTTCGCGTCTCTGATGTGCGCTGCCTGTCACGCTAGGCGCGGCGAACGGAAGCCCCCGCCGGACGCGGGAGGATCCGGTAGTTTGCTGGATCAGGCCTGTTCCACCGCGCGGCGGAGGAACGGGCGGGTACCGACCGGAATCTCGGTCTTCCCTACGGGTTGATAGAAGATATCGACCGTGGCGAGCTTGCCTTCGGCCAAAGCCTTCTTCGTCGGCTCGTGCTTGACCACGAAGGCAGTGATGCCGCAGCGGCGCATGAGCTGGATCTGGTCGTGGAGGACGTCGCCCACGGCACGCAGTTCGCCGGCATAGTTGTAGCGCTCGGCGAGCAGGCGTGCCGAGGAATAGCCGCGGCCATCGGTATAGGCGGGGAAGTTGATGGCGATCGAGGCGAAGCGGCCGAGATCGGCAGCGGCGAGTTCGACATTGTCGCCGGGCGAGACAAGCAGCCCAACCGGGTGGGGGTTCGCCAGCACGGCGTCGCGGTTCTCGAGGAAAACCGGCAGCGGGATGTGCTTGTAGCTTACCGAACCGGCGTCATCGCCCTCGGCCCAGGGCTGGAACGGGTCGGCGATGAAGGCGCCGTCCTTGAAGAGGTTCAGGTCCTGAGCGGCCATGGGCTTGGCGATGGCTCCGTTGAAATCGAAATGGATGCCGCACTCTTTCTTGTTGAGCCCACGCCAGCGGCCGGCGCGTGCGTCCTCACCCTCGGCGACGGCGCTCGTGCAGGGCGCGCAGCCGATGGACTTGTAGCCCTTGGCATAGAGCGGGTGCTCGGGCAACCCGTACTTCAGCTTGTAGGCGACGATGTCGGCGTCGGAGAAATAGGCCAGCGGGTTGACCTTGATGCGGTCGTCGCTGGTCAACTCGAAATGCGGGAGCACACCGCGCTCGACCGTCTGGAAGCGCTTGCGTCCGGTAACCCAGCCACCGAAGCTGTTGACTGTCGCATCGAGCGGCTCGGTCTTCCGGATATGGCAGCAGGAGTCCGGATCGGTCTCCCAGAGCTCGCCCTTGGGGTCGAAGCGGGCGACATCCTTGGCGTCCGGGTGGAGCGCGATGATGTTGGTCAGACCGAGTTCGCGCTTCAGCGTCTCGACATAGTCGAGCGTTTCGGGGAAGTGCTTGCCGGTTTCGAGGAAGTACACCGGGAGCGTCTTGTCGACCTCGGCCACCATGTGGAGCAGCACCACCGAGTCCGCGCCGAAGGACGAGACGATGGCGATATCGTCGGCCAGAAGCTCGGTGACCGCCTGGCGCAGCACGCCGACCCCGTCCATTTCGTCGAACATGCCGTTGAGCGACATGATGCCGAGCTGGCGCAGCTTGTCGGGCTTGTGCTGACGGAGCGCGGTCGCAGCGAGATCAAGCATTGCCGTACAGAGCCTCCTTGAAGGGCTCCTTGCCGAGGCGGCGGAAGGCGGCGATGAAGGGTTCGTCCGGGCTTTCGCGGCGGGCGATATACGTGTCGACGAGGCGCTCGATTGCGTCGGGCACGTCCTCGGCGACGAAGCCGTGGCCGAGGATATCGCCGATCGAGGCGAGCTCGGTCGCGTCACCACCGACAGTGATCTGGTAGAGCTCGGTGCCCTTCTTCTCGACGCCGAGAATGCCGATATGCGCCACATGGTGGTGGCCGCAGGCGTTGATGCAGCCGGAGATCTTGATCTTCAGGTCGCCGATCTGGCCCTGACGCTCGGGCGCGGCGAACTTCTTCGAAATCTCCTGCGCGATCGGGATCGAGCGGGCATTGGCCAGCGCGCAGAAATCGAGGCCGGGGCAGCAGATCATGTCGGTGATCTGGCCGGCATTGCCTTCGGCGAGGCCGTGCTCGACGAGCGTCGCGTAGATCGCCGGCAGGTCGGTGATCTTGACGTGCGGCAGGACGATGTTCTGCTCGTGGCTGACGCGCAGCTCGTCGTGCGAATAGCGCTGGCCGAGATCGGCGAGCACGTCCATCTGCTTGTCGGTGGCATCGCCCGGCGCACCGCCGACCGGCTTCAGCGAGACGGTGACTGAGACATAACCGGCCTTGCGATGACCATTGAGGTTGCGCTCGAGCCAACGGGCGTAGGACGGGTTGAGGATCTTTTCGCGCGGGATGTCGACGGTGGTCTCGTTGACGAGCTCGTAGGCCGGCTCGGCGAAATAGGTCGTGATCCGGTCGAGCTCGGCCTGCGGCAGGGTCAGCACGCCGCCCTTCACATGGGCGAACTCTTCCTCGACCTGCTCGCGGATAGTGTCGATGCCGGTCTCGTGGACCAGGATCTTGATGCGCGCCTTGTACTTGTTGTCGCGCCGGCCATAGCGGTTGTAGACGCGCAGGATGCTCTCGAGATAGGCGAGCAGGTGCTCGTGCGGCACGAACGGGCTGATCTGCTTGCCGATCATCGGGGTGCGGCCGAGACCGCCGCCGACCCAGACTTCCCAGCCGATTTCGCCGAGCGCGTTGGTCGTCGCCTGAAGGCCGATGTCGTGGAAGCGGATCGCGGCGCGGTCGTGCGCGGCGCCCGACATAGCGATCTTGAACTTGCGCGGGAGGTAGCTGAACTCGGGGTGGAGCGACGACCACTGGCGCAGGATTTCGGCAACCGGGCGCGGGTCGATGATCTCGTCGGATGTGGCGCCGGCAAACTGGTCGGTGGTGATGTTGCGGATGCAATTGCCTGAGGTCTGGATGGCGTGCATCTCGACCGAGGCAAGATCCTCGAGAATCTTCGGGATGTCGCGGAGCTTGGGCCAGTTGAACTGGATGTTCTGGCGCGTGGTGAAGTGGCCATAGCCGCGATCGTAGGTGCGGGCGATATGGGCCAGCATGCGCATCTGGTTCGAGCTCATCGTGCCGTAAGGCACGGCGATGCGCAGCATGTAGGCGTGCAACTGCAGGTAGAGGCCATTCATCAGCCGGAGCGGCCGGAACTGATCCTCGTTGAGCTCGCCGGTGAGACGACGGGCCACCTGGTCGGAAAACTGCGCCGTGCGTTCCTTCACGAACGCGGCGTCGAACTCGTCATATCGATACATGGCCGTCCTCGTCGAGATGCTGGCGGTCGAAGCGCGGGGCGGTCGGGCCCTCGGCGCGGATCACTTCGCGCAGGCGGTCGGGATGGATCGCGCCATCGACCAGCTTCACGGTTTCGACCTCAAGGGAATTGATGCGCCCGGTCTTCTTGGTGGCGGCGATGGCGGCTTCCTTGGCCTCGAGCTCGTCCTTGGAAAAGACGCGCGCCGCCTGCAGCTCCTCGACCCAGTTGCCGGCACGGTCGAGATAGACCGTCGCCCCGCTCATCAGCTCGTTGCCGGTGAGGATTTCCATTCGTCATGCCACCTTGAATTCGGATTGAGCGAAAGCGATTGCGTCGCTCCAGTCGCCATGGGCGATGGCCTCGCCCACGAAAATTATTGCCGGGCCGGCTTCGAGTTCGGCGTCGCCGCCGGCGAGGCCGCCAAGCGTGCCGCGATAGAGCACGCGATCATTGTGCCCTGCCCTGACCACGATGCCGACCGGGATCGTCGGGCTGGCGCCTTCAGCGACAAGCCGGGTCGCGGTTTCGGTGGCGATCTGGCCGCCCATATAGAGCGCCAACGTCAGTCCCGAGCCGGCGAGCGCGGCCCAGTGGCGCAGCTCTTCGGCCTCGGCACCGTGGGCGGTCGCGATGACGAAACCGGTCGAGATGCGGCGCAGCGTCACCGGCGTCGCGGTGTCGGCGGCGGCGGCCAGCGCGGCAGTAACGCCGGGCACGATGTGGTAGGCGATGCCATTGGCCTTGAGCGCATCGATCTCTTCGCCGGCGCGGCCGAAGACCATCGGGTCGCCGCCCTTGAGACGCGCCACGCGCTTGCCTTGCTTGGCCAGGCGGACGATCAGGCCGTTAATCTCGGCCTGGGTGAAGGAGTGATGACCCTTTTTCTTCCCCACGAGGATGCGCTCGGCATCGCGGCGGCCCATTTCGATGGCGGCCGCGGGGACGAGATGATCGTGGACGATCACATCGGCCTGCTGCAAGAGGCGCTGGGCGCGGAGGGTCAGCAGATCCTCGGCGCCGGGGCCGGCGCCGATCAGCCAGACGACGCCGGGGGTATCGCCCTGCCCGGCATGGGCATCGAGGAGGCTTTCCGCCTTCTCGGCGCCCTCGCCGCGCAGCAGCGCGACTTCGACTTCGGGCGAAGTGACCAGCTCTTCGTAGTAGCGACGGGCGCGTGGGCCGGCGAGCAGCGCGGCGACCCGACCGCGCATGGAACCGGCGAGGCGGGCGAGCGCACCGAGATTCGGCGAGAGCGCCGCTTCGATGCGGGCGCGGATCAGGCGGGCCAGCACCGGGGCATCGCCTTCGGAGGCAACGGCGATGGTGACCGGGGCGCGATCGATGATCGCCGGGGTGTAGAAATCACACTCCTCCGGCACGTCGACGACGTTGAGCGGGATGCGGGCGGCGCGGGCGGCGAGCTTGGCAGCCTCGCCATCGGGACCATGATCGGCCACGAAAACCAGAGCAGCTTCAACGAGATCGTCGGCCTCGAAGGGGCGCGCGTGGACCGTTACCGGCAGCGCCGTGAAGTCGATCTCGATGTTTCGGGCCACAATGACGACTGAAGCAGTCGTCTTAATGGCCAACCGGGCTTTATTGAGGGCTTCTTCTCCACCGCCGACGATGACGATGCGCTTACCCTCGACTTTGTAGCTGACAGGAAATGTTGTCAGTTCACCCATTGGCAGCCTTTCGGTGCCGGATACATACCTACATCCGCCGCAGGGGACAAGCTATTGAAATTCAATAGCTTTAATGTTTCCCGGCGGCGGGAGCGATTAGAATGGCACGCGATCTCGGCTGCCCCTTTTGAACAAAAGAATCCACCGGGGCAACTGGGGACGAAACAGCCTGCCAGAACTAGCTCAGTGGCAGCAGCCTGGAGCCGGCAGGCCGGCGGTCCGCCAGCGAAAAGGCGATGCGGGCGAGCGAGTCGTCCGCTGCCGGTGTGATCCCCAGGAACGGCACGCCAGAACCGATGGCGTGAATGACATTGTGCTTGCGCTCCGAGACCAGCAAATCCAGCTTCGAGATCAGGTACTTGAGCCGCAACGGGCCCATGTTGTCGCTCCACCAGGCGGCGTCCAGCGTCTGCGGCAGGGCGACGGGGCGGTCGCCCAGCACCTCGTCGGCAAAGTGACGAAAGCCCGCTATGTCGTCTTCGGCAGCGGCGTTGGCGTGGACTGTCGAGATGATCGGGATGGCGGTGAAATCGCCTATCGCATTGACGGTGCGGCGCAGCTCATCGCGATTGCGGGTGACGGCGTGGAGCGTCGCCGGGCGCGAGGTGAACGAGAAGCCGACGAGGCGGCCGGCAGGCAGCTCCGGCAGGTCGAAGGCCTCGGCCGGGAGATCTACTTCGGGGTACAGGCTGAGGCCTGGCTGCTGGTCAAAGCCCCAGCTTGCGAAAATATCCTGCGATGTGTGGTCTCGTACGGTGAACGAGGAGAGCGCCGCGAAGGTGTCGCGGACGACCGGGTCGGAAAGCCAGTCGGGGTGGTCGATCGGGCTGATGCCGATATTGTGGATGTGGAGCTCGGCGCCGAGCGCTGCCGCATCGGCCATCCAGTGCAGGTTGTCGCGCAGGCTCGGCCAGTAGCCGAGGCCGCCGCCGCCCAGGACGACACGCTGCGGATGAAGCTCGCTCACTTCCTCGCGGCGCGCGATGAAGCGCTTCAGGCCCGTATGGCGTGCGGTGGCCACCGCATCATTGGAAAAGGCCCAGGCCTCGGTCGAGGGAAAGGCGCGCATGGCCTCGATGAGGCACAGCTCGTCGCCGAGGTTGCCGAATCCATACGAGCCGAGAAAGAGGGTGGTCACTGTCGAAGCTTGCCGCGTTGCCGCGCGTCAATGCGCCGGCCCTCGTTACAGCAGCACGCCGCCCGATGCCAGCGGGCAACTCGCCGCGTCAGCCCTGCCGGGCGGGCACCTGGACCACGAGGCCGTCCAGCGCATCCTTGACCTTGATCTGGCAGGAAAGGCGCGAGTTCGGCTTGGGCTGCCAGGCGAAATCGAGCATGTCCTCCTCCATCATGGAGGGGCCGCCGACCGCATCGGTCCAGGCCTCGTCGACATAGACGTGGCAGGTCGCACAGGTGCAGGCGCCGCCACATTCGGCAATGATGCCGACGACGCCGTTCATGATCGCCGTCTCCATCACGGTCGAGCCGACCTCGCCCTCGGTCTCGTGCCGCGTGCCGTCGGGTTCGATATAGGTGATGTGGGGCATGTCAGGTCTTTGCAGGATGGACACGCCGCATATACGGCGCACGTCCCCGGCTCGCAAGCGCCGCGCTGGCAGGACGGCTATTCGGCGATGAAGTCGCGGATGAAGTCCTGGCACTCGGCGACGGCCGTTGCGATGGCCAGCAGGCGAGCCGGTTCGACCGGCCGGCCGGCCCGAAGTGCCGCTTCGGCATCGCCGCTGCGCTCCCGCACCGCGACTGCACCGATACCGGCAGCCGCGCTCTTCAGGGTGTGGATGTGCTCGAGCAGTTGCACATCGTCGGTGCTCGACTGGATGCGCGACAGGTAGATGCCGGACATGTTGGCATAGAGCCGCAGCACTTCCTCGCGTAGGCCGGGACCG
>JAESFU010000495.1_pt1 | contig 19831 bp, 21 predicted proteins | sample 9269461 | NCBI WGS metagenome assembly JAESFU01 (sample SAMN14502556, study PRJNA617107) | algae metagenome | isolation source: Stenomitos rutilans HA7619-LM2 and co-occurring heterotrophs from cave walls | place: USA: Waikapalae cave, Hawaii | collected 2009-07-28
CTCAAAGATTTATGCCGGCTGCCGTAAAAGGCGTGTATGTTTGCTATCGATTTACCTCGCATTTGGACAATACAGAACTCACATCCTGTAGCGCTATACTATCGCGCTGATGGCTCCACGTGTTATAGATGTATGTGCCGATCTCGGCTATCTCCAGATCGGACAATGTCGAAATTCCGGGCATCGCCTTGTTGAACGACTTTCCATTCACCACCAGTTCGCCCTGAATTCCATTGCGCATCAGGCAAATAACATTATCGAAATGATTGTCCATATAGTCGGAGGTGTTCAGCGGCGGATACAGGAGGCCTAATCCCTGTCCGTTTTTCTGATGGCAATTGCTGCAATGCACCAGGTATAACTGCTCTCCCTGCACATAGTATTGCTGAAATTTTATGGAAGACGAAGTGCCCTTGTCCTTATCAGAGGAAGAACACCCCGTGGCCAGCAGGCCTCCCCACAGGCACAGACCGGCAATGGATAGCGTTGCTCTGTTCAGAATCGAAGAACTCATTGCACATATTCTTTCTTGAGACGTTCTATTTCGCGGAGCAGGCGGTTTACGTCTTCTTCTTTCGTGCCATCATATTTGCCTCGGATTCGCTGATCTTTGTCGATCAGCAGAAAAGCGCCGCTGTGAATGAACCCGTCGGGCTCGGCTTTGTCCTCCAGAGCGGTGGCAAAGTAGCTGGTCTGGGCAATGCTGTAAATACTGTCTTTTACGCCGGTAACGAAATGCCATTTGTGACTGTCCACACCAAGCCGTTCCGCAAAATCATGCAACAGGGCAACGGTATCAAATTCCGGGTCGATGGAATGGGACAACAGCAAAACATCGTTATCGTTCTGAATGGAATCGTACACCCGCAGCATCTGCGTTTTCATAATAGGACAAATGGTGCGACACGAAGTGAAAAAGAAATCGGTCACGTAGATCTTGCCTTTGAAAGTCTCATTGGTTACGATGGCGCTGTCCTGATCGACAAAAGCAAATTTGGCAATGGTATGATACACCGTATCGGTTCCCTGCACTTCGCGCTCGCCAAAAATAGGCAACGGTGGCTCTTTCTTTTCAGTACACGCCATCAGCCAGCAGCCGGCGATGAGGAGAAGTCCAAATGTTTTTTGTTGCAGGGTCATATTAAAATACGGGTTAGTCTTTTCTTAATTTTTTATAGGCTTTGATACCAATCATAATCAACGCTGTCACCACCAGTAGTCCGATCAATCCCCAAACCATACTCAACGCATTTTTCAATACAATGAGAAAGACAATACTGATCAGAAACAAGGTCGCGACTTCGTTCCAGATTCGCATTTGCTGCGAGATGTATCTGGATTGTCCTTTCAGAATTTGTTTCAGCAGAATTTGCAGGGAGAAATGATAGAGGTACAGAAAAAATACAAGCGTAAGTTTGATGTGCATGAAGCTCATGCCGAGCCACGCCGGATTGTTGATCAGCAATGAGGTGCCCATACCCAAGGTAATCACCGCCGATGGCCAGGTAATACCATACCACAGCCGCGAGGCCATCATCTGAAGTTGCCTGACAAGAATCGATTTTTCGGGTTCGGGTTTCTGACTGGCTTCAATGATGTACACAAACAGACGGGGCATGTAAAAGAGGCCGGCAAACCAGGTAACGATAAAAATAATGTGAACGGCTTTCAGATACAGCGAAGTCATGCGGCAAAAATCATCAGTACACGCACAGCGATCAATACTTTTAACACATTATTTGCAGCTTGTTCACGATGAAAGCGTTATGGTGTCGCCTTCGTTCACGATCATCTCCTGAAAAGCCAGTATGTTCTGGCCGAAGTAGACCTTGTTATCGCGGGTTCGGTAGCGGGCAAGTGTCTTCAGCGGCTCGGCACCTTTTTTCGCTGTCTCCTGGTCAACGGTAATCAGCACACATCGCGCGCAGGGCTTCACGGCAGCAAAGCCGCACCCGGCAATGGAGAATTTTTTCCAGCCGTCTTCTTCGTATGCATCGCCACCTGTAAACACCAGGTTCGGACGAAAGCGATTCATGGGCACCGGCTCTGCGAGCCGTGTATTCAAATCATCGAGCGAGGACTGCCCGATGAGCAGCAGCGGATACGCATCTGCCAGACTTACATGTTCTTCATGTATACTATAGCGCGCATCCACCGGCCGGGCGTTGGCTTCCGGAAAATAAACCAGGCGGCAATCAAATTTCAGGCGTTCGGAAAACCATTGGTTAATCGTGTGATCCGTTTCGCATGCGATTACTGTATCATCCCAGATCTGCACGGTAACCGGAGGACCGGGTATTGCAGGCTCCAGGGGTACGGTTAAGGTGTCATCGTGATAATGCACCAGCAAATTATCTTCTTCGATGGACATCTTGAACAACGCCATGCTGGCATGCACCCGTTGCGTAATAAACTTGTTGTCGCTATCCACCAGCATAAAGCGGCGGTCGTATTGCAAACCCTTTCCCAGAACTTTCGCCGACGTAAGCCGGATGCCTCCCAAAGACTTAACGGGATAGATCCAGATCTCGCTGAGTTTTAAATCTTTCATGATTTCTACCAATGTCTAAAACCTTTGGCAAAGGTATTTCAAAGTTATGAGTGTTGTACGGTGAAACGTATTCAAAGATTCGTGTTCTGTTTTCAAATACAAGCCTTTGAAATCTTTGTCGGCTCATGACTGTTACATCTGTCTGGTTGTCTATCTTTATTCAATCTTTCGTTTATTGCTTTTTGAACCCTATGTCAACACCTGCTGCCCTTTGGTATTTCGAGAGTGTGAATCTTTACAATGTGCTTTGTCCACATAAGGTGAAGAAGATGGGCGACAAACACGAGTTCCGGCGCTACAAGAAAGATCAGTTTGTGTATGTGCCCCACGATGCAGCCTCCAACATCTACCTGATTGTAGACGGGCGCATCAAGATCGGCCACTATCTGGATGATGGCAAAGAGGTAGTCTCTTCCATTCTGACCACCGGCGAAATTTTTGGTGAGCTGGCGCTGGCGGGCGAAGACATACGAAAGGATTTTGCGCAAGCCATGTGCGAAGTAGTGATCTGCCCACTCACAATCGACGAACTAAAAGAGCTGATGTACCAGAACAAGGAGCTCAGTTTCAAAATACTCAAGCTTATTGGCCTGCGCCTCATGAAGCTGGAACGTAAACTTGAACTGCTTGTATTCAAAGACGCACGCACCCGTATTATTGAATTTCTGAAAGACACTGCATCGTGGAAAGGAAAGAAAGTCGGCTTCGAAACCATGATACCCACCCGCCTGACCCATAAGGACATCGCCGCACTCACCGGCACATCACGCCAGACGGTAACGACCATCCTCAACGAACTGAAAGAAAACAACCTCATTAACTTCGATCGCAAAAAGATTCTGATTCGTGATTTGGACAATTTGAAGTAGTCTTCCGTCCGAAAGTTTAAAAGTCCGGAAGTCGGGAAGAATTTCGTTGATCTGTACATCGATCTTTCAGTCCACGGTTGACAGTCCACGATAGTGTGCTTTTTAGTTAAACGTTTCCTTCTCTGTCTTTATTCGGTAATTTTCCGTGGTTTCCGTGAGCCATCTTTCAGTCCACGGTAATGCACTTTTTAACAAAGCGTTTTCTTTTCTCCATCTCTGGTCAATGCATTTTCTGTGAGACATCATCTTTTTAACGCCTCCGGTCATCTGTTCAACCAAATGCTTCCGGACTAATTTAATTTCCCGACTTCCCGACTTTTAAATATTTATCTTTCCATCTGTAACATCCGTCTCAACGGGTCGTCTTGTTATTGAATTTCAACGAATGAATCTCGAATCATTTCAAAACCGGGTCTTACCTGTCAAAAACAAGCTTTTTCGCTTTGCCTTGAAATTTGTCGGCAGCGAGGAGGATGCGAAAGATGTTGTGCAGGAGGTATTCATCCGGGTATGGAATGGTCGCGAGCAAATGCATGAAGTTCAGAACTGGGAGGCCTGGTGTATGCGCATCACCAAAAACCTTTCACTGGACCGCATCCGTTCGCTCAGCCGCAAGCAGACTCATCCGCTGGAAGAGAGCTTTGATATTCACCACGAAGACTTATCGCCTCATGAATCAACCGAAATACATGAGAGTATGCAGCGAATAAATCAACTTATAGCCAACCTCCCCGACAAGCAACGCCAGGTTATGCACCTGCGTGATGTGGAAGGGTACAGCTACAACGAGATCAGCGAGATACTCGAACTGGATCTGAACCAGGTAAAAGTAAACCTGTTCCGGGCCCGAAATGCCGTGCGCGAAAAACTGACGAAGATCAATGCTTATGGACTTTAACAAAATAGACGAACTCTTAAACAAGTACTGGAACTGCGAGACTTCCCTCGAAGAAGAAGAGCAGCTGCGCGCGTACTTCAAGAGCAGCCACATTCCCGAACAGTGGAAAGAGACCGCCTCTTTGTTTCAGTACTTCGAAACGATGAAAAAAAAATCATTGAACGACGTAGCCTTCGAGGACACCATTCTCAAACAAACAGTGGCAAAGCCCAAAGGAAAAGTCACCCGACTGTTTTATAACTCCATGCGCATTGCCGCAGGTGTGGCCGTGCTGGCAACCGCTGTATGGTTTGTGCGAAACGAGGTACGTGAAACAACACCACAGGAAATGGTGGACACGTACGACGATCCGAAGCTTGCCTTTGAAGAAACCAAGAAAGCCCTGCTCATGATCTCCAAAGGATTCGGGACAGCCGAAAAGGAAACGAAAAAACTGAACCTCTTCAACAAAGCGCAGGAAGAGATTAAAAAGAAAGACACAACCAAAGAAGGCAAGCTGTAGGCTTGTGCTGATCCATTCACATTAGACATTTACAAACTATGAAAAAGATATTTGCATTCGCCCTGTTGATGATCGCTGCCCAGGTAACTTTTGCGCAGGATGCCATCTCCAAATTTTTCTCCAAGTACCAGAACGACGAGTCCTTCTCGCAGGTAACCGTGAGCAGTAAAATGTTCAGCATGTTCACCAACATGGAAGTGGACAACAAGGAAGACCAGGAAGTACTGAACGCCATCAGCAAACTGAAAGGGCTGCGCATTCTCGGCAAAGAGAAAACATCCGACGCCAAAGCTTTATACAAAGAAGCATTCGGACTGATTCCGACAAAAGAGTTTGAAGAGCTGATGTCTGTGCGCGACAAGGACCACGACATGAAGTTTCTGATCAAGGAATCCGGTGGAAAAATCTCCGAACTGGTGATGATCATGGGCGGCTCCAGCGACTTTATGGTGATGAGTCTCTTCGGAGAAATCGACCTGAAGCAGGTTTCCAAAATCGGCAAAAAAATGAACGTTGACGGTCTTCAGAAGCTGGAGAACCTGAAGGATAATAAAGGTGCTGACGACAAAAAATCGCATCACTAGCATCTCACCGGTGGTGATCGTTAAAAAGTTCACCACCGTTTTTTTCTGATGCAACCTCACGCCTGCTTTTGACATCCTGAAGACTAAACCCCGTCATTATGAAAAGTGTCATCACCTTCCTCTTCCTCGTTGTTCTTACAATTTCTGCCTCCGCACAAAGCGACAGCTTCCTTACCTTTAAACAAAAACTGCACGGCGCCGACGAACTTGTTTCCGTAAGCGTGAACGGGTTCTGGCTTCGCACCGCGATCTGGATTGCCAACGAAGACGAAGACCTGAGAGGAAGTCTGGATGGCATTCAGGGCGTACGTTTTGTGCATGTGCCCGCCCGCGAACTGTCCAGCAGAAACCTGAAGGTGAAAGGTTTTGAAAAATTGCTGATCCGCGACGGCTTTGAAGAAGTGTTGCGCGCCAGCGACGACGGCGACAAAGTCGCGGTCTTCATGCAGGAAGGCAAGCATGAAAACCTGTACTTTCTCCTCATTGAAGGCGACAACGAAGTTACGGCGATCGAAATCAATGGTTATATTGACGCCGAGAAAATCGTAAAGAAGCATTGCACCAAAACCCTAACCAGTCTCTAGCATGATGCGCTTTGTATTTGCAATACTGTTGCTGGCCGGCTCAAGCCTGGCGTACGCACAGAGTCCCACCACAGAATCTCTTCATAAAAAACACGGCGACGCGTTATCGTTTTTCTTTTACAACAACACGTTGCGCATGATCAACCAGACCGGCGACAAAGGGTTCGATGAATTAATCAAGGACATTGAAAAAATGAAATTCCTCATGTTCGACAAGGGCAAGGACTTTCAGAAAAACGAGTACAAAAAAATTGTATCCGACTACAAGAAAGAATCATTCGAAGAAGTGCTGACCAGCCGCATGCAGGGGAAAAATTTTGATGTATTCATCAAAGAAAAAAATGGCGACACGAAAGGGATGCTCGTACTGGTAAACGATTCCACCAACATGATTGTATTGGACATCGTCGGCAAAATCGCCCTGGACAAGATTTCCAATCTTTACTCAGTCCTCAATCAAAGCTCCGACATCAGCGAGCGCATCAAGAATTTTACACGCAAAGAATGATATTAAAAGTCTGTGCTCACCAAGCGTTGGGCACAGGCTTATAAAAAAGCTGTCACAGGGCTGTAATTTCAGCGCGCGATCATCAACCAATACAGCATAACCCCATCTTGCTTGGAATCAGTACTCACCATCCAACATCTCACAAAACATTTTGGCCGGATTAAAGCCGTCAACGATCTGTCGCTGGAAGTAAAGGCAGGACAGGTGTTCGGCATGCTTGGTCCGAACGGTAGCGGCAAAACTACTACACTCGGCATGCTCACCGGTGTAGTGAACCCTGCAGGCGGCGAGTTCTCCTGGTTCGGTGAAGCTCCATCGCATCACGTACGCAAAAAAATCGGCGCCGTGCTGGAACATCCTATTTTCTATCCTTACCTGAGTGGACAAAAGAATCTGGAACTGAATGCCATGATCAAGCAATGTCCTGTGGAGAATATTTCGAGGGTGCTTGCGCTGGTAGAGCTGACCGAACGCAAAGACGATAAATACAAAACGTATTCATTGGGTATGAAGCAACGACTGGCCATCGCCTCGGCCTTGCTGAACGATCCGACCGTTTTAATTCTCGATGAACCCACCAATGGATTGGACCCGATGGGGATCGCGGAAATTCGTGAGCTTATAAAAAAGATTGCCGCGAATGGCAAGACGATTATTCTCGCCAGTCACCTGCTGGATGAAGTTCAAAAAGTATGCACACACTTTGCCGTATTGAAACGCGGGACATTGATGCACTACGGCTCCGTGGACGACGTAGGCAAAGGTGAAGAAACTGTGGAGGTACGCGCCGATGCAGAACAACTCCACGACGCACTCATGGCTTTCGCCGGGACATCTTCTATCAACAAAGAGAATAATGCCTACCAGGTTTTGCTGCGCGATGGCTTTCATGGAAAAGACCTCAATAAATTTTTGTTTGAAAACAACATTGTCGCTTCGCACCTGGTAACCAAAAAGAAAACGCTCGAAAAACAGTTCCTGGAAATTCTGGCCGGGGGCCACTAGAAGTTTGTCCGATCATTAACATTACTGTCCACCTGCACATGCTGTACCTGCTTAAAATAGATCTGAAGAAACTTACCAGCTACCGTACCTTCTGGGTAGTGGGTGGTTTGTATTTTTTAACACTCGGCTTCGGCGCTGCCAGCGGCATGGAGTTTCTCCGCTGGGTAGCCAATACGTTTGCCGACTTTGGACAGAAGCTGAACATCGACCGGATACCGCTCTATCATTTTCCTGATGTGTGGACGAACCTGATCTGGTGTGCCGGGCTCCTCAAAATTATATTGGCTGTATTGGTCGTTATTTCCGTAACGAATGAATTTACCTATCGTACCGTGCGCCAGAATATTATTGATGGCATGAGTCGTACGGAGTTCCTGTTATCCAAAGTGATGACGAATATTTTATTAAGTCTGATCAGCGTGGTGATGATTTTTGTGATCGGACTTTTCACCGGGTTAATTTATAGTCCCATCATCAGCATAGACCGGATGATGACAGACCTGGAATTTTTTCCGGCGTATTTCCTGGAATTATTTTTCTTCCTGTCCTATGCGCTTATGCTCGGCGTGCTCGTGCAGCGCTCGGGACTTACTATTATTCTGCTGCTGCTTTCGCACATGATCGAGGCGATCATAACTTCCAATGTAGATAATGTCCTTCCGGAAGCAATTCAATTTTTTCCCATGCGTTCCGTGTGGAACCTGATACCGTGGCCTTTTCCCCGTTATGCCTTTCAGCAGGTTCAGGATTATGTGAGCCCGCTCTCCGTCGCCATCGTACTGGGTTGGACAATTGTTTTCAATTATCTCAGCTATCGTAAATTGACCAAAGCAGATTTGTAGCATTTGTCCGATGCTGGTTGTTGCCCCGGATTATTTTAACCGGCTGAACAGATTAGCATTATGTCAGTGTGCTATTCGGGCAGAAGAGGTGACTACTGTGGAGCCTATCAAATTAATCAAACAATTTCGTTGCCACAGACAAGGAGTTGCTGCGGAATAGCTTCCGTGTAATGCTTATCCCTGAGCCCCATTCCACATTTCTGTGACATATAACTAATTCTTGCATTGGCTTTGCATTCCCTATTTTTCTACAAGGAAGATTTTCCTTTCTATAGAAAATCAGAACCTGCTATCGTGAGCTTCGGAGAAGCCACCCTTTCTGAGCAGGCTGCAATCAAATGAACTCCGCCACGATCGAATGCTGCAAACGTTATAGAAATCGAATCTCTTTGCCTAATTTCATTTCTTAAATCATCATTATGGCTACGTTTTCACGCAGGGAATTTATTTCACGTATCGGGCTCGCTTCTACAGCCGTACTCGCAGCGCCCTCTGTTGTTTCGCACGGGTACCAGATGCCATCCAGCAAGGACGGGAAGAAACTCTCCATCGCGCTGGTGGGATTGGGATATTATGCGGAGTATCAACTGGCACCAGCCATTCAGCAATCGCAGCATTGGACATTGGGTGGCATCGTAACCGGCACACCGGCAAAGGCGGAGAAGTGGAAAAAGCAATATAGCCTTGCAGACAAGAACATCTATAACTACGATACATTCGACAAGATTGCGCAGAATAAGGACATCGATGTAGTGTATGTCGTGTTGCCAAACTCCATGCATCACGAATTTGTAATCCGCGCAGCAAAAGCGGGCAAGCACGTGATCTGCGAAAAGCCGATGGCCATCTCAGTGAAGGAATGTGAAGAGATGATTGCCGCCTGCAAAAAGGCCAACGTCAAACTGTCCATTGGCTACCGGCTGCACTTCGAGCCGTTCAATAAAGAAGCCATGCGTGTAGGACAGCAAAAAGTATTTGGCAATGTAAAGATTGTCGAGTCTTCATTTGGTTTCAAGATTGGCGACCCCACGCAATGGCGCATGAAAAAAGCGCTGGCCGGTGGCGGTGCCATGATGGACGTAGGAGTGTACGCCATACAGGCCAGCCGCTATGTTACTGGCGAAGAGCCCGTGGCTGTTACGGCGCAGGAGTACAAAACAGATCCAGTAAAGTTCAAGGACGTGGACGAGACAATCTTCTGGCAGCTGGAATTTCCAAGCGGTGCCGTGGCTAACTCCATGACCACGTACGGCTCGTCTGTTGAGAGACTATTTATCTCGGCCGAAAGAGGATGGCTTGAATTAAACCCGGCATACGGCTACGGACCGTTGGCCGGGAAAACGCACGAAGGACCGCTCAACCTGCCCATCGTAAACCATCAGGCCATGCAACTCGATGACTTCGCCCGGTGCATTTTTGAAAACCGGCAATCCAGCGTAAGCGGCGAAGAGGGACTTAAAGACATGAAGGTTGTTGAAGCCATCTACAAGTCTATAGCAACGGGCACCAAGGTGAAGATCTGACCCGGCACCCCATTGCTTAAAAATGGATTCAGCACCCCGATCTGTTTTTCTGCAATCGTTTTTTTGTGGGAAGTGATCCTGTAAATTACATGAGCGGTTCCCCGCGACAACGTTTCAGTATCTTTGCCGTGTATTAACATCATAACGATTACAGTTCCCTCTTTATGAATATGATTCAGCTCTTAGGTTTGGCTGCCGGTGGTTGCACCACCATTGCGTTTTTGCCGCAGGTTATTAAAACGTGGAAGTCGCGCTCGGCAAAAGACTTGTCCCTGAGTATGTTTTCCATCTTCTGTATCGGCGTTGCTCTCTGGCTTATTTACGGTTTCATGGTGCAGGATATCCCCGTTATTGCGGCCAACATGCTCACGCTGATGCTGGCTTCTACCCTGTTGTATTTCAAGCTTCGTTTTAAAGAGTAACCTGGCTCCAGTCCATGCGCTTGTAGATGCGCAGTAATATGTATACGGCGCCGATCTGCACCGGTATAAGTCCCATTATAAAATAATCCGGTAAATAGGACAGTCCGTAGTGGCTTAGTCCGATAATGCCAATACAAAAAAATGTGAGCATGGAGCGCAGGATATTTCCCGACTGCGTCCGAAGATTGGGCGCCTGTGAAAACGGCAGGAAGCGCTTGTTGATGATGGACAGCAATAACAGCATGAGAAAGTTGTTGAACAATCCGAACACCAGGTCATCCAGTGACGCTGGTCCCCAGATAAAAATAATGATTGCGCTCAGCACCAGGTAGCCCGGCAGAAAGAGTTTCACAAAAATCGCTTTCAGCATTCCGGAAAGTATTTCGCCCGGCCTGTCTATCGGCGAAGACGAATACATCCAGCTCGCTTTGAAATCATCGGAATATGGAATCTCGAACACCGCGATCTGAATAACCATGAACGTGAGGTAAATCAGCAAGAGGTGATAATTTGTATTGGGCAGGTTGTCCCACGTTTGTAAAAAATCGTGTTTTCCCTGCAACATAAAGATGAGACCGAAAATCAGCACATATCCATAGGCCGGATACAACTTTAGTTTGAGTTTACGATCGCGCCCGATAATGCGCTGCACCAGGTCGAACGATCCCTGCTCGAAAGGATGATTGGTGATCCAGCGGGACACGCGATCGAGGAAGTTTACTTTATTCTCTTGTGTCACCACTGTCTTCTCAACATCCACCTGCATCACGCTCAGCTTACGGCTAAAAACCGGCGACAGATACTTATTCACGATGTACGCACTTGCTACGGGAATGACTACCGCGCAAGTCGCCAGCAGGATATGTCCCGCGTTAAAAGCGGTTGTATGGAACATGTCCAATGTGGCGGCAAACCACACCGGTGGAAGCAGGTAACTCCACCATTGTATTTCGAACACAAAGTTCTCCATGTCCATGCGCTCCATTACGCGCGGCAGAATCTGGTAGCCGCCCATAAATACGATCGCCATACCGATCTGAACATAATTTATAATGTTCTTCAGCTTCTCTTCGCTGGCAAATTGCATCACCAGCAAATAAAAAGCATTGGTCAGTACTACGGCCATCAGCGCGGCCAATATAACGGCGAAGCTAAAAACAAGAGACATCCATCCGCCATATTTCAACCCTACGGCAATGGCCGGGAAAACGGAAAGTCCTATGGCCAGCTGACTCAGGTATAACAGGATGTGGACCGTACGCGCCATAAAAAGTGTACGCCCATCAACCGGCCGTGGCAGAATGATGGTGTTATCGCTCGTGTCCAGCAAAATAGAAGAGAAGTCCGTGATCAGCGTCATAATGATCATCACCATAATGTAGCTGAAGAAAATAATGAGCGATAGCATGAACGACGGAATCATGTATACCACTGCTGAAATAAAAACTCCCAGTATTCCATACACCAGTATGGTGATCAGAAAAGCATTCTTCGATTCCTTCTCCGGTTTCTGCCGGTACGCCGCGCTCTGCCGGCGGTTGTCGGTCATCAGTTTGATTTCTACGATGGCGCGGAGCTGATCATAGTCTGCGCCAAGGCTTGTGAGCAGACCGCGGAATAAATCCAGCAGTCGCAATAAGAATTTTTGCATGGATACGTCTGGATCAGTTGTTGAGAATATTGATGAATTCGCCTGCGGCGCTGGTGTGCTCTTTATTGCCGGTGAGCTCGGTGAAGATATTTTCCAGGGAGCCATGCGCCTGTTGATGTAACTCCTCGAATGTCCCGTTGGCAATCATCTGTCCTTTGTTGATAATCATGATGCGGTCGGATATTTTTTCCACCACATCCATCAAATGCGAGCTGTAGAAAATTGTTTTGCCGGCACGCTTCAGTTGCGTGAGAATTTCCTTCACCAGGATTACGGCATTGGCATCAAGTCCCGAAAGCGGTTCATCCAGAAATAAAATCGATGGATTGTGAATCATACCCGCCGTAAGCAAAACTTTCTGGCGCATGCCTTTTGAAAAAGTTGTCATGCGTGAGTCTATGTGATTGGACAAACCAAATACATGCAGCAGGTCACGCGACTTTTTATCAACTACAGCACGATCTATTTTATACAACTGTCCGATGAAGTGAAGATATTCCAGTGGCGTAAGAGAATCGTACAGTGCGGCGTTTTCGGGTATGTAGCCGATGTTGCGTTTTACTTCCAGCGCATCCTTTTTCAAATCAAGTCCCAGTACGGAGGCTTCACCCTCAAAATCGGGAATAAGACCTGTGAGGATTTTGATGGTTGTGCTTTTGCCGGCGCCGTTGGGACCGATATATCCGATGATCTCACCCGCCTGAATGGCGAGGTTTATATTGGTAAGAACCGGCGTGTCGTATGTTTTGGAAAGGTTGGTGGTAGTGATTACCGCAGACGAACTGTTCATAATAAGGGAAAGTGTTATGTGAAGGTAAGATACAGGCGGACAATGTTCAATGATTATCAGGATGAGTTAATGATTATTTTCATCTGCAATGGTAAATACCGCTCCAACAATGAACCATTTCACGTATGAATCTGTTAGCCATTTCGTTTAGGAAATCGAGGTGATTTATTGGTTTTATACTGACAAATTTTCCTGCCTTCCTGCATACGTTTTTCAATCGGATTCAGCCCGTTTCTCCAATGAAATTGCTCCATCGCGAACAATTTGCAGAACCTTTGCCTGTGTATTTTGTTTGATCTCTTGGCGCCTTGCATAATGTCCCGATCGGCATGGTCACTTTGTCAACCTTCATGCCGTTTTGACGGATGCGAAATTCTGGTACATGTATTGTTAAACTACAAACTCAGGAAGGAGAACCTAACAATGAATAAACAATATAAAGATTTATTGACTTCTGTGGATGTGTTGAATACGCTTCACGGCGGTGTGAGCCAGGCGAGTGTAGCCTTGAGACAACTTGCGAGCAGTCGCGAGATTTGTGTAAAAGTGCCCGGCATTAATCGCGAGGCGCTGCAAGTGGAAGTAAACAACGATAAGCTTTCAGTTTTTTATCTGATCCCGATTGAATCGAATGGCAAGATGATTTATATGCCGCAAGTGGTGTACAACAAAGTGATTCCATACTTTATCGACATCAGTGAAATAAATGCTTCGTATGAAGGCGATGAGCTGATTGTCCAATTGCCTTATAACAAGTTGTCCAGCGGCTACAATAAGAAGATAGAGATAGGTGAATAGTGAATAGTAGTAGTTGAGTTAGTTTGAATCGCCCTGGTTAACGCCGGGCGATTTTTTTTGATGTATTTTTTTCGTCCGCGATTGCGCTTCATTCACATGGGGAGTGCGTAGGTGTGTTGCGGAAGGTATTGTTATCACATTGTGGTAATGCGTAGGCCGCAATCAAACGAAAGGGTTTACAGAGCCGCTGGCGACTCTATAAACCCTTTCGTTTTTTCGCGCGCCTGCTCCTGTGTTCGGGAGATGCTTGTGCGTTCGCGCGGGACATGCTCGCTTGCATTATTACAGGCGGTGCGATTTGTAACAACGCAGCGAATGTATTAAAAGGACAGCTTCTTACTTCCTTGCATACACTCTTGAAAACTGCAAAAGCAACACATATCCCAAAACCAAAAACGCCGAAAATAAAATGGTAACGCCATACGTCTGCGGGTGACTGAAGGGATTGAGAATTCTTGAAGCTATATCCTTTAACAAACCTGTGGGGGATGTTATGATGTCCCAACTATTCCAGCGCAGATAACGGCCGAGGTAAATACCGAAGCCACCCAATATTAATGACCCGATGGAAATCATCCAACCTATCCATGCATGATAACGCTTGCTGAACACCTCCTGTATGTCCATCATCGATGCAAAGCCGAGCATGAGTCCATTCCAGGCGAAGAATAAAATGAGGGCGAGGTCGTACCAGTACGGCACACCGGCGCGCGGTTTCAAATGAAACAGATCAGTTAAAATATACGGCGCGTTGGGGAAGAAGCAGAGCCACGCCATAAACGGCAGCCACAGCCAGCCACGGTGTTTTATTTTGGTATGAAACAACACCAGCAGCGTGCTGATGATATACGGAATAAGCGCCAGGAAAATATTCCAGACCAGAAAGGTGAAGGTGATGCGCGACGTAACCTGCACGCGCAAGGCCACCAGGGTAACGCAGAGAATGGTGGTGACGCAAAAAATGACAATGATCGGAAGCCGTTTCGATTCCTGCAGACGCACGAACAGATCTTTCATAAGGGATTGGATTATGATCCCTTTCACGGAGAAATGTTGATGAGGGTTATTGGAAGAAATGGTTTGTTTTACCGACCGGGGATTCTATTTTTTCGCCCAGGCCGGCACAGGTGTATTTAAATCGAACAATTCGTCCAGGTAGTAATCACGCTTAAAGGCGCGGTCGCACGGTTGACCGCCGATGTCGTACTGGCACGGAGCGTATACCGTATTGTCGTCAGAAATCATCATACTTTTTGGATCGCCGTTGGGCAATAGTGCATTCAGATGCGCCCGCCCGAGAACGCAATGTCCCAATTCATGAAAAATCAAAGCTTCCAATTCCTGATTGTTAGTCCAGCAAGTTGCTTTTGGGTTGATGGAAATAATTTTCTGCACAAGGGCTTCTTTGCGCGCATCATTGCATTGTCCACATACCGGATCGCTCAACGCTTCGTCATATCGGATAATGAGGTTTTCGATAACATACGAATGTCCGCGATGGCGGGCTTCCTGAATGAACGTATCGATCAGGGGTTGCCATTCTTCCGGGACATTGTACGTTGGCCTGAATTCAGGTGTATCGCCATTTGCGCAACCAATCATCAGGAGGAGTATACAACACAGGCGTGCGATGTTCATAGTTGCGGGAAGGATGATTTTTTATATCAAGATACAAAAGTTTAGGATTTGCAATACTCTTTAAAAAGCAAAGACCGGATACATTACATATCCGGTCCGCCACCTTTATCCGGTCCCTCTATTCAAAATCTGCCGGTGTTGGTTGATGGGGGAACAGTAAACCCATCACATCACGACAGAAGTCCCTAACCCGGACAAGATTATTTTTGCACGACAAACTTGCGTGCGTAAATTCCTTTGTTCGTAACAGCGCGCAGTATGTATGTTCCGCCGGACAGATTATGCAATGGCAATACGTTGTGTCCCTTCAGATCTGTGCTCGAATAGGACCCGCGCAATACGCCCATGGCATCAATGATGAGAAACTCGGTAGCTGCCACATCCTCTTCGAATGTAACAGTGAGCTTATCAACCGCCGGGTTCGGAAATGCATTCATGCCCTGCTGCTTATCATCCACAATGGTTTCGCCTGTGCCTTTCACCTCACGCCCTACCCTCGCATTGCCGGGACGAGGCAATTGAATGTAGAAAGCATCCAGCAATACGCCGTTGGTTCCATCCGGTTTTCGCGCATACGCCTTTAGTTGAATTTGCCTGTTGGCAGGAACCAACGGTCCCATCTCCGATGTGTTAAGCAAGAGTTTGCGACCGAACTTGAAGTCATAATACGCTTCCTTCAAATCTTTCTGATCGTCGGTCATGATGTTCAGGAAAGTGCCTCTTCGGAACGCTGACTCTTCCGGCAGGTTGGGATTGCCTGAAAATGCTCCGTGTGCATTATCAAAGAATTTATGCGTATCAATAATTACCTTGATGTTGGTTCGTACGCGCGGTCCTTCCGTATCGGTCCACGAAACCCACGGTATGCGTACCTGCCAGGGCTCTACAGGTCCTTTTGCGAAAAGCTTCGCGATCTCGGCCTCCGCCTGTGATTCGTTCATGGCATACTGCAAACCGCCACCCGTGGCAACCGCCATATCTTTTGGATAGTTGGGACTCTTGTCCGAGTAATGTCTCAACCATGTTTCCGGATACCAGTTATTGAAATCGTTCTTGTCGGCGCTGTTGGCCTGTGTTGCATACCTGTTCAGAAATTGTGCTAACTGTCCCTGATAAGGCGTTACGTCGATTCTGGTGGCCGTCTCCGGATTATAAACTTCCCAATTGACAGCATTATAGTAATCATTGTAGCGACCAAAGCGATTGACGTGCGGAGCCGCATTGGCACGCGGGCCATCCTTGAACATAAAATCGCTATATGTAAATCGCAGCTGATGAATGTTGTAGCCATCCGCCTGTTCCGTAGGAAGCAGCACTTTCATAAGCCGCAGTATGTGTTCGCGATTCTCGACAGAAGAATTCAATGCGGAGCCGCTTTCGGAAATGCGATCAGACTTTAAATCGACATTGTCCACTTTCGGATACTGATCGGCGGCCACCATGTGGTACACCTCCGTGGTTTTGCGATAAGAGGACTTCAGCTCGTACACACCCTTCTTAGCGATAGAGAATGTAAAGTTATGACCTGTATTTGTCGAGACCGGTGCACCCAGGGAAGCACCATTGATTGGCGACAGAGTTGTTATGAGGTAACGACTCAGACTATCCGCAGGAATGCGCTTGGCCTTTGCACGATCGGAAAGATACCACTCAACATCCGTTGCGGGAAAGGTATGGGGATCTGAATCGAAGATCTCTGCTTTCACGGACTGGTTCGGTTTGAACGTATACTCCCGATTGTACTTGTCCACATAGCGACTGTAGCGCTTCACAAAATCATTGCCGTCCGCTTCTTCATCGCGGTATTCCTCGAGGTATATGTACGCGCCGTCTTTGGAATCCTTGTAGGAGTCGGTGGACAGGTTCACAAAACGAAGCCCGATGTCCATCAGTTCTTTTCCTGCAACGGGAACCGCCTTACACGTCAGGCAGCGTTTGAAGTAGGCAGTTACGGTATGGTAGCCCCAGCCCTGAATATCGAACCGGGCTGTAAACACACCGGTTGTTTTGTTATACACGCCCGCATCGGCTGCATTGACTTTTACACTTTTGAGGATGCCCAGATTGTCTTCAAAGTCATATTGTAAATAATACTGTCCTAATACGGCGGGCGATGCATTGGCTGGCAACTTGATGGAGTATGCCACTCCTTTTTCGTTGATGGCCGGCCACTGTGTCCCGGTAATACGACTATAGAATCCTTTGTCAGCATCCGGTAAAACCGATTTAACATTTAGCTTTATACCAACGGCAACTTCGTTGAATACATTAATGCTGATAAGCCCCGGAGCTTTTACGCTACCGGTGCCGGTACCGTTAGGATGCGTTGCATCGGTACCAGCATCCTGAATTTCATAACCATCGTACACACTTGTTTCCGCCAAGCGATCCAACACTGCCATTCTGTTTTTACGATACGCCGATACCATCATGTTTAACGGTACCTGATCGCCTTCCTTCACGGTTTTCCACGGTTCATCCTGCACTCGGAACAAAAAAGGCAATTGTCCCATTTCCTGTTCGGTAGTAGCAGCTCTGGTTGCAGGATCTTTCCTGTTAAAGTATAATATTTCATCCGGGTCGAAACCATAGATAAAATTTTTACCGAGCTTACCGGGTTCGGAAAAACTGGATAGCCCATTAATTCCCCAGTCCTGCCATGCCTGCAACAACTCCATGTTCAATCCCTCCCGTTGATTGTTGCGTTGTGCAACCGGCGTTGTCTTGCTCTTTTTCCAGCTAAAGACCGGCGCATAAGTTGTCTTATTGGCATCCATTTCGCGGCTCACAGTCCACGACCATGTGGACAAGGTGCGGCCGTTAGTTTGTGTTGTTTGTTGGACAGGCGGTACTTTCAGATCGTATGTCCCATCTTTCTTTTTCCATTCTTCCGGGAACTTGCGTATTGCTGTGCCGTGAACCTGCGAATCGAAACCAAGAAAGGGTTTATATTCGCCTGGCTTCACTGATGGTGAGCAATAATAAAATGCTTCGCCCGCGAATCGCGCAATCCATGTATCGGGCATTCCGTTGATACGCGGAGCGACTTTGGATGCAGCGTCCACTTCGAAGGTAACTTCATCACCAACCTCTGCATCAACCACAGGTTCGCTTCCCGCGGTTTGCGGATACGTGAAGGTAGCTTTCTGCACACCGTTTACTTTTACAGATACAGAAATACTTCCCATGTCTCCAAACAGGACAGCGGCATCGGCTGTATTTCGATCAATGGCCACACCAGGAATTTTAACCTTTTGCACGGTGGCATTTTTCATCGTGAGCTCGGCTATGAAAGGTTGCTCAGGAAGGTAACGTTCGGCACATGCATAGACGTTGTACTTCCCGGACTCCCACCCGAAATAGAGACCGGAAAAAAAACCGACTGCCGTTCCTCCAATTCCTCCGACCGCGCAACCCGGGCCGGCAAGCGGAGCCGTCGCGCCGCCCAGCAACATTCCGCCAGCGACACCCGCGCAACCCGCGGCCGCCGTGGCAACTGTCGATCCAGATACAATCGACCAGTTCATATGTCCACTTGTCCACTGCTTGCATGTCTGATCGGGTGCGGCATATATTGCCTGCAGCCGGCTCATAATATCCGTTTCGGAAACGCTTTTTGTTTTTCCTTCTTCCGGAATCAACGGATCATTGATCGTGATCTGATCTCCCTGCTCCACGTATTCGTTACCCTGGCTGTTGCGCGTGGAGTAGCACGAATAAACTTTATCGCCTTTACCATCTGCTTTGGTTTCATCGTAGAGATAAATGGAAAGTGTTACTCTTCCATCGGCACCAAAGTTAGTGGCCAGAATTCCACCCTTGCGCGATGCCTGTGTTCCATCAACCGAGTTGAGGAAAACAGTACGTGTGTCCAACCGGTTGATTTCTTCTTTCTTGACAGAAGCATCCCGCTTTGGATTCAGTGTTTGAAATGTCTTGGCGGTCGCTCCCACCGTTATACCGGGCGACCGCTGTCCCAACACGGGGGACAGCGCCATCGTGACAAGCATGCACACAATGGCCCCGGGATGTATATGTATCTTCATGGATTTCTCTTTAAAGTTCAGGACAAACTCTTCCCGTTGACAAAGCATATTTCATCAGAGCATTTCTGACTGTCGGGAAAAGTGTGCTGATCGTTGGATCTGTTATTTTTTCAGAGCGGCTTTCAATGCTTCGATTTCCTGTTGCAAGTGATTGTATTGCTCGATCTGCGCCTCAAGCGATTTGATTTTCTTGTCCTGCTCAATGGCATAGAGCGTCAGGTGTTCAATCTTTTCGAGGAAGGCTACCGTGATCTGATTTACCGTATACCCATTTTCTTTTACTTCTGCCTCGGACGGAATGCCGGGTAAGTGTTTGTGTTCTGATACAAAGTTCTCGACATCGTGCAAGGCTGGCAATTGGTAACCTTCTTTAAACACTTCGTCTCGCCATGTATTCACTTTTGCTACCGCAAAATCTTCACTCACTACGCCGTTCTTTACCCACAGATGATACTTCTGGAGATACTCCGCTTTCACTTGTTCCTCTGTATCGTTCCAGGAACCAATGTAGGCGGGACCACCCACGGTAAGAGCTGCGCCCGTAATGCTTGTATTGGTGTTGACGGTAACTTGTGTAAGATGCTTGTTGTCTGCGTCGTTGTTGAATTTGGCGCCGCCGT
>JAESFU010000496.1_pt1 | contig 19797 bp, 10 predicted proteins | sample 9269461 | NCBI WGS metagenome assembly JAESFU01 (sample SAMN14502556, study PRJNA617107) | algae metagenome | isolation source: Stenomitos rutilans HA7619-LM2 and co-occurring heterotrophs from cave walls | place: USA: Waikapalae cave, Hawaii | collected 2009-07-28
CCTGCCTTCTTCGAAACCCACACGTCATACCCGCCCTGCCCACCCTCGCGATCCGAATAGAAGTACAGAAGATCGCCGCCGTGCGAAAGCTCAGGCCCCAGTTCGTCCGCATCTGTCCGGATCGATTCGATCGCTGCAGGTTCGCTCCAAACGCGCTCCACAACGTTCTTGCCGCTCACAACCTTCTGCACATACGTCAGCGTCGAGAAGTAGATATCCGCATTCTCGCCCGGCCGCCTGCGAACAAAGACCATCATCGTGCCATCCGCGCTGAACCGGGGCTCATACTCATCGCCCGTCACTGCCGTGTTCTCACCAGCAGCAAACTCAACCGGTGCTGCATCCGTCCACACGATCTCGCGCAGGATCGTCCGCTCGCGCGGAGATGACACCGTCATTCCGTCCGTGTACGTCCCACCACGAATCTTCGGCGATGTCGCCGCCGCCCCCGCGATGATCAGCACCATCGTGGCAATCACGGAAATGAGCACGTTCCGGCCCATGGTCTTGCTCATGGCCACACCTCTCGCGCCGTGCACCAGCGTGCACATGCGCCCTTCTTCTCTTCGTTTCACGCCGCAGCTCACCGCAGCGGTGTCGTCTCGATATACGGCTGCTGAATCCCTGCCTGCTTGCACAGATCAAGCACGCGAACAACGTTCGCATACGCGGTCGTCCGGTCACCGCGCACGTTCACCTTCTGCCCTGCATTTGCCTGCACCGCCGCTCGAAGTATCGCGCCCAGCTCTTCATCGCTCACAACCTTCCCCGCGACGATCGCCCTGCCTTCCTGGTCAACGTTGATGATGATCTCCCGCGCGGCAGTCGTGATAGGCCCCGACGACACCGCACGCGGCAGCGCGATGCTCATCTCACGCTCTGCCTGCGCCATGCTCGTCGCCAGGAGAAAGAAGATAAGGAGATTGAAGAGCACGTCGACCATCGGCACAAAGTCCACGTGCAGATCCGCCTTCTCCTCTGCATTTCGAATCGGCATCCCTCGCTCCTTTCACGACTCTACCGTGGCCAGGCTCACGCCCGCAGGAACAGCCGCGTCCGCGGATATCGCTGGTATCGCTGTTTCTGCCGTACCTTCGGGCGATTCGATCCACGACTGTGCAGCTTCATCCATCAGCCGCGCGGCAGAATCGATCCTCGCCATGATCACGTGGTACATCACAAGCGTCGGGATCGCCACCGCAAGCCCCGCTGCAGTCGCCGTCCACGCCTCATAAATGCCCTGCGCCAGCTTCTCCGTCTTGCCCAGCGATTCGCCCGACGCAGCGACCACCGTGAACGTCCGGATCATCCCGAACACCGTGCCAAGCAGGCCCAGCATCGTCGCGACCTGCGGAAGCGAAGACAGCAAACGCATCCGCTCGCGCAGCCGGATAACCTGCCGCTCACCTGCATCCTGTGCACGCTTTTCTCGCTGGGCACGCTCTTCGCCGCGTGACGCGATCACCGCGGCAATCACCGCTCCAACCGGCGAGCGTTCTGCCTTCGCCGCTGCAAGCACCTGCCGCGGCGAACCCCGCATCGCGCCGACCCTGCCAAGAAACTGTGGCGGTGCCACGCGACTCTTTGCGGTGATGATCATCCGCTCCACCACGATCGCAAGCGCGACCAGTGAGCACACCCCGAGCGGGATCATCATCCACCCGCCCTTCATCACCATGTCCCACACCGTCTGGACGATCGACCCCGTGTCACCCGCGCCGCCAGGTGTTGCCAGCATCAGCACGTTCATGTTGCTTCTCCAGTCGCTGCTTGATCTCGATTTCGCTCAACGCCCACGCGCCCACTAGCTCCGCACCGCCTGCTTAGTTCCGAGACGCTTTCGCATCACGCCCCGGCACTGCTTCAGGTCGCGTCATCTCGCGTGCTTCCTTCGCGAGCTTCGCCCACGACGTCTCGCCAAACCGCGCGATCACGTCGTCAAACTGCTTCAACGCCTCTGCGTTCTTTCCCGATTCCGCAAGGCACCTGCCTGCTTCATAGATCGCTGCAGAACTCCACTCGGGGTACACATACAGCACATCCACCTTCAAGAACTCTGCCACCGCTGCATCAAACTTCCGCTGCCCATACAGGCACTCCCCGATCTGAAACTGTGCACGTGCTGCAGTCTGGCCGTCATGCTTCTCAACGACTTCGCGGTACGTCTCGATCGCAGCATCGTGCATCCCGCGCTGCTCGCGCGCCCAGCCCTGCCCGAACTTCGCCTGGAACCACAGCTCACTCGCGGGCCACTCGCTCAGGAACCGCCCATACGCAGCCTCGCTCTTCTCCCACTCCTGTGCAGCAGCCCACGCCTCACCGATCCGCAGCGCCACCACTTCCAGGTTCGCGCCTTGCGTTCCGCTCTTGAGCACTTCCCCCAGCGTCTCTGCTGCTTCGCGCCCACGCCCCACTGCCAGCAGCCCCTCGCCCTTCACGATCGACATGTGCCCCTTGAGCGTCGCATCTGCACGCAACGCTGCATCACTCTCCAGCACCCGCACCGCCCCCGCTGCATCTCCAAGCCGCAGCAGCGAAAGCCCGCGCAGATACACCGCCCTCGGCTCGATCTGCACGCGCTCTGCCTCGCTCACCTCCGCCAGTGCCGCATCACACCGCTCCAGCATCGTCATTGCACGATCAAACTTCCCTGCTTCGCAGTACAGCTGCGCAGCGTCAATCGCGCCAAAGACCTTGAACCTCGCACCAGTCCCGCGTGCAGCAAGCTCTTCGTACATCGCGATCGCTTCATCACGCTTCCCATCCATCTTCAAAGCGAGTGCAATTTCATACCGCACTGCATCCGCCACTGCGTCGCTCAACCCACCGATCTTCACCCGCCGCAGTTCCGCGATCGCCTCAACATGCCGCCCCAGCCTGTTGATCGCGATCCCCCGCATCGCCATCGCCTCGCCTGCACGCTCATCATCGCCATGTTCACGCAGCAGAACGTCGTACTCCTGCGCTGCACCCTCATACGCCCCCGCCGCCATCATCGCAGACGCACGCGAGAATCGATCCGACACGCTTCCCCCGCCCTCGATCTCGCCGAGCAATTCCGCTGCCCTACCAGGATCGCCGCCCCGCGACGCAATCCCTGCAAGCTGCCGCACCGCGTGTGCAGTCAACGGACGCTCCTTCTCCATCATGCTCTCACGCTCGACAACTTCCTCAAGCAGTTTCATCGCGCGTGCATCATCCCCTGCTTCAACAAGCATCTGCCCAAGCTCAAACCTTGCGTGATTCGCGGACGCAGATTCCGGATTGAGTTGCATCGCCCTCGTCAGTACAGTCGCGGCTCCTTCCGCATCACCACCCTTGGAACGTGCAAGTCCTTCGCGAAGCATGGCGTCCCCCTCTCCGCTCGTGCCCTTCATCGCCTCTGCAAGCTGCTTAAAGCAATCTGCAGCCTCGCTCCATCGCTCTTGCGAGAGCATGAACCCGCCCAGCGCCCCAAGCCCCGAGGCACGAACCGCGACGTCCTGCCCTTCCCCTTCACGCAGCGATCTTGCAAGCAGCGCTGCCCCTTCCGCACCGCGCCCAAGCTCAATGAGCGACTCGCCCCGCCGCACGCTCGCTCGCCACGCAACCGCTCCATCACCGCCGCTCTTCTCCGCACTCGCATACCTCGCCACAGCCTCTGCGTGCTTTCCAAGCCCGCGATACCCCTCTGCGGCGAGCATCTCCAGCTCCGCTCCATTCGCATCCACCCCACGCCCACCGCGAGAAAGCTCCGCCTCGCACGCAGCGATGCACGCGTCAAAATCACCTTCACGAAGCGAACATCCCGCAAGCGCCGTCGCTGCATCACGCCGCAGCCCATGCTCGCTATGCATCGAAAGCCACTTCTTCCACGCACTCTTCGCCTCATCCAGCCGCTCTGCACGCGTCAACGCAGTCGCTGCGTCAAACTCCATCTCCGGCCGCAGCTCGCTCGATGGGTACCGCTCCGCTGCACGCATCAAGAGCACTGCAGCCTTCTCATTCTCACCAGCCCGCAATTCACACTTCCCGCGCCAGTACGCAACGTCGTCCGCAAGATCCTCCCCCACTATCGCCCCAAGCTGGTCAAGCTCCCTCACCGCGCCCGCAATATCACCCTGCTCAATCGCAACCTTCGCACGCTCCAAGCCGACAATCCCGCCAAACCCGCCGCTCGCGCCATCCGCTTCCACGCTGCGCAGCACGCCCGCGGCCTCATCCAACTTCCCCTGCTCGCGATAGAGCCGCCCAAGCCCCAGCTTCGCCTCAACCTTCACTGCATCCGATCCCTCGCGACCTGCACGCTCATACAAACGCTCTGCCTTCTCAAGCTCGCCAAGCTCATGCCGCGCACGCGCCTCTCCAAGCGCTGCAAACGGACCCATCTCCCCTGCTTCCTCCGGTGTGATCGACGCCAGCACGGTCGCAGCACGCCCTGCATCACCTGTCGCAAGCGTGCTCAATCCCAGAAACAACGTCGCGCGAACACGCTCAGCTCCTTCACACGCACCCTTCGCCGCGTTGAACGCACCGATCGCCTTCTCAAACTCACCCTTGCGATACAGCGTCTCACCAGCAAGCAGCGACGCACGGCCCGTCACTGCATTCGCAGGCTTACGTTCCGACACGCGCGTCAAGACTTCAATCGCCCGTTCATCCTGCCCGATCGCAATCAGGCTGTGCCCGCACAACAGCCCTGCATCATCACGCAGTTCAAACGCATCATCCTTCAATACGCGTTCAAGCTCACGCACCGCCTCTGCATGCTGCCCCAGCCGCGAGAAGCACACCGCAAGCCCGTACCGTGCTGCACTCGCTTCTTTCGCGCCCGGGCTCGCCTCCAGAAACGCCTTCAGTTCCTTCACTGCAGGTTCGTACATGCCCTTGTTCAGGAGCCCGATCCCCGCGCGATAGCTCCGATCCGAAACGCCGCCTCGCTCGGGCTGCATCCCGCTCGCAGCCCCTGCAGAGACTGCAACCGCCACCGCGCCAACCACTGTGCACACCAAACGATGAATTCCGCGATCCATGCCCGGCTCCTCAGGCGCGTGTCACCACGCTGCACGCTGCTGCTTGCAAGTGCCCATCAACCGTCCACTGGTTTTCGAGCTTCAAATCCGGTTCAGGCCGTTAAGCCTGAACCGGCACAGTGCCAAACCTTCATCATCACTTACCTGCCGCCAGCAACCGAGGTCGGTGCAGGAGCAGGAGCGGGAGCAGCAGGCGCTGCAGCGCCGCCCGCGGGAACCGGGGCCGGAGCAGGAGCCGGAGTAGGAGTAGGTGCAGGAACAGGGAATGCTGCAGGTGCGGGTGCAGCTGCAGGCGTCGGAGCAACCGGTGCCACAGCCTTCACTGCTGCAGTCGGTGCCACTGGTGCGACAGGGGCCACCGGCGCCACAGGTGCGGTCGGTGCCACCACGCCGTTCAGTGTCCTGGATCTGGGTGCAACGGGTGCTGCAAGAGAACCCGGCACCGTGATCGTGTTCAACGCACGCGCCGGTGCGCCAGGTGCCACCAGCCTGCCCCGCGTAGTCATCGTCGTCATCGGCGCGGGTGCAGCGATCGTCGATGCACCAGGCGTCACCACCAGCGACCGACCAGGCGTCGTGACGATCGTGGGAAAGCCCGCTGCAGCACTCGGTGCAGTATCGGGACGAATCTCGATCACGCTGTCAGGCACTTCGATCTCATCAACTTCAATGCCTTCGACTTCGACTGCATCGGGCATGATCTCCATGCCCTCGACGTCAATGTCAACGTCGATGTCATCGACCACCGTCGCAAGATCGACATCCGCGTCGATGTCAAACTCCATCTCGCGATCCTGTGCAGACGAGAGCTGCTCTGCAAGCTCGTCCATCTTGCTCTCAAGCTGCTCAAGACGACGCATCAGCGAATCAAGATGCCCATCAAGCTGCTGCGACTGGGTCTCGAGCTGCCTCGAGCGGCTCCGAAGCTGGTTCTTGGCTGCATCCAGTGCCGCACGAACTTCCTTATCCGCCTGCTCCTGCGCCCGTGCAGCAAGATCAGCCGAAAGGTCCTGGAGCTCCGCAGCCTGATCGCGAGAACGCTCTGCCTTCTCTCGCATCCTTTCTGCTTCCGCCTCGACCTGTGCGCGGTTCCGCTCAACGTCGCGCATCGCACGCTCATAGTCCTGCACCGCCGTCCGGTGCGCTGCACGTGCCGCGCTCCGCTCATCCTCTGCATACTTGCGTGCGATCTGAGCGGAATCCGCCGCCTTGGCCGGGCTGCCAGCCCTCGACTGCTGCCCCGCCCTCGTTGCAGCAGGCTTTGCGTTGGGATCAACCATCTCGACGAACGACTTGAACACCGGGTGCTGCTCTTCGGTCGCCCAGATCACGATCGCCTTACCCTCGCGACCCACCAAGACCGGCACGTCGTTCCGCGCCATGAACTGGTAGAACGCCTCAAGCTTCCCGCTCGACAGCACGTACGCACGGGGCGTCCTGCCGATCTTCAGGTCTTCAAGGTTGTACGTGTCCTGGAACGTCGGCTCAAACTGCTGGCCGTGCACCTTCGCCGCAGAGCCCGGGTGACCAAAGACAGTCACCTGCCCGTTGGGCGCGATCGTCGCGACGCCGCCCTGCCCGCCCACCGAGATGCCGTGCCCTTCGGATCCATTGATCGGATCGCTCGACGAGGCCTGACCGCCCTTCATGGCTTCAAGGGCAGGTGCTTCACCGAAGAAGATCACATCCTTGTCACCACCGTTCTGAGCAGGCACCGCGCGTCCGACCAGTGCACGGACTTCCTTCGGACCCTTCTCGCCCTTGCCACCCTTGTCGCCCTTCTCACCCTTTGCTGCCTTTGCCACCTTGGCCTCAAGCGCCTTGGCTGCCTTGACGCCATCTTCAGGCGGGCATGCCATGCCCGGCGTCACGAACATACCCGCCGCCAGAACGATCGTCGCCAGGCACGCGCCCATCATCGAGGGCTTCGGTGCGGTCTTCTGTGTCATCACCATCGTAATCCTCCTTGCAAGCCTCTTGGCCGAACCCGACATGATCCCCAGGCATGGACCGGCCGTGTGCTCTTGGGAACTCAGGAAAGACTTTGTCGTCACCAGTGCCGCTGCATACGCACGCCGGCTCTGGGGCATTACGTTCATTACCCACGCATCGCAGCTCGCTTCCGCTGCATCTCGCATCCGCCATCTCGCCCACCACACCACAGGGTGCCACCAGTACAGCGCCCCGATCACACCCTCCACCCAGCACACGCGGTGATCGCCGCGACGCAGGTGGGCAAGCTCGTGCGCAACCACCGCCCGCCGCGACGCATCATCGAGCGTCCGCCACAGGCCCGAGGGCAGAATCAACTTCGGCCGCACGCCGCACCAGATCATCGGCGACACCGCGTCATCCACGATCACCGTCCTGGGCGCACGTGCAATTCCCATCTTCGCTGCAACGTCATTCACCAGCGCACACTGCGATTCCGCTGCAGGCCGCCCCCGACGCAGCCACCACGCCATCCGCCCCGACCGAACCGCGGTGATCACGATCAAGAAGGCCGCCACCCCGCCCCACACTGCAGCAGGAATCGGCGGTGCTTCCGCGATCGAATCCCTCGCTGCAAGCAGGCCCGAAAGCCACGGACGAACCTGGTCTGCAGTCGTCACCACGCTCCGCGATGCACGAATAGCTGCACCCGCATCGGTGCCAACTTCATCGCCAACCTCGTCGCGAACCTCATCAAGCACCTTCTCAGGCAGCATGCTCGCCGTCGCGATCTCATTACCAGTCCACGATTCCACCCGCCCATTGCCGACCACGTCGTACGACGCGATCGCAGGCTCATCGCTCATCCAGCCCTTGGACAACTCAACTTCTTTCGTGTCCCGCTCAGGTGCAAGCAGCGGATCATCACTGCAGACTTCCTTCTCACCCGACGCGGCACCCTTGTATAGGTCCTTCGCAAAGACGCTCTGGATCAATCCACCATCAAAGTTGAATGGACCAGTTGTCCCGCTCACCTTCGCACGCATCTTGGCTTCTTCTGCTCGTGCGATCGCACGCTCGACCATCTCCGCAGCTGCATTGCTGTCACGCAGCAGCTTCTCGACGCTCGCGTCACCGTCATCCGCAGCGGTCGCAAAATCGCGATCACTTCCTGCCTTCTCATCAACCGGCTGCCTCGCGCGATCCTCTGCCTTTGCAATCTCCACTCGCTCGGGCGTCATCACACGAACGCGCGGCGCCCGTTCAACCTCATCTTCATGCAGCACCCGCTCTGCTGCAGCCAGCACATGCCGCGACCCGAACCAGTCGGGATGCCAGATCACCGTCCCCACTGCAGGTGTCAAGAACGACAGCAGCACGCACAACCACAGCATGTGCCTCGTTGCAGGTCGCATCGATCGCAATCGACAGACCGCGCCGACCACCAGCGCCAGCGGTGTCGCCGCAAGCCCGCCAATCCACAGCATGTTCATCAGGCCCAGGATCGCGTCCATGATCTCACCCCGCCTGTCTCAGCTCACACTCGTTGAAGTTCCATTCCCGCCGTCTTCATCAAGCTCATCGATCAACCGCCGCAGACGTGCAAGTTCGTCGGGCGTGAATCGCTCGTGCTCCATCAGGTGCAGGAGCATCGGTGCCGCAGCCCCGTCATAAAGCTGATCCACCAGTGCACGCAGCCTCGACGTCGTCACGCTCTCCTTCGACACCTTCGAGCGATACACGTACGCCTGGTCACGCTTGTCCGACGCGACCATCCCCTTCTGCTCAAGCCGCGTCAGGAATGTCAGCACCGTCGTGTACGCCACCCGCCGCCCCCGGTCGTGCAGACGGTTCATCACGTCGCGCACCGTCAGCGGCCCCTCCTCCCAGAGGACCCGCATGACCGCGAGCTCCGCGTCACCCAGTTCTATTGGTTTCTTTGCCATGTTCACGTCCGATCCCCCCGCCCAGGCTCCCCCGCCGAGCCCTCTCAAAGAACCCTCCTCTACTACCAATGTCGTAGAGGATGATCAGGAAGATACTACAAACGTCGTAGACCGTCAATATCTTTGGGGATTTTCGCGCCGGCCTGTCACAACCGCGAGCATTTCGCGGTAAGCCTTTGCCTCAACTGTCTTTACGCAATCACCAACCTGCCGCCTAAAAGGCGCGGGTCATCCCTACACCCAGAATCGCGTCCAGAATGTTGTTCAGATTTCTTGCGATGCTCCCCCGCCCCGACCACGGCGACATCCCCCACCAGCATCCACATCAGAGCTTCTGCACCGCTCACCCCTGCCCCGAGCACCAACTGCAGCCGCCCACCACGCCCCCAGAAAACGACACAAGCCCCGCGATTCAAATCGCCGGGCCTGCACGTCTCGCAAATCAGGGGAATGGAGCGAAGGAGACTCGAACTCCTAACATCTAGCTTGCAAAGCTAGCGCTCTACCAATTGAGCTACCGCCCCTAAAGCCTTGACCGTAATTGACTTACGGCTTTCGGACCTGTCTGACCCAGCGTGGTATCTGGTCCTGCCTTCTACCAAACCGCCTGCCCGACCCAACACGATAGGACACTGGTACCCGTCTCTCAACTGAGCAGTGGCCAAAGCGTGCACCACCTGCAATAAGGCTGCAGGCACGTCCGACAATACCTCGCAACCAAGGTAGACACGCCGGAAATGCGACAGCCCCGTTCCCGGGGCTATCGCGATCACCTTCCATGCCATCCAATTCAGCATCCGTTCAGGAATGCATGCACAAACGCGTCGTAGTCATCGGTATCCGTGAACCCCGAAGCATCGAAGTCCGCAGACTGATCACCCGCTTCAAAGGCCGCGACGAATGAAGTGAAGTCATCGAGATCCACAAACCCAGAGTTGTCAAAGTCCGCGGGGCAAGCCCTCGGCACTCTGACCGTGAACGTCACCTCTCGATTGAACGACGGAACCGTCTGCCCAGTCACGGTCATCAAGACGACTGTCGAATCGCCGGGCATCGCGCCGGACGGAATCGCCACGTCGAGCACATACTGTGCCAACCCGCCGGAACCCAGTGTCCTGCTCTCACTGACCGGGTTCATCAGCCAGCCCGCGCTATCCGTGATGCTGATCGTCACAGGCTCCGACGCGGAACCGAAATTGAAAATGTCCCTCGGGATCTCGAGCACCGAGCCTGGCTGGCCGGAGTAATGATCCGAACCGCCGTTGAAAAGAAGCTCGCGCATCGCTTCGCCTGGCAACAACACGGGTGCAGGCGACATCAGGGAGCTGACCGAAACACCCGCGTCCGTCAGCACCTTCCCTGCATCAGCGCGAATCGTGATCGAATTGCCTGCACGGAACCAATTACTCCCCGCCGACAACCCACGCAGATCCAGCGTTCCACCCGGATTGATGTAGAAATCGATCGTGTCAGTCGCATCGATCGCCAATGGATCAGCAAGGCCATCAGCAGTGAAATTCTGGGCTGCGATCTTGATGTTCTTTCCAAGCAGCCTTCCCGTATCCGCCAGCGTCAGATCCGGCGGATCGTAATTCAGGCACGGCGCGATGATGGTCCCAAGAATCGTGCTCGAATTGCCCCAGATCCAGGCACAACCGTTGGTCCTCGCATCCACAACCGCATTGGTCCCGATCGAGAGCTGGTTCGAGGACGTGATGTGTACCGCGCCATAAGCGCGTTGCGTGGGATTGGGGCAATCTCCGCTGCGCACAACTGCGTTGCCACCGATGTTGAGCAGCTGCTCAGCGTAAAGATAGACGCTGCCCGGCCTGCAACGAACCGGGCTGTCGCCTGCTGCGATCAACCCGCCCAGCACTCCGATGTCTCGCATATAGATAGTCACAAAGCCGCCGTCAGCCCCCGCCTGAATGGTGCCAGTCGAGTTCCACACGCTCACCGGAACTGCGTTCCAGTTCGTGTCATAGCCGTAGACACCGATGTTCCCACCCGGCATTCCCGCGCCAGCGATCATCGAGCCGTCGATCGTGACGCGCAGCTCCGACCTGCCATACACCCAGATGCTCCCGCCAGGGCTGTTCCCTGTTCCGCTCTGCCCGATCAGGGAACCTCCGGAATTGACACGCAGCCGATTGATCTCGATCACCACGTCAGTCCCGAACGATGGCTTGTCGTCGGTGATGAGCACGCCGTCGATCGTTAACCGATCAACAACGATGTGCGATTGCCAAGGCGTGCCCGACGATGACAGGTGCACCGTGTGCCCCGTGCCGATCGTAACGATGTCTCCAGGCCCTGGAACTGTCCCCGTCGACCACGTGGCCGTGTTGAACCACGATCCACTGCCATTGGAAGTGATGTTGACGGCCAATGCGTTGCCAGCGCAGAGTGATAGCGCAAGCAGTATCCCGAACTTCCTGTTCATGAATTCCCCCATCAGTACAGGCCGCCAGAACGGCCAGGCCTTGGTTGATCGCCAACCCTTCGAAATGAAGAGCCTCTGCGTCTTCCACACCACTATTCGCATACGGCTCCTGATTATTGCAACAAAGCAAATCAATAGTACAATATTTTATGTTATAGAATCCGGTGTACGCACTGGATCTACATAAAATCACCAGATATATTACAATAGCGCATGTGTATAAAATACAATATATTTAAATCTGACCATTCCGGCACAATCTCATTTAATCGCAATATGTTTTTTTGCGAAAACGATCTAAGCCATTACCTTGATCAACACGCAGCTACTCGCCAATCACAAGAATATGAACCAGCAAGACGACATCGCTGCAGCGTGATCATCCTTCATCAGCCACGCAAGTAGGCCGATCGGCGCGATCCGCTGCAGACCCCGCGTTATACGCCGCCTCTGCATCAACTCCACGGCGCATCCTTCTTGGTGGCGACTCCCGTTTCACTATCTCGCGGACCACGCACATCGCTCGTAGCCTCCACCACGACATGCTCTGCAACGACGGCATGTCCTTGACGTGCGGCAGATCGCCGCCTTTTGACCCGCCAGCATCCCATGCTGGCGAGTTCAGAAACGCTGAACCTGGAGCTTCGCAATACGCTCCAGGCCACTTTTACCCCCGTCCGTGTCTTTCGCATGATCAAGAACTCGTTACCCATTCCCACGGTACGTGCCCGACGGTACACTCCACTGCTCGTACCCACCCCTGCGGAAACGCTCATGCCCCACACCCTCCGTCGCTGCATTCTCCCTCTCTCGCTCCTGTCGTTCGCCGGAGCCGCCGTGCACGGACAGCAGAGCGCTGAGATAAACAATTCACTCCTCGCCTTCTCCCCCGCCACCTTTACCTACGCCCAGCCCGTCAACCAGCGCGAGCAGGAACCCTCCGCCAAGCCTGCAGGCCGTGATCTCACCATCAAGTTCCGCGGCGAGGGCGAGCTCGGCCTCAAGACCGACTTCAAATCAGGTGAAGGCGACGTCCAGGTCTCGCGCGTCCGTGCGGACCTTGGCATCGGCATCCCGGTCGGCGAGCGTTCGACCGTCGACATCTCGTTCGACAACGAGTGGTCCTTCTACGACTTCTCAAAGCCCAACGCCTTCAACGGCCAGGAACCCTGGGACGACGTGTGGGAGCGCGGCCTCCGCGTGATGTTCTCGACGCAGGAAACCGATCGCCTCGCGTGGTATGTCGGTGCGGACGTCACTGCCAGCGGCGAATACGGCGCCGACTTCGGCGATTCGCTCACCTTCGGCGGCATCGGCGGCGTGCGTTACGCCTTCAGCGATTCCTTCACTGCAGGCATCGGCATCTTCGTCCGCTCCCGCCTCGAAGACGACGCGCTCTTGATCCCCGGGATCGCCTTCCTCTGGAACATCTCCCCCGAGTGGTCGCTCTCAAGCCAGAACGGCCGCGCGATCCGCCTTGCATACAAGGCCAGCGAAGAACTGAGCCTCTTCCTCGAAGGCGGCTACGAATCTCGCGAGTTCCGCCTCGATGATGAGGGCATCGCGCCCGACGGCATCGGCAAGGACCGCAGGGTCCCCGTCGCACTCGGTGCACAGTACCGCTTCACACCTGCCATCAGCCTGACTGGCAAAGCAGGTGCACACGTCTGGCAGCGCTACCGCCTCGACGACGAAGAAGGTACCAAGATCGCCGAGTTCGAAGCAGACCCCTCTGCCTTCTTCGCCCTCGAATTCCGCGTCGCCTTCTGATCCCGCTTTCGCAGCCCACACCCACACCTTCGGGTGCCCTGCTCCGCTGCTCTGAGCGGGGCAGGCTTCATGCCTTTTCTATTTCCCCTCAGGACACTTCGACCCTTCGTTCTTGGGGCGGGGCATTTCAGGCCCCGTCTGTTCTTACTTTTCTTCTCCTCTTGCTCGCAAAAACGCAGCCCCGCCGCTCTACGCGGGTGAGGCTCTCCCTCTCTCATCTTCGGCCGCAACGAGTCCAAGGTCTGTAGCTACGGGTGAGCAAAGCGAACCCGTAGAAGGCGATCCCAACAATAACCCGCCTCGGTCTCCCAACCCACCCCGAAGGGGTGGAGGAATCACGATCGCCATCAACTCAAAACTCCCAGTACATACCTGCGACTCCCCCCGACCCATCTCAATCCCCCTCCGCTACCTCCGAGTCCTCTGCGTTCTCTTCTGCCTTTATTTGCCGCTGTGCAAATGTGCCGCTGTGCTGCCTTTCTTTGCCCCATTTGCCGCTTTGCCCCCTTTGCCCCTTTTCAAAAGTTCCACCCCAGCACCGCAAAGTAATCAATGTCATCCTTCTTGAACCCTTCGCCCGGCTTGCTCTGCCGGCGGTGCTCAACACCCAGCTTCAAAAGCAGGTTCACCTCAGGATCCACCAGGATCTCCCAACCTGCCTTCGTCACCATGCGGAAGTCAGACAGATCCTCGATGCTCGGCGAAGTATCGTGCGTCACGAACACCTTCTGCCGCTCGGTCAACTGGCGCTCAAAGTCAAAGCCGATGTCCAGTTCCGGCACAAGCTCGTTCTGCGTGCCGCCGAACTCCTTCGATGCACCGATACCACCACGAACCTTCAGCGTCGTCTTCTCATCGCGAATCACGGTGTAACCAGGACCGACGATCGTGCTCGTCCTCCAGCGCCAATCCTGAAACTCGTCGTACTCGACCTTGCCGATCGCAAACACGAACCACGGCGACTCACCGAGGTTCCAGTCGTTTCGCAGACCAAGATCGCCCCTGCTTGCAGTCTTCGTCCCGTCATCGGTCGACCACGAGTACGCCGCGTTTATCTTCGTCTCCATCGCGCTCGTCACGCGCTGCGCATCAAACCCCATCCTGAGGTTGAAGTTCTCGCTGTTGCCGCTCGCCCCGTTCACACCCGCCTGCACAGACCCCTTCCACCCATCCCAGAACGACTTGGGCTCAAACGCCTGCGCTGCAACCTCCGCTGCATCCATGTCCGGATGAAACCCGATCACCGGCGGCTCGGTCCGCAAGAAGGATTCCCCCTCCTCCACGCGTGCCTCCTCGATCTCCTCATCCTCAAGGTTCCGCATGCTCACTGCAGCCACCAGCTGACCCTGAGCAGGCACCACCACCCCCACCATCACCAAAAACGCCACGAGGAGACCCATCCACACACCCGCCGCACCCTGTCCTTTGAATCCGGTCATCAATTGAGAACCTCCCGCCGCTCATCCGCGGCGTCTCGATCTGCTCTGTAGCGTTCAGCTCTGTTCTGCTCTCCGGCCGCCCCCGCCCCAGGAAACCCCAACGACCCTGCGGGCGACCTTCGAACCCCATTGAAGGCACCAAACCGGCCCGTGCACACCCCCAGAGCCATTCTCTTTCCCTATCTGGACTCTCATCTGGACCTTCGCCAGGACCCTGCCAACGCGCATTTCCCCACTCTTTCCCCTCGCGCCGGGGAATTCTCCCGATTTGCTTAGCTTCATCCTCTCCCTGCATCGCATGGTCTTCCGGAGACGATCTGCAAGCTTCAAACAAAGCACACCTGCCAGATCACCCTCCCCGGTCCACCGCTCGCTGGTGAGCGTCCTAGGGACCACTCTCGTAGGAAACTGAACCACTCGAAAGGTCCTCGCAATGCACCGTTGCACCGCTATCACCGCGCTCGTCCTCGCCGCTGGCACCGCCTCTGCACAGTCCTTCAACGTCGACATCAACGCCACGAGCGGCAACGGTGCAGGCGTCCCTGCATCCTCCTTCGGCGGCGCCGCAGCCCAGACCGGCACCTGGAACAACATCAACACCGCCACCGCCGCAAGCTCCACGCTCGTCAACCTCGACGGCAGCGCAAGCAGCGTCTCCTTCGCATGGCTCAAGGCCACCGCCATCACCGGCGTCTTTGATTCGGGCATCACCGGCGAGACCGCCAAGCTGATGCAGGACGGCCAGATGATGGAGAACTGGGGCACGCTGACGTACACCTTCAGCAACCTCCAGGCAGGCACCTACGCAGTCTTCACGTACGCGGGCCGCCCCAACAACGACATCGAAGCAGGCGTCACCGTCACCGGCACGACCAGCTCCTATCAGTACGTCGGTGCAAACCTCACCAACGACCTCATGCCCGGCGACAGCCACGCCATCCACATCATCACCGTCGCTGCAGGCGGCCAGGTCCAGATCAAGGTCAACGACACCAACGGTGGCCTCGCCACCTGCACGGGCATCCAGCTCCGCAAGATCGATTCGAACCGCCTCCGCTTCTACGTCGCCAAGAATCAGACCGCCAACCCCAACACCGGCACCTCCTGGTCGAGCGCGTACGAAGACCTCAACCCTCTCCTCAAGCAGATCGCCCTCATCGGCGGCTCGTCCACCGAAGTCTGGACCAAGTCGGGCTTCTACTACCCCACGACCGGTTCGAACCGCTCTGAATCCTTCGTGATCCCCTCGGGCCTCCACCTCTACGGCGGCTTCTCGGGCAGCGAAACCTCGCTCGCCCAGCGCACCGCCCCTGCAGTCTTCATCACCGCCATGTCCGGTGCAATCGGTGCAGCGACCGCGCTCGACAACTCCTACCACGTCGTCGATGCATCGGGCGCAGCCAGCTCGACGCTGATCGACGGCTTCTCGATCGCCAGCGGCCGTGCATCGGGCGGCGGCGACGACTCCAAGGGCGGCGGCATGCTCGCGGTTGATTCCCGCGTCCGCGTCGCCAACACCAAGTTCCTCTCGAACTTCGCGGGCATCTCGGGTGGTGCGGTCTACTCGACCGACTTCCCCTCCTTCAGCAACGTCCTCTTCTACAACAATGAGTGCGATGGCTCGGGCGGCGCGGTCTACCACCACACCACCGGCTCGCCCTCCTTCTACAACTGCTCGTTCCTCGGCAACGACGCCACCGGCGACGGCGGCGCGATCAAGATCCTCTTCGCGGACGCAAGCGTCTTCAACTGCATCTTCTCCGGCAACGTCGCAAGCTCCGGTGCGGGCGGTGCCTTCGCCATCGCAGGCGACAACACCGACGACGCCACCATCACCAACTCCACCTTCTCCCGCAACTTCTCAGGTTCGACTGCAGGCGGCATCTACGCCAACAACCAGTCCAGCGTCGCCCTCCGCAACTCGATCCTCTGGAACAACGGCGATGCGTTCAACACGGACATCACCGAGCAGCAGTACGACACCAACAGCAGCGCGATCATCACCCGCTCCAACACGACCGTCCACGGTCTGAACGCAGACCCCCTCTTCGTCGACGCGGACGGTGCGGACAACAGCGCCGGCAACACCGACGACAACCTCCGCCTGAAGGACAACTCGCCCTGCATCGACACCGGCGATAACACCTACCTCCCCTGGGACTTCGCCGACATCGACGGCGACGGCTTCACCTTCGAGTACTACCCCTTCGATCTCGACGGCCTCGACCGCGTCCTCGATGTCCCCTGGGCCTCGGGCGAAACCACCGCAACCGTCGACCGTGGTGCATACGAGTTCCAGTACCACACCTGCCCTGCAGACTTCGACAAGAGCGGCTTCGTCGACCTCGATGACTACGTCGCCTTCGTCGCCGCCTTCGAAGCAGGCACCCAGAACGCCGACTTCGACAAGACCGGCTTCGTCGACACCGACGACTTCACCGCCTTCGTCCACGCCTTCGAGAACGGCTGCTAAGCCAATCCTCGCCTGACACATCTCGACCATCCGTGCACCAGCACACGGGGCTCAGGACTTGTTCCTGAGCCCTGTGTCATTTCTGCAGCACTTTCCCTTCTTGGGGCGGGGCCTTTCAGGCCCCGTCTTCTCTTCTCTTCTCTTCTCTTCTCTTCTCTTCTCTTCGTGCCATCAGGATCTGCTCTGAGATCCTGATGCTCTTCCACTCTCAGGGTGCCCTGCTCCGCTGCTCTGAGCGGGGCAGGCTCCATGCCTCTCCTACCCATATCTCCCCGTGCCATCAGCTCTTGACCACCTTGTTTTGCCCTGCTGATCTTTGTTCACCGATCTCTTTTCCTGCCTTTATCCGCGTTCATCCGCGGCAAAAAACTCCTCTCCGCTCCCCGCTTACTACTCCGACGCATCCGCATCGTGTCTTCTCTCCACACCCTCCGCGACCTCCGCGTTCAAAAACTCCTCCGTCCCCTTCGTGTCCTCTGTGTTCTCTTTGTCTCTTTCCCTATCCCCACACCACCTCCACATCGCATGAGAAGAGTCCACACACCTCACCACTCAAAGGGACCAAACCTCATGAACCGCATCACGCCCGTTATCGCACTCCTCGCTGCAAGCGCCGCAACCTCCTACGGCCAGTCGGTCAACATCGATTTCAGCAGCGTCCAGGGTGCATATCCCACCGGCACCTTCAGCGCTGCAGGCGTCAAGGGCTACTGGAACGACATCAACAACGTCACGCCCGCCACCGTCAACCTCGCCAAGGTCTCTGCCCCCGCCCCCACCGGCATCACGCTTACGTGGGACAAGTCCATCAGCATCACCAACATCAACGACTCCAACACGACCGGCAACGCGCAGGCCCTCCTCGACGACGGCCAGTTCCGCACGAGCCCCGGCACGCTCTCGTACTCGATCAAGCACCTCGAAGCAGGCACCTACGCGGTCTTCACCTACGCAGGCAAGCCCTCTTCGACCAACACCGCCTGGGTCTCGGTCGCAGGCTCGACCAGCCAGAACCAGCTCGTCGGTGGCAACCTCAACAACGATCTCATGATCGGCGTCTCGCACGCAGTCAGCATCGTCACGATCCCTGCAGACGGCACCATCAACATCACCGTCGGCGACTCTGCCAACGGCCAGGCGTCGTGCAGCGGCATCCAGCTCAAGAAGCTCGACGACAGCGGCCGCCTCCGCTTCTACGTCGTCAAGAACCAGAACAACTACGACCAGGACGGCAACGCCTGGGAAACCGCCTACGAGGATCTCAATCCCCTCCTCAAGCAGCTCGCCTACGTCGGCGGCGCCAACTGCGAAGTCTGGGTCAAGTCCGCCTTCTACTACCCCACCACCGGCGCTGACCGTTCCGCCTCCTTCGTAATCCCGTCCGGCCTCCATCTCTACGGCGGCTTCAACGGCACCGAGGACACGCTCGCAGAACGCACCGCGCCTGCATTCTTCATCACCGCCATGTCGGGCGCAATCGGCGGCGGCACGGTCAACGACAACTCCTACCACGTCGTGAACGCATCGGGTGCGTCGAACACCACGGTCATCGACGGCTTCACCATCTCGAGCGGACGTGCAACCGGCGGCGGTAACGACGGCCGCGGTGCAGGCATGCTCGCCGTCGACTCCCGCGTCAACGTCCGCAACACCAAGTTCATCTCCAACTACGCGGAAGTCGCGGGCGGCGGTGTCTTCTCCACTGCATACCCCGACTTTGACAACTGCCTCTTCTACAACAACGCCACCGGCGGCAGCGGTGCAGGTGTCTACCACCACACGCTCGGCGCGCTCAACATCGCCAACTCGTCGTTCCTCGGCAACGAATCACTCGATAGCGGCGGTGCGATCACCGTCTCCTTCGCAGATGCAACCCTGTTCGGCGTCTTCTTCTCGGGCAACTCGAGCGTGAGCGGCAACGGCGGCTCGCTCCACATCGGCGGTGACTCGACCGACAACGCCACCCTCACCAACTGCACCCTCTCCCGCAACTCGGCCGGTGGCACTGCAGGCGGCGTCTACGCAAGTGCAAACACCAAGATCGACCTCCGCAACTCGATCCTGTGGGGCAACCTGTCCCCCAACGGCACGGTTATCCAGGATCAGTACAGCTCGCACCCCAATGGCACCGTCGCCTACGTCGCAAGCAGCATCGAAGGCATCAGTGCAAACCCCCTCTTCGTCGATGCAGACGGTCCTGACAACGTTGTCGGCAACACCGACGACAACTGCCGCCTCCAGGACATCTCCCCCTGCCTCGACACCGGCGACAACGCACAGCTTCCCTGGGACTTCGGCGATGTCGACGGCGACGGCTGGACTCTCGAATACTTCCCCTTCGATCTCGACGGCGGCTTCCGCATCGTCGACCACCCCAACGGCTGGAACTGGGGCACCGCCACCGTCGACCGCGGTGCATACGAGCTCCAGTTCAACCTCTGCCCTGCAGACTTTGACCTCAGCGGTTTCGTCGACCTCGACGACTACACCGCCTTCGTCGCCGCCTTCGAAGCAGGCACCGACAACGCCGACTTCGACAAGACCGGCTTCGTCGACACCGACGACTTCACCGCCTTCGTCGAAGCCTTCGAATCCGGCTGCTAAGTAAACCACCAACCCATCACTTCTTGGGGCGGGGCCTTTCGAGGCCCCGTCTTTGTTTTCTTCTTCTCCGCCGGGTGCCCTGCCCCGCTGCTCTGAGCGGGGCAGGCTACATGCCTTTCCTCTCCCCCTCTTCCCCGTGCCATCAGGATGCTGCTTTGAGCATCCTGATGCTCTTCTG
>JAESFU010000497.1_pt1 | contig 19773 bp, 17 predicted proteins | sample 9269461 | NCBI WGS metagenome assembly JAESFU01 (sample SAMN14502556, study PRJNA617107) | algae metagenome | isolation source: Stenomitos rutilans HA7619-LM2 and co-occurring heterotrophs from cave walls | place: USA: Waikapalae cave, Hawaii | collected 2009-07-28
CCACGCACCGAACGGCGTATAAATCCTGCCGCCCATAGAAGATATATTTATAATTCTTCCCTCTTTATGATGGCGCATGCCCGGGAGCACAAGCTGTGTGAGCCTGGCCATACCAAAGAGGTTTACTTCAAATTGCCTTCGTGCTTCCTCGAGCGAAACGTCTTCCACGGCTCCATACGAACCATAGCCGGCATTGTTGATCAGTATATCTATCCGGCCTTCTTTTTTCAGAATGATGTCAACAGCCTGTTGAATCGATTTATCGTCCGTCAGGTCCAGGGACACGACGCCCATTCCTTTTTCTTTCAGGTCATCCATTTCCGCTGTTCGCCTGGCAGCACCATATACCGTGTAGCCCTGGTTGTGCAGAATATGTGCAGCTGATTTACCCATGCCCGAACTGGCTCCTGTGATGAATACTACTTTTTTCATGGTCTTGAAGTTTATGTGTTTTGCTTATTGCACTGCAAACATCGCATGGCAAAACAGTTTGTATGAGCACGGTTTAAGGAAGGTCTAACACAAAATACAGAATGGAAGGAATTTAACCGGGTAGTTTGCGAAAAAGTTTTGACTGATGGCGTTTGTGTGGAAAAAAAGCCGTGTTGGAACAACCCGATTGTTCCAACATTTCCCTGTTTCAACAAACCTATTTATGCACCGCGAGATAATTCGCCATGATCAGAAAATCGGATGCGGTCTAGGTTAGTCCGGAATCGTATTGTCCTATACCGGTCAGGGCATTGTAGTTCTCATTAAACGTGGACGTTTTGCTCACCATGTCGCAAAATCGTTTGGCAATAACGTTCGCCAGCTCTTTCTGACCGCACGCAATAAGGCCGTCGAAAATCAGATAAGTTGAAGGTGCCCAGACCGGACCTCGCCAGTAACCGTTGGGTTCATACTTGTCGCTCTTCACAGACTCCGAAGCAACGCCATTCGCCGTGAGAAAAGCTCCTTCTTCGGAAAGCTCGCGCGCCACGTGTGATACTACGGTCGCCGGAAGTCTTTTACCTAATACAAGCGGCACGCGCAGAAGCAACGACTGACTTACGATTTCCTTCGGCCCATCCGGCGTCAACGCTCTTGCCGTAAAACCGGATTGTCCAATAAAGTTTTTCCCAAACAACTCCAGCTGGGCGGCGGCAAGTGTGGCATATTTCTTCGACTCTTCTGTTTTACCGAGATAGTTCGCCATGAAGGACAATGCTTCCGTTTCAAGAATAAGAAATGCCGTCAGGTCCGGAGATTCCACCGGGAGGCGCGAATCAAAAAGAGTAGCATTGTCCCATCCGGAGTCGTTGCCATGCATGTAGGCGCAGATCCCCTTGCCGCCAAGATTTCTGTTCTCAAACCACCATGCGTTAAATTTGGCAATCTTCGGATAGGCCTCTGATAAAAGTTTTGTCCATGCCGGCTTTGGTGTATGTTCAAGCATCTTCATCACAGTCCAGCCCCACACCGGTGGTTTATTGAAACCGAAGTTGCTTTGCAGGTCGTTTACTACATCGGGTAGCAAACCATTTTCTCTTTGCTTGTCCAATATGGCAAAAAGCTGATCCCAGGCTAACCCGTAGTCTGCCTTCACCAGCGCAAGTGCATTGAAACAAATGTCCCACGACCAGATCATACTCATGGACTTCTTGCTGGAGAGAACGCTTTGACGCGAATAATTTCGCCACGGCGCCACTTGCAGGTTCCAGAACAAAAACCAGCCCGTCAGCACCGCAGACTGATGTTCCGGCAGACACGCTGGCGCTTGGGACATCCACGCACCAACTTCCTTTCGTCGCTCCTGCTCATGAGTTCTGTAGTGCTTCAGGACCGGAGTGAGCTTTGTCTCTTCAGTAAGAATGCTGACAAGAACACTGCTGTCCACACCCTGTCCCGATTCAATCGTATCGATTTCAGTATTTAATTCTGTCGCTTTGCGCTTGCCAAAATTAACCGGTTTATGATCGTACGTATGCAGATAATGATAGTGATCCGACTGGCTATCGTATGCCACCACAGCTCCCTTTCCAGGCAAGTATTTCCATGAAAAATTTCGCACCGGCAATAAATGTACTGCACAATTGCTGGTATGGATAACAAATGAATCTGCATCGGCAAAAACTATTTGGGCAGAAGCACCTTCGCCGCTCAGCGTCAGCAACCATGGCTCGGCGCGGGTAGAGAATTCAATTTCCTTTCCATCTTTAAACAGGGCAATCTCGAACAGGTTGTTGGACCATGTCTCAAACCACTTGTGCGAAATGGCAGACCTGCGTACGGTGTTCACCACCAACCGGCTTACAGGAGAATTATTCGCCTTACCAATCGTCAGGTACGAACCCCGATAGCTGAACGGTATGCTGGACAAATCGAATTCAGGAAAAACCGGCGGCGTGCTGTCGGCCCCGCTGTTTGGTACAGGCGCAGGAGCCGCAAAAGCTTTTTTCATTCCCAATACGGGTAACATCGCGGAGGACACCCCGATAAACTTTCTTCTATTCATTTTTATTCGATTCGTTTTTTGCATTAAGGGTTAAACCTGTGTTTAAGGTCGTTTTGTCGAGCATTGGTAATCCATTACTACTCATTGGGACCCTATTACAACAATCTTCCCTGATGTCCGCAGTACATTTATTGCACGATTGCTTCAAAAAGAAAACGACTGCACCAGACTCAACCTGTCCAGCCAACGAATAATTACGTCCATTTAAACAGTCATCATGATCAAGTACATTTCAGTTATCACCGTTTTAATTTTCGCCGTTCAACTCAACCACGCACAAATCAAACTGGTCAAAACGTATGCGGCTCCTCCGGAGGCAGCTCCATCTGTCCATTTCACCGTAAAAGTGAATGGTGAAAATTCATTTGTCCACCAGGCCCCCACGGCCGCCTATACGATCTTTGATATGAACGGTCCGGTGGATGTGGTGATTAAAGCAGGCAAAGATGTGAAGTGGGTAGACGTGCGGCCGTTGCAGCTTCATATTAAACCCGAGTGGAAGAATGACAGCACCATCACGCTGCACCTTGCGAAACCCTGTAAAATCAGCGTGGAGTTAAACGGCAGTATAAAAATGCCGCTCTACATTTTTGCCAACGAGTTTGAAAAGAATGTGCCGAAGTCCACCGATCCGAATGTTGTTTTCTTTGCCGGCGGGAGAACATACAACATTGAAAAACTGACACTCACTTCTGGTCAGACACTCTATCTCGAAGGCGGCGCAATTCTGAAAGGCTACATCGATGTTTCCAACGCAAAGAATGTAAAGATCAAAGGGCGTGGCATACTCGATGGTACCGACAACGGCCAAGAGCGTGACCAGCATAATTATTTCATCCGGTTTCAGGACAGCGATAACGTGGAACTCGAAGGGATTACACTTCATAACGGGACGACGTGGCAAGTGGTGCCGCTGCACAGCAACCATGTTTTGATTCGCAACATCAATATTGTGAGCGACAATGCGAGTGACGACGGAATTGATATTGTAAGAAGTAAAAATGTTACCATCGAAAATTGCTTCATCCGTACCAAAGATGATTGCATCGCCATCAAGGCGCACTTGAATTATCCGCCAGGTGAAATCGTGGATGAGGTGATGGTGCGCCATTGTGTTTTCTGGAATGCGATCTGGGGAAACGCACTGGAGATCGGCTTCGAGCTGCAATCGTCGGAAGTGCGAAACATAACTTTCCGCGACAGCGACATCATTCACGAAGAAGAAGGCGCGGTGCTGAGCATACACAATGCAGACAACGCCATCGTTCATCACATCCTGTTCGAGGACATCCGCATCGAAGACTCCTATAATAAATTGTTTGATGTCAGTATCTTTCTTTCGCAATACAGCGTCGACAAGCCCACTGATCCGGCCGAAAGGAAAAAGAGGTATCTGCACGGCGCCTGGGATGGCGTGATGCACGTCCCTGCCGACAAACTGGCCTCGCATGCACGCTACCGCGGACACGTGAAGGACATCGTTTTCAGAAATATTTATGTACAAGGCCGATTCCCCTATTCGCTCTTCCATGGCTTTGATAAAGATCACCTCGTTGAAAATATAGTGATCGATAACCTGGTGGTAAACGGCAGGAAGATAAAGTCAAAATCGGAGGCTCGCATTTTTGAAGCGCACACGAAAGGCATTGAGATCAAATAAAAGCGAGAACTCAAACACTTTACAAAAAATCAGAACAGGCACTTACTTGTTAAACAACTTCCATTGTCCTTCCGAGACAATCTCAATTTTATCGTCATCTATTTTAATCGCTGTTTGGTCGTCGATTGCATAAGAGGGCACAGGTATGGTGGTGGCCAGCTTCTCAAAATTGGCGAGTGAATTATCGGGAAACCACGGATGATCGAGATGGGGATGTATGGCAAAGTTTAACAGTCCCAACGATTTGTCGCTTTCGGGTGGCAGTGTGTGATACTTGTAGGATGTTCCGTAGCGTGTCATGATCATACTGCCGGCGCTCAGGCCAACGTAGACCATCTTGCGCAAGAGCGATGGCAAGAGCTCAGCCAGGCCGGAGCGTTGCATCCAGTAGCACAGGTATTGACAATCGCCGCCGCCAACCAGCAGGGCATCTGTCTCTTGGAGCAACGGATGCCAGAGTTCTTCCTTCATGCTCGGCAATGCCGTCAGTTCCAATATACCCAACGACTTCCACCCGAGCTCGCAAAACGGATCTCCCAGCGATCCGCGAATAACCTGCCGTGCTATAGCGCCACCGTTGGGCAGCGCATATATGGCTGTGGGAATGAAAAGGGCACTGGCTTCTGCAACCGGTTTTCCCAACAGGTCGACGAGTGCATGGTTAATACTTTTGTTGCTGATTCCCGCGGATGTAAGCAGTAACTTCATAATGGTTTAAATGTTTGTCATGCAAAATTAAACACGCGCAGTCGTACATACCGGGTGTGTTTGCGGCGAATGCCAAGGTGGTTTACGACTTGTTCAAATAAATCGAATGAGACATCTGACTGAACATTATCCTCGCCACAGCGTTAAATTCGTGAACCATTTTGTAAGTCACGGTATCGGTATGGCCAAAGAAATTAAAACATTAAATACATATCAGTTCATAGACCGGTACATGCCGGATGCGGGCTTGCGAAAAATGATGCGGACGGATTATGGGCGCTTTTTTATTGTCGACGTTCAGGACATGATCAAAGTGTCCAAAGTGCCCGTGCCGCCAACACGTTCCGAAAATCACAGCATCATTTTTCTTACCGCGGGCGAAGCGACCATGACCATAGGCTTGCAAAAGGTGAAGATCAAGAAGAACGAATGTCTCGTTGTCCCTGCGGGGCAAGTCTTCTCCTATGACCGGTACGAAGTAAACACAGGCTTCATCTGCAACTTCGACAATCGCTTCCTAAACGGAAAGTATAATACGGCTTCTATTCTGAAAGCTTTTGAGTTTCTGAAACTGTGGGCCAATCCGGTTATCCGGCCATCCAAAAGCGCCGCAAATTACCTGACGCAAACATTTACTCGCGTCCGTGCGGCGTATGCGGAAAACGGACTTGGGAATCCGGAAATTTTGCAATCATATTTTCTGGCCGCGCTCTTTGAACTGAATGCGGCCTATAAGCCACTGGACCTTCATGCCGGCAAGGCCGCAGCAGATCTGACGCGCCGGTTTCAGGAACTGCTGCACCAGCACTTCCGGTCCAGAAAACGGGTTACGGAATATGCTGCCATGCTAAAAGTAAGCCCCAACCACTTAAACAAAACATTGAAAACCGTTACCAACAAATCAACATCAAAGCATATCGATGAGATGATTGTCCACGAAGGAAAAATTCTGCTGATGAGCACCGACAATCCGATTGCGGACATCGCTGCGCGCATCGGTGTGGACGATCATTCCTATTTCAGCAGACTATTCCGGAAATATGAAAATATGACGCCACTCGAATTCAGGAAGAAGATTGAAAAGTCCTAAGCGAACACCGATCTGTCCTAACATCGTGCGCGGGGAAGGCTGATCTTTGTGCTGAATACAAGAACAGCTTCCATGCATACAACCCTGTTGATTGTCCACTCCCTGTTTCGATGGCTTGTGCTGGCCATCTTGGTCGCTTCTCTTTTCCGCGCGGCTATCGGGTATTATAACAATAAATCTTTTTCACCGATCGACAATGCATTGCGGCATTGGACAGCCACAACCGGGCATATTCAGTTGATGATCGGTGTCCTTCTTATATTCAGAGCCCTGTAACTCGTTTCTTCTGGCATTTTGAACAGAACGATTTTGCACCCGCATTTTTCGCGGTGGTACATGCCGGGTTGATGACACTTGCGGTCATCATGCTAACGATCGGTTCTGCCCTGGCGAAACGAAGGACAACTCACCCGGAAAAGTTTAAAACGATGTTGCTTTGGTTTGCGCTTGCATTGCTGACTATTCTCATTGCCATACCGTGGCCGTTTTCTCCGCTGGCTGGCAGACCTTACTTCAGATTCTAATACTATGAAAAAATTCTTTAACAGCAGTGTGGGCAGGTTGAGATTGATCGCCGGTATGGAAGGCACTTCGTTGTTGCTCCTGGTGTTTATCGGCATGCCCTTAAAACATTTCGGGGACAACGAAAGCATGGTAAAAATTATGGGGCCTATTCATGGAGCGCTATTCCTCTTGTTTGTTTTCAACGCACTTCGTGTGGCGGTTGAGCAACGCTGGAAATTTTCCACCATCACCTGGAAATTGCTTGTTGCTTCCTTGCTCCCGTTCGGAACGTTGTACATCGATTACACCATCCTGCGCAGATTTCACGCAAAGGAACTGAGTGCCGAAAAGTAACCATTGTTTTAGTCCGTGAGCGGCAAGCTATAGTCGTAAAATATTTCCACCATGTGTTTGTAGTTGAAAGAGAGTGGGTACTTTTACAAGGCCGTCGATACATCCTTATCGTTCGACAAAAAAGGACACTGACTCTTACAGATTTCAATTATGAAATGGATAACACGTGAACGCCCGAAGATCGATCGCATTGCATGTCCCTGGCTGATCAGGCGGTTTATTGACCCCGATGCGGAAATCATCTACGTGCCGTTTGATGAAGTTTTACAACAGGCAAAAAAACTCGACGCCATTCCATTCGATTTACCGGCTGTAGAATATACGCACTACGGCGACGAGTGCACGTTCGATTACATCATTCGCAAGCACAAACTCGACGATCCGGCGTTGCAGGTATTGGCGGTGATTGTGCGCGGCGCCGACACGGACCGGCATGATCTGGCCAGTCAATCATCCGGCTTGTGGGCAATCTCTGCCGGGCTGTCCTATAATGTAAAAGACGATCAGCAATTGCTGGAAAAAGGCATGCTCCTCTACGACGCGTTGTACAGCTGGGCAAAGCACCTGCAAAATGAAAAACATACCCAGAGCCCGATCGAAAATATGCTGCTGGATGTGTATAAAAAATTTCTGAAAGAGAAATCGGACAAAGCTCCGGCGTGGGCGCAGGAGTTAAAAGAGATTATCCAGGACCAGATCGACACCAACCTCGCCTTAAGCCTGAAAGAGATTTCGCAAAGTCTGAATGTCCATCCGTCGTACCTGTCGCGTGAGTTCTCGAAGTACTTTGATGACCTGTCCTTCGGCGATTACATCCGCAAGTTGCGCATCGAAAAAGCGATTGTCCTGTTGAGCGACTCTACGCGCCCGCTCGCCGAAATTGCGTACCTCACCGGTTTCTCCGATCAAAGCCACTTTACACGCATCTTCAAAAAAACCACCGGAAAAAGCCCGCTTTCATTCCGAAAGAATCTGCGCAAAAAGTAAAGATTGTACCAAAAGTAAATTACATGCTATACTTTCTGTCGATAGCAACGTAGCCTTGCGCTGTGGTAACGTTCTATTGACTTATGATCCGTATTTTTATTCTGTATGTCCTGATCATGATTGTGACTCCCGGTCACGGGCAATCGGTGCAACGCGAAGTGCATCATCGCGATCAGTTGTGGGTGGGGTATTTCAATCAAACGCGCCTTACCGACAAGTTCGGCTTCTGGCTCGATGTCCACTACCGGCAAACAGATCATTTTATTGACCGGCCGTTCCAGTTTTTAGTTCGCCCTGCCGTTACATGGTTTATCAGGGACAACCTTCGGTTCAACGTGGGCTACGCGTATGCGAATCATTTTCCCGCCAAAGGTCTGAGCACGTCACGGCCCGAGCACCGGGCGTGGCAGCAAATCTGGTGGAACCAGAAGTATACAGGGCTCACCACATTGCAATGGCTCAGGCTGGAGCAACGATTCAATCACAAAATTGCCAATGATGTATTGGAAGACGGGTACAACTTCAATTACCGTTTGCGGTACAACATGTCCTTCTTCATTCCGCTGAAAGGAAAAGAGATGATTGCCCGAACTCCCTTCGCCGTGGTGATGAATGAAGTGTTCCTGAACTTCGGCGGCAAAATCGTTTACAACACGTTCGATCAAAACCGCTTCTTCGCAGGACTCGGGTATCAATTCACTTCGCACCTGAACGCACAACTGGGCTACATGAATGTATTTCAGCAAGAAGCTTCCGGCAACAAGTATATGTCGAGCAATGTCATCCGTCTTTTTGTATTTCACACATTGGACTTCCGTGCGAAGGATTAAACAGAAGGCTTCCTGCTCTTGACGAAACGTTTTCGATCTACAGCCCGCGGGCCAATTGACTCCAGTCAAATGCGGTTTCAGCCCGGTTGTGTTTCAGAGCCGGCACTTGCGTGGTGATGATAATCGTTGTCCCCGCGACAGTCGTTCTGTGATGTTGTGGTATCTCCAGCTTTGTCCCTTTCACCATACTGAATTCGGCGCCGGTAAAAAATTTCTGGATGGACCGCTTTAACTGGTTAATGTTGTTCATGCCGTACATCAGCATTACCTGCGGCTTATATTGCAGAACTTTATTCAGTATCGTTTGCATCCGTTGTTCATACAGATGTTCCTCATATTGCTTTCGTGTTTTGAGAATGCTCTTCTGCGGAAGGTCAAGCCAGCTGTAATACCACGCATGGTTATGCGGGCTTGGTAACGGGTACAAGGCGATCAGGGCTTCGGACGTGCGGGCGAAGTGATGCTGCTGGTAGTCCAGCAAATCGGGTATGTCCTTATGCTGATGACTGTGTGCAAATGCAATCAGATTTTTCCAGATCCCATGCAGCACGGCCTGATCACCGAAGCGATAATCAAAAAGCGTGGCAAAGATCGCGGCACGCGGTCCATCCGTTCGGAAGGTCACATGCCGGTAGAGGTCGCGCAAATCGCAGAGGGCAGGAGAGCTGTTCGGATTTCGGGCATAGAAGTAGTCAAGCTTCTCGGCAACTTCTTCCGGCAGATCCCCACCGCCTTCTTCATACCCTACAAACCAGACCGACGCGTCCCACGATCCGAAACCGTAAAAATTATCAAGCCAGTGCTGGAGGGTATGCTCTTTAATCAGCATGTCCAATAAGCGTTAGTCGTGATAAATACTTCGCGAAAATTCATCCTGTTCAGGTTATGCAGAAACCAAAGTTACCGGTTTGAACCCGAAATAATATTGAATAAATACAATTCTTATTTAAGGGTGGCATCGGGATCTTGCTACCATCATTTTTCAACGCGTTGTTTACCGGCATGCATTATTCATTCCGGATACTGTCCACTGGATTTTGCCCGGCGGCGCCAACCGTTTGCGTGCTGATCACAGCAAGTGTGAGAACAAAAACAGCAACGAATGGCCATACGAAAAGCCACAGGTTTACCGGCATGGGAAATGCGTATCGTTGCAGCCACCACGTTACTCCCTGATAGGCAACCGGTATGCCGATGAATGCACTGAGCATTATAAGCCGCACAAAGTCGCGGGACAGCAGTGCGGCGATCTCCACGCGCGTTGCACCCAACACTTTGCGAATGCCGATCTCCTTTACACGCCGGCCCACGGCATAAAGAGACAACCCAAACAATCCCGAGCAGGATATGATCACCGCCAGGACAGCCAGTATAAACAGGATAACTTCCGTTTGCGTTTCTGCACGATACTGCTCCGCAAAATGACTATCCAGAAAGTAGTAGTGGAAGGCATTTCCGGTGTAAGCCCTGGTCCACAGCGATTCAATGCTGGCGATCGTCGACTGCATTTTTTCAGGAGCGATCTTTACGGCGTATGCCGGATTTCTGGGATAGCCCTGCATATAGAGTATGGGTTGCAAGGCATGGTGTAAGGAGCGGTAGTGATAATTTTTCACTACACCGATGATCTCGAACTTGCGACTGCCTACAAAAATATACTTGTCCAATGCATCCTGGTGTGAGGCAAATCCAAACATGCGGCACGCTTCTTCGTTGATGAGCATAGCCTTTTTATCGCTTTCGCGATGCGCATCAAAATTGCGCCCGCGCAACACAGGCAACTCGAAGACATCAAAAAACTCTGTCCCAATGCTTATGATGCGGCTGTTATACCGGTAGCCGGCGTTTTCTTCGTGAAGATGGATGTCCGCACGATGCCAGTCGATTTCGGCACCGGGAAAACTGGAGCCATAAGTTACGCCGCGAACTGCCGGCAATTGTTCCAGCTGCGCGCGAAAGGGTTCATACTGATTGATCGATGTCCCGTCGGTAAGCAATGGCTCTTCAATAATGATGGTTTGGCTGATATTGATGCCAATGTCCTGCCGGCGCATAAAGTTGATTTGTTTTTCAACGGCGAGAATGGCTGTCAGTAAAATAATAGACACCGAGAGTTGTACGACAATGAGCGTTCTGCGCAACGCGGCACGATCCATAAAGGGAAACAATTTACCTTTCAGTGCATGTACCGGCGTAAAAGATGAAAGAAAAATCGCCGGGTACAATCCGGACACAACAGTTGCCAGCAGGAGAATTGTCCCAAACCAAAGCCACACCGATGGCTCCGCCAAAAATGTATTGATCCCCGGTTGCTGAATCCAAACCTGCACATGCTGCCAGCTGGTGATGAAGATCGCGAGCGCACACGCCAGCGCCAACGCATTGAACAGAAAAGCCTCCCATAGTAATTGGACAACCAGTTGTTTACGCGAGGTGCCCAGTACTTTGCGCACACTCATCTCCTTCACCCGCTCGAAAAAGCGTGCCGTGGACAAATTGATGTAGTTAAACCATGCGAGGAACAGAATTGCAACGCCCAACACACTGAAAAAATTTAGCACCTGGCTGCGCCCGCTTCCCTCCAAGGGATGAAGATGGATATCACGAATTGGCTCCAGCAGGTATCGGTCGCCGGTATTGTCCTGATGGTGTTGTTTAACCAGGTTGGCAAACGCGCCGTCCAGGCTTTCCGGCGTAACATTATCTGCCAATAGGACATACGTGGACACGTTGCTCCAGTCCCAGTTTTCATTCCACTCCTGCTCACGCGGTACAGGCAACATAAAATCAAAGCGCGCATGAGTATTGGCCGGCAAATCCTGGAACACGCCACGTACCTGGAAAGATTTCTTTTCCAGACTATTGTTGTTGAAGCCGATGTCCAATGTATTGTGCAGGACATCGCGGGTGCCAAAATATTTAAGCGCCATGGATTCTGAAATCACCACGGCGTCGGGGGACATCAGCGCCCGCTGCCGGTTGCCATGAATAAATTGTAGTGACAGAATATCGGCCAGCGCCGGGTCGGCATAAACCATGGCATATTCCCGGTTTTCAATTTCGCGGGCGGGGTTTGCCACCATGCCCTTCTCAAAGGAGCTCATCCGTGCAACGGCCTGCAGCCCTGTCATACTTTGCGACATCGCGTAAGCAAGACCCGATACGGTCGCCGGTGTTATCCCCTCGAACACGCCGTTGCTGGTATTATAGAGATTCACGCGGTATGTGCGGTCGGCATGTTCATTATAAGCCTCATAGCTTTTCTCGAACCACACAAACTGCGCAACGAACAGGCATACTGTAACGCCTGTAACAAGACCGAAAACGTTGATAAAGGAAAACGTTTTGTTTCGCGTCAATTGCCGGACAATGACCTGGAAGTAGCTGCTCAACATATTCATAATAATTTGGTTTCTGAATTGCCTGCACCGGTCTTCCGCCCTTCCATCTGTGCTCACAACTATGCCCGCGTGCCTGTGGGATACAATTCAGTAACGGATTAAATGCCGTGTTCGTGTAACGCCTGTGCTAAAATTCAGCAGACTGCGGTTTTCAAGATGTCGTTGTATCTTCTGACTTTAAAATATAGTATTTTCATATCCGCTATTCCAGCAAAGTTTTAAGTTATGACTATGCCCCAAGCCATGAAAAAATCTTTCCGTCATTACTGGCCCTTGTTGCTCCTCGTCCTGGTGTCGCTGGCGTCCATGCGATTTTATATACGCGAAGAGCCTGCTCAAATGGAGCGCACGGAGATCGCAATGTGCTCCTCACCAGCCACGGTCATCACTCCCGACGACAACGGGAAATATATTCCGGCACTGAGCGGCTGGGGCAATTTCCAGTACCGCATCTCTACAAAAAACGACAGCGCGCAATTTTACTTTAACCAGGGACTCAGCTTTTATTACGGCTATCATTTTAACGAAGCCCTTGCATCTTTCAAAGAAGCCGCCCGGTTTGATTCTGCCAACGCCATGATCTATTGGGGCCAGGCGCTTGCCATGGGACCGTACTATAACACCTACATTTATAAAATGCGGCCCGAGGTACCGGTGGCCGTAGCCAACATGAATCTCTATGCCACCACGGTAACGGAAAAAGAAAAGGTATTGATCCAGATAATGAATCACCGTTACTCGGATGATCTCACCAATGCAGACCGGCAGGAATTAAACAGGAGTTACGCGGTGGCGCTGTCCAATACGTTGGAAAAATTTCCGGGTGACAACACGATCCGGGCGTTGTATATCGATGCAGTCATGCTGGAGCACAAATGGGACTTCTGGGATCAGCACGGCCAACCCAAGCCGTGGACACCGGAGCTTGTCTCGCTGTGCGAAGCAGGATTGAAAAGTGATGGCAATCATCCGGCCTTTTTACATTACTACATTCACCTGGTGGAAGCTTCACGCGAACCCGGACGTGCGTTGCCGTCTGCCAACATCCTGAAGAACAACCTGCCGGGAATTGCACACATGGTGCATATGTCCTCGCACATGTACCAGCGGAATGGACTTTATGTGCAGGGCGTGAATGTGAATGAAGATGCCAGCGCCGTAAACAACCGCATGGACGACAAGGTGCCGCAACTGAACATCGGCAAAAACAAATCCATCCATTTTTACGCTGTCCAATCCTATTGCGCCATGACGGCCGGCATGGATGCCAAAGGGACACCGTTCTACGAACGCGCACGCGAGCGGCAGCTGGCCATGAAACCGGATTTTGAAAAGGACCCCTACGCGCAATTTGTATACATGATTCCCGCCATCGCCAATGTACGTTTAGGAAAGTGGGATGCCATACTGAATGCTCCCCCGCCTGACTCAAAATGGAAGCTCGCGGTTGCATTGGACAACTTCGGCCGGGGACTGGCACACATTCATCACAAAGATTTACACGCTGCAAAGAAATGTCTTGCAGCACTGGATGCCGTACTCCCAGACAGCTTATTGTCCGTAAGACTTATGCCCTTTAACAGCCCGGTTCAATCATGCCGAGTGGCATCGGCAATTTTACGTGGACAAATATTGTATCAGGAAGGAAAACAGAAAGAGTCTATCGAAGCCTTTACACAAGCCGTTAGCGAAGAGGACCAGATGATTTACCGCGAGCCGCACGACTGGATGATTCCTGCGAGACAATACCTGGGCACCTACCTGTTGAAAGTGAAAAAACCGGTTGAAGCCGAAAAGATTTTCAACGAAGACCTGGTTGCTAACCCTGGCAATGGATGGTCTCTGCTGGGGTTGCAACAATGTATGGAGGCGCAAAAGAAAAATAAAGAAGTCGCCGGGTACAAACTGAAAGTAGCCAAAGCATTTGAGGCCGCCGATAGCAAACCCGTGGCAGCGGTTTTTTAGAAATTGAAATGAAAAGTCCGCATGCACTAAAACGAACAGCCGCAAGGAGTTTATGAAAACCCGTAAAAATTAATGTGCATTATCGGCACTAATTCTCTACCAATCTTGTAGAGTTTAAGTTTCTTTCTATATTTGTGTGCTTATCAAGAAAGACCGAGGGAAAGGCCCTGTGACGTCTTGGCAACCTGAACGACAAGGTGCCAATTCCTCGTCAACCACGTGTTGACACAGATAAGATAGAACATTATATCCCACCAGATAATAGGCTATCGCTATTTCCGCCTGCTCTTCCTGTTAAGTTTTAATGTGGTTTCACTTTTTATTTAAAATCTTATGGGAATCTATTTGGACAATGCTGCCACTACGGCTCTTGATGACAGGGTATTGAATGCTATGGTGCCTTTCTGGCAAAAGGACTTCGGGAACCCGTCTTCGTCGCACGCGCCGGGGAGACACGCAAAAGATGCCGTGGAGAAATCGCGTCAGACGATCGCCGATATTATCGGTGCGACCCCGCAGGAAATATATTTTACGTCGGGCGCCACAGAGGGCAATAACCTGGCGCTTCGCGGTGTGATTCAAAAACATGGAATCAAGCATGTGATAACGTCGCGCCTGGAGCATCATGCCGTACTCAATCCACTGCTTTACCTGGAGCGCATCGGATCGGTACGGCTCAGTTATGTGGAGCACGACTCCAGCGGAAATCTGAACCTCGATCACCTGGAGTCTCTCTTGCGCCAGACAGAGCAGGCGATTGTCGCGATCATGCACGGCAACAATGAAATCGGCATTCTGAATGACATTGAAGCTATTGCGGATCTTTGTGTGCATTACAATGTCCTGTTCCATACCGACACGGTGCAGACGATCAGTCATTATAAAATAGATACCCGAAGCTTCAACATCACATCGCTTGTAGCCTCGGCACATAAATTTCACGGTCCAAAGGGCGTTGGTTTTTTGTATGCCAGTAAAAAAATAAAACTGAACCCGCTTCAGCTGGGCGGTGGACAGGAAAGAGGACTCCGCGCAGGGACAGAAAATGTGGCCGGTATTGCAGGGCTCGCCAAGGCACTGGAGATCTCCCATCAAGACTTGCATGGACACCGGCAACACATTGCCGGATTAAAATCATTGCTGACTAAAAAACTGCGGGACATCGTTCCCGGCATCACATTCAACGGGCTTTCCGATGATCCGATCCGCAGCCTCTACACCGTGCTCAGCGCCAGTTTTCCGGAGTCGGCCTCGCCGGTAGATGTCCTTTCCTATCTGGACAGTCAGTGTATTTATGTTTCGGGGGGCAGCGCGTGCAATAGCGGCAAAGGACATTCGCATGTGCAGGAAGCGCTCGGAGCCGATACATCGCGCGCGGTTGTACGATTTTCGCTAAGCCGCAGCAATACACCCGATGAAATTCTGGCTGTGTCGTCTGTCCTGAAGAAATTATTTGTGTCCCATACTATCCACGCCTACGACCAGGCTCTGCAACCTTAACCGCGCGCTTACTTCATGAATCAACTTTCAGGAAACGAGGGAGAGCACCGAAAAGTATTTTCCCTGCTAGGCGAAAAATGGTCAACCGAATGCATTCTGTTGCTGGAGCAATACGGCAAGCTGCGATTCAATGAGCTATTGCGCAAGATAAACGATCAGGAGCGCGGGACAGGCGTATCAAAAAAGATGCTCGCCGCGCGACTTCGTGCATTGGAAGAAGAAGGACTCCTGCTTCGGGAGAGCTTTCATGAAATGCCACCGCGGGTGGAATATCAACTCACACATGCCGGCAAAAGCATTCTGCCACTGCTGGAAGAAGTGATGACCTGGGCACGCGTGAATATGCAGGCAAGCCGGTAAGCTCATAAAAAGGTGACCCCTTCCGGGGCCACCTGCACCAATCCACCAAACTAAAAAGGTTAATGAGTTATTGTTGTTGCCTGGATTTGTCCCTTTGCATCATCACTGATAAATACTGTATACACCTTGCCCGCTTCAATCGTTACATTGTTAATTGTAAGAATGGCTGTTCGGCCGGAGGGGACAGCTTCGAAAATCTGCAAGGAAGATCCGTTCGATGCATTGATCTCTTTGTAGGGCGCGAGTGTCTTCCAGGAAAGTCCCTCAATGGTTGAAGGGCTTTTCCCTGTGGCATCGTAGGTAATCTGCACCTGGTCGCCGAATGTCCCGAAGGCCACACCTTTAAACAGAACATTGCCATCCTGGTCAGCAAAATCAACACGGCCACCCGACTTTGAAAAATTAGCAAACCGGATCTTGGCTTTGCCTGCCGCAGGCGCAGTCAGATCATCGTATACCAAAATAAGGGAGTCCAGGTTGCCCGGGTTTCTTTTGCTCACCGTACGTCGTGCAGTAGCAAAAATAGAATGATAGAAGTTGGCGATTGGACCGTCTGGACCGGAGTAATCTGCACCGCTGGCAGGCGTGCCCCGCTCGCGCACAAAGTTGGCGCTGCCACCAAACACCTACGACGGCTGCCGTTGAGCAATGTGAGTACCGAACTTTGAAGATCCTGTCCTTTAATTTCAAAATTGAATGGAACTTTGGATTCATTCACGGTGAAGACACCGCGCCATACTCCCTGTTTTAACGCAAGGGGTTTCGTATCGCCGGCGAAGACGGCAACGGCAAAGAACGAAAGCAGAAATACGACTATAATACGGTGGGGTGTCTGTGTATTTTTCATAAGTCTATAGATTTTATAGAATTAAAGATAACAGCGCGTTCTCTGGTTTTGCAAGAAGGGAGTGTCGTGTAACCAGATACCCGCCCAGTTACCAATACTCATTATCAACGAGATAAAAATTGCTTTCTGATTGCTTTTTTTTCAGGTGTGTGAATCTGTCGCCGCTGTAAGGGCTGCTGCTATAGTCAAATACATGTTACGGTGGCCAGATGTTCAGGCATTCAGAAGTGCCATGTGTTTCAACCCCCATTTCTCCAGCTCCATGATCATCGGCTCCATCGCTGTCCCGATCTCAGTCAGGCTGTACTCCACGGTGGGCGGGACAGTAGGATACACTTTTCTGTGTACCACCAGCTCTTCCTCAAACTGTCGAAGCTGCGCCGTCAGCATGGTGGGTGTAATACCGGCGATCTCGCGTTCCAGTTCTGTAAACCGCATCGGGCTCTTCTTCACCAGCTCGCGAATGATGCAAAGTTTCCATTTGCCGCTGAGCAGGGTCACTGTATGATCAATGGGACATTTTGCTTCATTTTTTTTCATCGCTTAATTCGTTGAGTTTCACCATTACTATACTTTTTCATAGTAACGCAGGTTTTTCTGACTTCTTGTGGCAGCTCTCTATGCTGCCTTACTTACGCAAAAAAAATGAAAATCATCATTCTTCAAATCGTCAGTATGCTTTGCATTTCGACACTGTCGAATGCACAACTTAAAACGCAAAATGCTATGAACAGTTCCCTGCAACAAGAGATCAGCGGCTTCCGGAAATTCTTCGATGGTCTTGGTAACGCTTATCCCCCATCACCTCATGTTACGATAACGCCGGAAATAATTGCCCGTGTAAATTGCTACTGGTTTGCCGCGCCCAATACGAACCGGAATAAAATAATTGTTTACCTGCATGGCGGTTCGTATGCCGCGGGCTCGGTCACGTCGCATAAACCGCTTGTGAGCCACCTGGCGGCGCTCACAAACTTGTCCATTGTCCTGATTGAATATGCGCTGGCACCGGAGAATCCGTATCCCCAAGGTGTGCAGGATGCGTTCGAGGTTTACCGCAGCCTTCGCGCACAATATCCTGCATCCGATTTTATACTGATGGGTGATAGCGCCGGTGGCGGACTCGCCTTGTCGCTGCTGGGACAATTGCAGAAAGAATCGCTTGCGCTCCCGAAAGGCGTGGTAATGATCTCACCCTGGCTTGACCTGCGCAGCGAAAATGAATCGTATAAAACCAATGCTGCGAAAGATCCTATTCTGAACCAGCCCAATATGAAAAAGTATGCGCAGTGGTATGCGCCAGACCATGCAGATGCCAACCCGGCGAACATCACGCTGCAATCGCCGCCACCATTTTTAATCCTGACAGGCGAAAACGAAGTGCTGCTGGATGACAGCATTCACTTTTATGCGGCCATCAAATCCCGCCAGGCAAATGCTCATCTTAAAATATTCAAGGATGTTAACCATGTGTGGATCTTGACAGACATCACATCGGATGCGGCAAAAAATGCACTCTCGGAGATAGGATCGTTTCTCGCATCTATCTGACTGGACAAGAACACATGCCCGGCTTCACCTTGTCTCTGTGAAAAAGAAAAACCAGTTTTCATTCCTGTTCAGGTTTGAAAAGCTGGTTTATTCCCCCAAAGAATCCAACAAACAGAATTTGTTTCTTTACAGCATCTTAAAACGCTTGATGCTGACGGTCATTGTTTTTGCCGTATTGTTGACGGCATTGATGTAGACAAAGGCGCGATACTGTCCATCGGCCGTCTCTACCCACACGCCATTTTCATTCCGGATGTTGATGGCAAAATTAGACGAGGCATTGATGTCCAGTGTCTCGAAATCAACATCGTCGATGTACACGCCGTACTGCAGGCGTGCGAGCTGGCGGTCCCATAGATTCAGCGTCTTGATAATTTTTGTATTCCGGTTTACGCCTGTCGGTAACGTAACGCCAGGCAGGTACATGGCGTCGGCAGCTGGCGCTACGAGCGAATGTCCAAACACATTGGCCGTGGCGCCGTTGACGGAGGCATTCACCACACGGTATAGATACACCAGGTCAATCTTATCAGGATTGGCGGCTGCCTGCGCTGCATTGTAGATGGCCATGTCGGCAATGGAAATATACATAGCATTGTTGTCGCTCGCAGGCTGATCGAGCACCATGTCCATATTGGAGATTTTGTACGGTCCCATCTGGTACGATACGGTTGTCCCGTTGGAGTCTGTCGCGGAGAATGTGAAGTTGACGGATTGTCCACGAGCCTCCGGTGGCACGATGTAATAGTAGCGCAGCGTAACGGCAAACGTATCGCGGTTGAAGGTTACGGTGGTCAGCCCGCCTTCTGTTGCAGAAGCATCGGCTATCGTCTTCGGCACATCCACGCCGCTGCCGTTGGTGTAGAATGCCCGATTCTCCAGGAAGGTGCCGGCGGCACCGGCAATGGATGCCTCCACTTTGGCCGACACCAGTTTACCCAGGCTTTGCGGCAATGCCATGGCATACGCAAACTCCATGGGCTGTCCGATCAGGTTCGGTCCCAATGTCCTTTTGATGCAATCGTTCTGCAACGCATTCTTGGCGGTTGGCACTTCGTATCCGTCGTCGCTGCACCCCATCGCCAGCAGGAATACGGGCAGCAGGATCAGTAAAAAAATATTGATTCGTTTCATACGTGTTTCTTGTTAGCGTTAGGGTTTCTGCACGGTGACATTAACCGAGTACGTTTTCCGGATTTGCCTGTTACCCGCCACCACGGTGTATTGTTTCGGATTGGCGAGGTCGGAGAAATCCACCTTGCCCACAATTTTCGGGTCCAGTTTGGCATCGGTTACCAATGTAAATTGGGGATAGAGATTTTTGAGGTCTGTCCCGAACTTTACTTCCACATCAATGGTCTGCGCCGTGGTATCGATCACCGCGTTCTTCGAGCGCACAGTCAGGAAGTCGGTTCCCAGTAATTCGAAATTGCTGACGTAGCATTGGGCCCGGTTAGTGATCAGCAAACCATCTTCATCGATGGGCAGGTCTTCGGAGCAGCGCACGGTACCCACCAAT
>JAESFU010000498.1_pt1 | contig 19749 bp, 17 predicted proteins | sample 9269461 | NCBI WGS metagenome assembly JAESFU01 (sample SAMN14502556, study PRJNA617107) | algae metagenome | isolation source: Stenomitos rutilans HA7619-LM2 and co-occurring heterotrophs from cave walls | place: USA: Waikapalae cave, Hawaii | collected 2009-07-28
GCATGGTATGACATGAAAAGAAAAATAAATACCCATGTGACGGAATGAGGTGCTTTCATAGTTTTGTTTTTTTTCGAAAGCTGATAGTTAAACAAGACAGAGTCAATACCTTACCAAAAGGTAAGCCTGCATTTGATCACCATGATAAAACTGAATAACAAGACCTACACGTGCCCGGTGGATGTAACGCTGAGCTTTATCAGTGGCAAATGGAAAATTCTGATATTGTCCCATTTGCATCAGTTTGGTGCACGCGGTTTTAGCGACATCCGCAAAAACCTTCCGCGCGTATCCGAGAAAATTCTCAATCAGCAGTTAAAAGAATTGCAACGGGACATGCTGATCGACAAGAAGACTCTTTCCGCCAAACCCTATCGCGTAGAATTCTTCCTGACGCCGGCCGGCGAATCATTATCTCCGCTCTACAAGTTTATGAGCAAATGGGGAATTGCCTTCTTGAAAAAGAATAAAATCGATTACCTGAAAGATCAGAATCTTTACAAATAGAACCGCTCGCTAAATCTTCGCTAACGCGACTGGTTTTCATCGAACGACACCGTAATGGCGCCACGGTATTCTTTATGGGAGTAATGAAGCTGGTAGAAATAAATTCCGGTAACCTCGCCTTCGGCAAACCATCGGAAGTCGCGCGATGTATTTTCATAGACACGTCGTCCCCATCGATTGAAGATCAGCACACGTTCAAAGTGTCCTGAACAATTGTCGAGCGGCAGGATGTTCAGTAACTCGCCGGTAGACTCGTCGCGTTTTACCATGGCGAAGAAATCGTTTTTCAAATCGCCATTCGGCGTTATTACATTGGGTGGCAGAAAATCCGTGTCCCCGCCATCGATGTCCTTTATTTTCAATTTAACATCTATCGTGTCTGCTTTGCCACTGAAACATTTGTCATCATACACGCGGAAGGTGAAGACGTAATCATTTTCATAGACACCATTTTCAAAAATTTCGCATTGCGGATTCCAGGTAAATACACCCGGCACGGTGCCGCGTGCCGGTGCGGAGGAGAAAGAGTAACCTTGTGGCTGTACCGTGCCCGTAGCCGAGAGGAGCTCCATCCTGAGCAGATCGGCTTGCGGAAAGCGGTCGCGATCAATGCCCAGTAGCTCAAGATCGATGGGCTGTCCCAATGTTACCTGCATGGTGTTGTCGGTGCGGAGCAGCAACTCCGGGTTTACGCTCGTCGCGGTCAACTCGGGCGCCGTGTTATCGGGCGGTAGAACTTTTACGTTTACAACCAATGTGTCGTCATATTGAAAACGACATTTATTGGTGTAGTCCGTTACCAGAAAATGAAATGTGAACGAATTCTTTTTGGCGAGGTCCACCTTGTCGCAGGTAATATTCCACGTAAAAAGTGATGTTATATTTCCGGCGCCCGTCACTTGTGGAAACGTGATGTTGTAATCGGCCATGGCAAAACCTTTTCCTGTTCCCGTGAGAATCAGATTGTCCAGATCATCATCTTTTCCATTCACATGAAAAATCAATGACTCATTAATCTTGCGCGAAATATTAACCGTATCGATGAGTGATGAGCCGGCCGTCAGTTCCTGCGAGCTGATGCGCGGCTTGTGATTGCCCGGCAACTTCACTTTCAGTTTCATGTTAAAAATGTCAGGATGTTTGAATCCGCAATGATCGCGATCTTCCACTTGCATGCGGATCGTAAATTCACTTCGCCCGGTAAAATTGTAAATGTCGCACCGCGGGTCCCAGCTGAATTCTGTGGATAAGATATTACCTGTTTGTCCCAATGACTTATAGCTCATGCCCGCTTGCCCGAGATTAACACCGGGTCCCGGAATCACCACCAGGTCCATAATGTCGCCATCCAGGTCTTCCGCATCGATTGTCCATTTGTATACGCCCGTCCCCTCGTCCACCGTAGCCGTTACATCGGGTGTGATAAATTGCGCGTTGTGGTTGGTCGGTGGCTCGATGTTCACCAATACTTTCAGCGTATCGAAATAGGGGAGACTGCAGGCATCATCAAACGCCACAATGCCGATAGTAAAAGGACCTTCCATAAAAGGACAATCGGCAAAACAGATCCGGAATGTTTTCGTCGGACTATCCTGTGTAAGTGTTACCGATGTAATGGCGGGCAGCACACCACTCACATCTTTCTTAAAGCCCAGCGGCACCGCCTTGATTGTAACTTTTTCCTTGAACTCATCCTGCGACAGGTTAATATCATTGTCCGATACCTGCACTTCAATACAGCGATCGGCATCGGGAGTGGTGTTGCTGAACGTTACCACCATCTCTTCATCGTAGGCGAATGTCCCATCCTGAAGTTTTTTGCCCAGAATCTGCGGTGCTTCTCCCTGCGAACATTGATCAACCACCAGCATCTGGAAATCGCGTCGCACCTCGCCGAGCTTTACGCCTTCCCGAAACTCTTCGCAGCGCACCGCGAATACAAAGAGCCCCTGCACGGTGGGTGTAACGGTGAGCAGACCGTCGGTACTTATTTTAAGATCGGGGGCACCGCCGATAATATTCCCAAGATTAAACGGCGAGCGCCACAGCACTTCCGGAAACGGCGCAGGTTTAGGACCGCTCGCCGGGACAGCCTCGGCGGTATGGGTGTTGTAAGGCGTTACAAGCGTGTATACAAGCGAGTCGCCATCGGCATCTTTACCTGCAAAATCGGCATAGTAAAATTTGGAGGGACAAGCATAATCATTCAGCGGCGGAAAAAGTTGTGGTGTAGAGTTGATGAACGGCTTGCCGTCTTTCACGACCGGTGGAAATTCAAGATAAAACGTCTGTCCCGCAGCTTGCGGATAATCCACAACGCCCGGCGGCGGCACGGCACTTACAATGTTCAGCAGACCATTGTTGTTGTAATTGCGGCAGCAGCGCTCCCAGACGATATAATAACCTTTCGGATCATTATAATCATTGTCCGAAAACTGGACGTTAGTGGTATAGGTAAGCTTGCTGGTTTTGATAGCATTGTTGGAGCATTCCGGTTGCGTGTAGGCAACTTCTGTTTCTGTGGTGAGTGGCAGAAAGACATCGCGCATAAAACGATTGTCGCTCTTGCGGAAAATGCGTGCCGTGGCGCTGAGGTCGCGTGCACCGGCGGCACCGTTGAGTAAATCGAAATACAGGATCAGGTTTATGCGATACGTGTTGCCGCTGAGATGAACAATTTCAAACTCGCCACCAACAATATGCGATGCCTTCACAGGCAAGGCAAGAAGCAGGAGAAGTACGAGGAAGATGCGTTTCATAAAAAAGGGCAGTTGTTAAAGATAGGTATTAAGCATGAAGCGAAAAACTCCGTCTGCTTTGTATTTTTGCGCACTTATGCAAAAAGGAGACATAATCGAGAATCTTGTCGTCGAAACGATGGCATCTGAAGGCAAATGCGTTTCACGTTTAGACGGCCGCGTCGTGTTTTTGCAAGGCGGCGCGCCCGGCGACACCGTAGATGCGCGGCTCACCAAAATAAAAAGCAGCTTTCTGGAAGCAACGGTAACAAGCATCCGCAAATTTTCACCCGATCGCGAGACACCTTTTTGTCAACACTTTGGTTTGTGCGGCGGATGCTCGTGGCAACACATTAACTATCCCACACAATTGCTCTACAAGCAGAAGCAGGTGGTGGATAACCTCGAGCGCATCGGCGGGCTGGAGCTTCCCGCCATCACGCCCATACTCGGTTCAGCCAAAACAAGATTCTATCGCAACAAACTCGACTATACATTTTCAGCAGAGCGCTGGCTTTCCAAAGATGAACTGACTGCACGAAAGGCTGTTTCTCCCGATGGATGGGTACCCAAATTGCATACGCCCGAAGATGTCGCCCTCGGCTATCACATTCCCCGCAAATATGATCTGGTATTTGATGTGGTGGAATGTCATCTTCAACCTGATCCGTCCAATGCTATCCGCCTGGCGGTGAAAGATGAAGCCGTAAAAAATAATATCCCGTTCTTCGATCTGCGCAAACAGATCGGATTTCTGCGCACCATTACATTGCGCACAGCCAACACCGGTGAGACCATGGTGATTCTGCAAGTCACGTATGACAAGATGGAGTGGATCGAAAAAATTCTGCTGCGTCTCGAACGGGACTTTCCGCAGATTACATCGTTCCAGTATGTCATCAACGGCAAGAAGAACGATACCTTCAGCGACCTGAACATCATCTGCTGGAAAGGCAATCCATACATCACCGAGTCCATGCCGAAGCCGGATGGCACGGGAATGTTGCAGTTTCGTGTCGGTCCTAAATCATTCTACCAAACCAACAGCGAGCAGGCGTACGAGCTGTATAAAATCGCCTGGCAGCAAGCCGCACTCAAAGGCGACGAACTTGTTTATGATTTGTATACCGGCACGGGCACGATTGCCAACTTTGTAGCGGGACAAGCCAAAAAAGTAATAGGACTTGAATACGTTGCCGCTGCCATCGACGACGCCAAGGTAAACTCGCAGATCAACGGCATCACCAACACCGACTTTTACGCAGGCGACATCAAGGACTTGCTTGACGATGAATTTCTCTCCGTGCACGGAAGACCTGATACCGTTATCACCGATCCGCCACGCGCCGGAATGCATGAAGACGTTTGTAACATGTTGCTGAAAGCCGAGCCCAACAAGATCGTATATGTGAGCTGCAACCCGGCCACGCAAGCACGCGACCTGGCTATCCTTTCACAAAAATATTCCATCGAACAGGTTCAACCCGTAGACATGTTCCCCCACACCATGCACGTGGAGAATGTGGTGAGCCTGATGAAGAAAGCTCTTTGACAATAAAGCGTTTCTTCCCATCATGCCGGTGAGGGACAATTTTTGGCTCACGGAAATCGCAGAAGAACACAGAATTTTTTAATGCATCATCTTAATAAGTTCTTCTGCATTTTTCGGTGCAATTCCGTGAGTTAGTGAGAGACAACTTTTCAGATCAAGTCGCTACCAAACAGTTGTTATAAAAATATTTTCTTCATTCTGCTTGAATACTTTCCCTAAAACACCCAACATCGCTGTCTGAAAAAAGAAGCATGCGACAAAAGTTATTGAGCGAAGGCGCAAAGGAACTGAGCTACGAAATCCGCGAGATTGTAAAGAAGGCCGATCAACTGAAAAAACTGGGGGTGAACATCGCCTGGGAGAACATTGGCGACCCGATTCAAAAGCATCACAAGCTTCCGCAGTGGATCAAAGATGTTATCGCCGACCTGATGAAACAGGACGACACCTATAGCTATTGTCCCTCCAAAGGCATGCTTGAAACACGCGAGTTCCTGGCAAAGCAAACCAACGCCGTCGGTGGCGTACAAATCACGCCCGACGATATCTGCTTCTTCAACGGCCTGGGCGATGCCATCTCCAAAGCCTATCAGTTTATTTCGCGCACCTCGCGTGTGATCGGTCCATCACCGGCGTACTCTACACACTCCAGTGCCGAAGCAGCGCATGCTGCACATGAGCCGCTCACCTATCGACTCGACCCGGACAACAAGTGGTATCCCGATCTCGACGATTTATACAACAAGGTAAAATACAATCCCAACGTAGTCGGCATCCTCATCATCAACCCGGATAACCCAACCGGCATGGTGTATCCGTTGGAGATGCTCAAGCGCATCGTGGAAATTGCCAAAGAGTTCAATCTCTTTTTGCTGGCCGATGAAATTTATATCAACATCACCTACAATGGCGCGCGTGCCTACTCGCTGGCCGAGATCATTGAAGATGTTCCCGGCATATCCATGAAAGGCATCTCCAAAGAACTGCCCTGGCCCGGCTCACGCTGCGGCTGGATGGAATACTATAACCGCGACAAGGATGAGGACTTCAACCGCTTCTGCCAGGCATTGGACAATGCCAAGATGATTGAAGTATGCTCCACCAAACTGCCGCAGCTGGCCATCCCGAAAATTCTGGGCGACCCGCGCTTTAAACAATATCGCGAGGACACCAACAAGAACATCGGCCGCCGCAGCAAGATCATATCCGATATCCTGGGCACTGTCCCGCAGCTCACGTTCAACGAAACCTTCGGCGCATTCTATAACACCATCATCTTCCGCGAAGGGAGCCTGAAGCCCACGCAGAAAATGGACATCGCCAACGCCCAGATCAACGGCATGGTAGAAAGCTGGGTGAACAACCCGGATGGCACACCGCGCAAGGACGTTGCGCTGGATAAGCGCTTTGTATATTACCTGCTCGCCGCCAAAGGCATCTGCGTTGTCCCCATCTCTTCGTTCTGCTCCGAGTTGCAGGGCTTCCGCGTAACGCTGCTGGAAGAAGATGAAGAAGTTTTGATCCGCACATTTACATCGATCCGCGATAGCATTGTGGAGTACCTGAAATAATTCAGGTATTCCCATTTTCATGTTGAAACGTAAACGGTCCTCTTTTTCGTTTTTGAAACCGTGTCCCGTGTTTTATTATTCCTCAGCGGAAATTCACGATGTGAATCCATTGTTAACTCTTCGGAAAGCGACGTAAAAAATCTTTTCAATTGTTACTAAGATGTGACACTTGGTTATATTTGAGCGCGTCAATATAAAACCGTTGACGAGCTGGCATGGCGTTACCATTTATAGAAATTATCGAAGCCACTACGCCCGATCCGAATCTGCTGATGTGGAAATTCGAGGATCAGGACAAGGAAATAAAAAATGGCGCAAAACTCACGGTGCGTGAATCACAGGTAGCCGTGTTTCTCAACGAAGGACAACTCGCCGATGTCTTCCTGCCCGGTCTGCATACGCTAAGCACAGCCAACATTCCTGTGCTGAGCCGGCTGCGCGGATGGAAGTACGGATTTGAAAGTCCCTTTAAAGCCGATGTGTATTTTATCAACACCCGCCAGTTCGTAAACAACAAATGGGGAACGCCGGCACCGATCATGATGCGCGATCCCGAATTTGGACAAGTACGCGTACGCGCATTCGGCACATTCGATATCCAGATCAAGGACATCCAGACGTTCTTCCGTCAGTATGCCGGCTCCTATAAAACATTTACCATTTTCGAACTACAGCACGAGCTGCGGGACTTCATCGCACCCAAATTTGGCGAAGTACTCGCACAGCACAACATCCCCGTAAAAGATGTGGCCGGCAACGTAACCGAACTGGGTAAAAAGATAGAGCCTTTTCTCAAACCATATTTTGCACAGTTCGGCATTGAGCTCATTACGTTCACCATCACCAGCGTTACACTGCCCGAAGAAGTTTCGGCTCACTTCGACAAGATCACCAACATGAATATGGTAACGGACATGGACAAGTTTACCAAATTCAATACGGCCAACGCCATCGGACAAAAAGGAACCATCGCCAACGAAGGCACAATGACCGGAATGATGGCAGGCATGATGCTGAACCAGGCGCAGCCGCAGTCAAATCAAAAGCCCGGGCAGGATGACATTACAGCAAAGCTTCAGAAGCTGAAAACTCTTTTTGAAAACGGTTTGATCGACGAACAGGAATACAAAGCCAAAAAAGCAGAGTTGATCGACAAGTTATAGGACAATGGAAGAAGAAAAAAAATCACCGCTTTCGCTGTTGCAGCGCATGAAACAGAAGGCGAAAGATCAGAAATCGTACGGAGGCGAGTTTGTGGAGGAATCTGCGAAGCTGAGCGCACGCACCTGTCCGAATTGCGGCGCTGGCCGCGCACAACAGGATGGCCTCACACACTGCGCATACTGCTCGTTCGAATTTCTGTCGGTAAAACTGACCGACGGAATCAATATTGAAAAAAGCGACAACTCTCAAACCTCATAAACAGTATATGTCCGGATCAGGTGATCACACAACCTACATTTCTGTTCTGAAAGAAATGCAGGACACGCAGGAGCGATTCTTTGTTTTTATCGGAAAGTTGAAAGACAAGATGACGGAGTTTGCGGAAGCTTCCATACCCGAGCTGATCGAATTGAACAATTCCGACCCCGACGAGTTTAAAAGAGAATACGGGAGAATGAAGTCGGCTGTACTCGGACAATTGGACAGCATCATGACGAAGGCCCGCACCGTACAGGAAGAAAAAATTGGGTCCTTCCCGTTTACATCCGATAGCTTTGAGATCTCAAAAGCATATTCCGAATTCCGGGGACAGTGTTACGACAAGTTCGATGAACTGGAGAACCTGTGTAATATCTACCGCGATAAAATAGAAGCCACCAGCCAGGAAGATCACGAAGAAGCCTACCGGAAAATCTTGGAGGAGCATGAGGAGATCAGGGATAAATTCCGCTGCGTACAATGCGGCAGTCCGGTGGCCCTTGAAAAAATCTATTTCACCACAACCTACATTGCCTGTCCTGCCTGCCAGACGAAAAATACATTCGAGCCAAGCTCGCGTGCCAAAATGCTGGAACATGTGGGCAGAAGTCTGGCCGAGCAGAGAACCGCGCACCTGCTGACAGAATACAACGAAATACCAGGCAAGACCCAAACATTGTATCTGCAACGGCACGCATTGGACCTGAGTCTCATCCATGAAAAGGACACGAAAATCATCCGGCAGAAAACAGCACAGATCCAGGAGCTGGACCGGCAACGCAAAGAGCTGGAGGACAAGGCGCCGGTGCTATACCGCATATACTTAAGAGCCATGTTCGACGAATGGAACAAAATCAATCCCGACCTGGCGGAAGAGCATGAGAAATTTCACAATCGCATATTAACTGATTACAACAAAAACAAAACAATCTGAATAATTCATGAGCAATCCATTATTAGAACCCATTCACGGAGTGTCCCTGTACGACTACGCCGCTATCTCGGCCAAACTGGCTTCGGGCACCGGCGAAAAAGAAATTCTTGAGGCGTTGGGCATAGAACGTGCCGTATACGAGGAAGCTTCGGCCCTGTGGGTTACGCGTATGCAGGAGGACAGCACATTTGAAGTGTCCATTCTCTTTGGAAAATATTTTGGCGAAGCCAACAACCATCCCAAGCTAAGCGGGCTGAAGACGCAGGTAAGCGAAGCCGGCGCAGCCAACCTGGAGAAGCTGAGAACCGATCGCTATTTTTATGAAGAGCTGTGCGGTGCACGTCAGGCCGCATACGCGTACGGCTACGATGGCTCCCAATGGATTCAGGACAACTTCGGCATCAACCTGGGCGACTTCCAGATGGTGGCCATGAAATGGATGGAAATACAAAGCGAAGAAATGCAAAACGGCGAAACAGACAACGTGCTTCACTTCACCGACTACCAGCAACAGAAACAACAAGAATACTCCGAGAAATTTGCCGCAGAGCAAGGCGGAAACGTAGCCGACGATGTGGACTTCTAGATAATACAGGTTGTCTCACAGAAAGCCAGGAAGCAGCCAGAATTTAGTGTATTTTTTCCGTGCGCTTCCGTGTTTTCCGTGAGACACCTTGCCTTTATCAACAGGACATCGGGACATCAATTACCCCGGTTACTGCTAAACGAGTCCCGAAACATCTTCCATCCCTCCGGTGTCTTCTTCCACAGCACCAGAAATTTTCCATCGTCAAATAATTTCCCGTTGGCGTCGAACGATTGCCAGAGACCTTCTTCCGTTACATACTCGTTGCCATCGCCATACACCGCAGTAGTAATAAACTTGCCCTGGCGAAGTCCATATTCCTCATACGCAGTTACGAAAAACTTTGCGGCATTTTCGCGTCCGCAGCGCGCCGGGCTATTGGGCGCCAGGATGCACCCATCTTTGGCATACCGATGCGTGAAGATCGAAGAATCATTTTTTGCAAACGACTCGAAGTAAATGGCGTTACTGGCAGCAATAGCTTTCTTTGCTTCTTCCAATGCCTGATTTTTTGTCTGTGCCGCGGCTCCCGATGCGATAGCCAGCAAGGCGATTACTAAAATTCTGTTCATGCGTTTTTGTTTTAACAATACAAAACTGCACGAACCGCCATCACCAAAAATTGACATACATCACTTTCGGAATAGTTAGTAGTTTCTAGTCCCTAGTCTTTAGTAACCTTAACTATGGACTCAGGACTCAAGACTCTGGACTACCTGAACCGGCTTAAAGTTTCGCGCGAAACGCCAAGGTAGGCGGCCAGTTTTTTTTTGGACAATCGTTGATAGAGTTGTGGATATTCCGCCAGGAGCAGATCAAATCTTTTTTGCGCGTCGGAAGTAAGATACGTGAGGAGGCGACGCTGTTGTTTTACAAAACTGTCGTTGGCCTTGCGGCGGAAAAATCGCTCCATAGCGGGCACGGCATCACAAAGCTTTTCGCGGTTGCCGTAACTGAGACATATAATTTCAGAATCTTCCGCGCAAACAATAGTGAAGATGGCGTTTGTCTGATTGTAGAATCCGTCCTGGTCGGTGATCCAGCAATTTTCGATGGCAAACTGAATGATGTGCTCTTTCCCTTTTTCGTCGACATAAGTCGAGATGAGCAATCCCTTCTTTACCCAGTACGTATACGCAACTCGGTCGCCGGCGCGCAGCAGCACCTGGTCGCGTTTTAATTCCTTGCCCGTGAAGTAAGAGAGTATTGTCTCAAAGTCCTGATCGGTAAGTGCTGTAAACTTTTCCAGGTGGCGGCGGAATTCGGTGTAGTCAAGGAGATTGAGTTTCATAAAGTTGGCAGCCTGATTCCTGTAGTGAAAATTAAAAAACGAAGGTATGAAGAAATGGTTTTTAGGTGCCGCCCTGATTTTTATCCTGTGGGCCGTGGCATTCTATTCTTATCCACGGCCAAAACTTCCTGCCAATGCCCATCATTATTGAGCCTTAGTATCCACCAAAATACGGGGCGCGATAGTCCGCCAGCGAACACCACTCACCATGAACGAACGAATTCGTAATGTGAAATCTTCGTTTTTTGAATTATTTCGCAGATATTCAAATGGTACAACCTTTGTCACAGGCCCATCATGATCAAGTATTACCTGCTCCTTTTCGTACGCAACATCCGGCGTCAGAAATTATTCTCAGCCATTAATCTTCTTGGTTTAACAGCCGGCATCGTCAGCACGCTGCTCATCTATTTATATGTGCAGCACGAGTTCAGCTACGATCGCTTCCACGAGCACGCCGACAACATCTATCGAATCAACCAGACATTCATCTGGGGCGAAAAAGACGATAAACAATTTGCATCGCTCGGTCCCGGTGTAGCCTATGCGTTGCGCGAAGAGATGCCCGAGATCGAAGAAGTGGTGCGAGTATATCCGCCCGGCAGCATGCTCGTAACAAACGACCTGCATCCTGAAAACATAAAATCTTTTGATGAGTCCGAAATATTGGCGGTCGATTCCAATTTCTTCAAGGTATTCACATTCCCGCTCCTGAAAGGAGATATGGCCACGGCCCTCGCTAAACCCAATACACTGCTCCTGACAGAAGAAACCGCCGCCCGGTATTTTGGGACAGAAGACCCCATCGGAAAAATTTTGCGCGTCGGCCCTGATTCGCTTAACGATGCTTACGAAGTAACGGCCGTACTCAAGAACGTTCCCCGTAACTCCTACATCGACTTCGATATGCTCATGTCCATGAGCAGCATTCCCGGAATAAAGCGCGCCAACAACCAATGGCTTTGGACAACCTTCGAAACATTTGTATTACTGAAGGACAAGGCAGCACTCGCCACCCTCGAAGCCAAATTGCCGGCCATGCCGCGCAAATATGCCGAAGGAACCTTGCAGCGCGTCATGAACCAGTCGTTTGATGACTACATAAAGACCGGCAAGCGATGGGACTTGTTCATCCAGCCGCTCACATCCATACACCTGCATGCCACGCATGTTTACAATCGCATCAACGACGTAGGCAATGCCTGGATCGTCTACACATTGATCGGCGTAGAAATTCTCATCGTGATGCTGTCCTGCATCAACTTTATGAATTTGTCCACGGCACAGTATACGCGCAGAATAAAAGAATCCAGCCTGCGGAAAATCATGGGCTCCAACAAGCTGCAACTGGCCGCGCACTTCTTTTCCGAAGCGTTTATGTTTTGCTGCCTCGCCGCACTCGTAGGACTTGGCGCCGTACAACTCGCCTTGCCATTCTTCAACGTACTCACAAAAAATAATCTGTCGCTCAACATCTTTATGCACCAGGATATCCTGTGGGTATTGCTGGGATTGATTGTGTTGATGAGCTTGTTGTCCGGAAGCTACCCGGCCATCTTCCTGAGCAAATTCTCGCCCGTAGAAGCCATGAAAGGGAAGCTGCGCACCGGCAAACAAGGCAAAGCCTTGCGCAACGGTCTGGTAACATTCCAGTTCGCCATCTCCATGCTGCTGATTGCCGGTACCATCGTCGTGTTTCAGCAAATCCACTTTTTAGGACAGAAGGACATCGGATTCAACCGCGATAACCTGCTCGTCGTAAAACGCGTGGAGTGGATCAGCGATCGCGAGAGCTTCGCCAATACATTGTCCAATATCGATGGCGTGGAAAGCGCCTCGTGGTGCTCCGCCGTGCCGCCCTACATTTACGATGGCGATCAGTTTACCGGCGATGATTCTGGCGGCAAGATAACACCCATCAACTACGTGAAAGCCGACGAAACCTACGCAGAAGCACTCAAGCTGAAATTTATTGTCGGCAGAAACTTTTCAAAAGACATACCTGCCGATAAGGACCGCATCATTCTCAATGAGTCCGCAGTAGATGCGCTGGGCTGGACAGCCGATGAAAGCGTGATCGGTAAAAAAGTTGAGTATCCCGGCGTTGGCAAATTTGATGTAGTGGGTGTCGTAAGCGATTTCAACTATTGGTCACTCAATCAACCCATCCAGCCGATGGGCCTGTTCAACATAAAAGGAGACATGCCCTCACACGGAGGACAGTACACATTGCTGCGCATCAAACCCGGTCACCAGGAAGCCATGGCCAAACTGATCGCCGATGTAGAAAAAGACTGGCGCGTATTTGCCGATAGCCGTCCCTTCCAATACGATTTTGTAGACGATTCATTCGAACGTCAGGTGTCATCCGAACAAACCTTTGGCATTACTCTTACCGTGTTCGCGTCGCTGGCCATCATGATCGCCTGCTTCGGGTTGCTCGGCATGATCATCTACACCGTGGAGCAGCGCACAAAAGAAATCGGTATCCGCAAAGTAGTCGGAGCTTCCGTGTTCAACATCTGGCTGCTGGTCGTAAAAGACTACACAGTCCTGATCGGCATTGCTGTGGCCATCAGCACGCCCTTCTGCATTTGGTTGCTCAACATCTGGCTGCAAACATTCCAGTACAGAGTGCCGATTTCCCCGTGGGCATTCATTCTCGCGGGCGGCGGCATCATCGTCATGGCACTCATCATCACCAGCTACCACGTATTAAAAGCCGCGTTTACAAATCCTGTAACGGTATTGAAAGATGAATAGGACATTAAAGTAATCGCTCGCCTCCCCGTACGTGACGAATATCTACAGGCCTCAGGCCCATCAGCAACAAATAGACTGTCCAAAAGACAGTCTATTTGTTTTTTAGGAAATATGAGAGCCGCTCATGTCGTCACAATCATTCACAATACGCAATCATCCGCCCGTGTCGGCGTGAGTCATGTTCAATACCGGATACAGAACAAAAAACTGGTAAACACCCGGTCAAAGGCTGATAAAATAAATCGTGATATTGTACGAATCTTCTGCTATTAAATACATAGATAAGTTATAAACACGGCCGGTCCATGGATGATGTCCATACGGCACCCGAACCGGAAGAAGAATGGACAAAGAGTGGAAGAAGAGTGGAAAATGAAAGCAAAAAAGAGACGTAAGCCGTGCCGGAAAAGGCTCGGCAAATCGAATTTATAAATATGCAAAGAGACAGCAATAATCCCCAAAAAGATGCCTCCCGGTTTGGAATTTCGGTTTAGGGACAAATCAAATCCGGAATCAACGCGCGTCCACCATCCCGCGGAACGTAAGAACATGCTGAGGTAATGCAGAATTCGTTACACTAATGATATAAATACGTTATTAAAATTTGATAAAATGGACTTCATCTAATGGGACTTCGCGGCATTGAATAGGAATTTCCCTGTTTAGGACATTGGTGAGCTTGTTCTTGATTTTAAATTATTAAGATTACAGAATAATCATAAGTCCCGCGCCGCAGACCATGTCTCTCAATATCGCCCATCTTGAAAACGAAATAATTGATCAATATCTATACGATGAAAACCCGGTGCGACCGTGGATCATCGGCTTTAGTGGCGGCAAGGACAGTACCATGCTGCTGCAAGTTGTCTGGAATGCATTGAAAAAAATAGAACCGGCGTTACTCACCAGGGAGATTCATGTCGTCTGCAACGATACACTGGTTGAAAACCCGCGCATCGTTAAATTCATAAACGTTACCCTAAAGAAAATTCAGAAAGCTGCCAACCTGCAGGGACTTCCGCTACGGGTGCAGGAGACAATTCCCAAGCTTGACGATAGTTTCTGGGTACGCCTCATCGGACTTGGCTATCCTGCGCCCAACAGATTCTACCGATGGTGTACAGAGCGATTGAAAATAGATCCCACCACACGATTTATAAAGGATAAAATAAGCGAAGGCGGCGAAGTAATTATACTCCTGGGCACACGAAGCGCCGAAAGTTCCACCCGCGCAGCATCCATAAAGAAATACGAAGTAAAAGGACAACGTCTCCGAAAACATGTTCTGCCAAATGCCTTTGTCTATCCGGCCATCAAAGATGTGCAGACCCATGAACTGTGGCAGTACCTCAACCAGGTTCCGCCGCCGTGGGGAGGTAATCACAAAGAACTGGTTACGCTGTATAGAAATGCCAATGCCGGCGATTGTCCTTTGGTGATTGACGACACCACACCAAGCTGCGGCAATAGCAGGTTTGGCTGCTGGGTTTGTACTGTGGTAAATAAGGACAAAAGCATGGAAGGCCTGATCGAGAACGGCGAAGAGTGGATGCTGCCGCTATCGGAGATCAGGAACTTCCTTGTCGAGACAAGGGACAACCCCGAAATCTGGCGTGAGAAAAGAAGACGAACAGGACAGATCACCGAGAATAAATGGGGGCCGTACAAATTCGAAACACGCGTAGAGATTCTGAGAAGGATTTTAAAAGCTCAAAAGGACATTGAGAAAACAGAAGGTATCGAACTGATCACACACCAGGAAATGGTGTTGATTCAATACCACTGGTTTCGCGATAGCTTCTTTAAAACAAAAGTATCTGAGGTATACAACAAAATCTACAAAACCACTCTTGATATGAGCAAGCAGCAAGAAAAGATCAAACAGGAAACCGAACTGCTAAAAAAGAGCTGCAGAAAAAATCCGGAACATGTCGATCTCATTCACGACCTTCTGGCATTGCAGAAAACCAAAACGTTGATGATTCGCAAGCGTGGCTTGCAGGCGGACATCGAAAATCGCCTGGAGCAATTTATGGATACCACCGTAGAAAAGTAGCGGCAAAGATTTATGACAATTAAAGAAATTGAACTCAATAACTTTCGGATCTACAAAGGTTCGAACGTGATTGACCTGTCATCCAAGGGCAAACAGAATATTTTTATTGTCAGTGGTCGCAACGGCTTTGGCAAAACAACCTTTCTCATGTCCATGGTGTGGTGCCTGTATGGAAAAAACATGCAGGAAGTGGACGACCTGTATAAAAAAGAAATTGCCGATCAGGGCGGTTACAGCAAGTACATCGCGAACTCGCTCAACCGCCTGGCAAAAGCTGAAGACGATTACAACTTCCATGTTTCCATCACCTTCACAAACCTGAACATCACCGAAGTTCCCTGCAATGAGATTGTCGTGAAGCGAAGCTACAACGCACTGACAAGCATACGCGAGGAAGTGGAGATTTTAATTGATGGACATGCCAGCGAATTGGCCAGAGATGTAGGACAGGAAATCTTCATCCGCGAATTTATCATGCCGATCGAGATCGCGAAGTTCTTTTTCTTCGATGCCGAGAAAATTGTAAACCTCGCGGAAGTGAACACGCCCGAACAGAGAAGAAATCTGAGCAAAGCTTACTCGGAAGTGCTGGGAATAAAAAAGTATGAGGATGTAAAAAACGAACTCGAAAACCTGCAATTGAAGCTGCGCCAGGAATCGGCCAGCGCAGAAGAGAAGGGACAATTGAAAAAAATGCAGGCCGAAGTAGAAACCTGCGAAGACCAGATCGGAGAAACCCAGCGGCACATTGAAGAGCTGCGCGAAAAACAAAATGAGAAAAACAAAGCATCGCGCGATATCCAGGAGAAGTTGATCAAAGCGGGCAGCCTCATAACCGTAGAAGAACTCCAGGCACTTCGGTTGAATGAAGAAGAGTTGACGAAGAAGCAAAACGATCTGCAGAACGAGCTTAAAAATTCATTTGATATAATCCCGTTCGCGATTTCCGGCGAGAAGCTCTTCGAAGTAAACCGGCAGCTGGACAACGAAGGCAATTACAAAGCCGCACAATTTAAAGAAGAGAGTGTAAAGGATGCGACCAACAAAATACTGACCGATCTGGACTATGAGCCACGTCCGAAAAATTTGATCATTCCCCATGAAGTAAACAAGTATTACACCGGCACCTTTGAAAAACTGATCAGGCGACATTTTTTTGCCGATGCCCCGTCATTACCTGGCGATTTCAGAATGATTCATGATTACTCAGACACGGAAAGGCACGAGCTGCAGGCTGTCGTCAGCAATATCAAAATGTCCTTTCGTGAATCATTTCGGAGAATCAGCGGAGACTACAACCAGACCCGGAACGAATTGAATGGCATACGCAGAAGAATCAAGGATGCGGAGGCAAACCAGGAAGACCCCATCATCGCCGGGTACCGCGCGCAAAAAGACCAACTGGACCGTGAGATTATCTCGATTACAGATACCGTAGATTCTCTTCACCGCGAAATAGGACAGCTTGCAAATGAAAAAACACAAAAAGGCAAAAAGATAGAAGAACTGTCCCGGAAACTCCAGGTCTCTTCGGGGAACAAGGCGAAAGACGAAATGGCCGGCTTGTTAATATCGGAACTGAAAGATTTCATTGGCAAGTTTAAACAAACCAAGAAACAGTCGCTCGAAGAACAGATCCTGCAAGGCCTGGAGACACTTATGCATAAAAAAGGATTCATTAAAAAAGTAGAAGTAGAAATTATCGGCGACGACGTGGACATTGTTTTGAAGAATAATAGAGGTGAAGAGATTAAAAAAGAATCGCTGAGCAAAGGCGAGCAACAGATGTATGCCACAGCGCTGTTGAGAGGACTGGTGGAAGAAAGCGACATTCAGTTTCCGGTATTCATCGATTCGCCCATGCAAAAATTCGATGAGCAACATGCAGAGAACATTGTGAAATACTTTTATCCCAATATTTCAGATCAGGTGGTGATCTTTCCCCTGATCAACAAGGAACTGACCGAACGCGAGTATGCAATATTGTCCAAACACATTGCCCAGACATACCTCATTCACAATGTACACGAAGACAAGAGCGAGTTTCTGTCGGTAGAGCCTGCCAACTTTTTAAAGACCTACAATAAAATGTACAACCATGCTCATTAACATCAGAACATCTGAAGCAAATAAGCCTGTCGTACAGGAGTTGACAAAGAAAATGAATCTGGGCACGGAGAATTATGTGTCCAGAATTGCATTTGCCTATTCGCTTTCAAAAGGAATAACGCTGAGCCTCGAGAAAGACTTGCTCGACAGCAAGGGGAAGGAGTATAAAAACGATATTCTGTTTGGAAAATACCGTGAGTACTACATGGCCCTGATATGCCAGCACTACAATCTCTATAAAACCGATAAGGATATTGGCAAATATATTAAAATGCACATCGACCACGGCCTGACATTAATGAACAGGTTGTTTGAGGATAATAGAAATTATTCAGGACTTGATTTCCTGCTGGAAAATATCGAGAAGGGAATTGAAAAACTGGAGGAGAGCGATGTGTCCAATGATGCTATTATACTGGATGACAGGATTCGATCGCTGAGAGTGACCAACAAAGATTATTATGCCGAACGCATCCAAATTCGTGTAGGAACAACACTCGATACAGATGAGCCGATTATCTTCAATTTAAACAACACAGATATTCACAACAATGCCCACGTCGCAATCGCGGGAAATTCCGGAACCGGAAAAACAGGTTTTGCCAATAGCTTTTTGAGCCAGGTGGTAACAGAAACCAAAGGCGCGGTCAATTTTATTTACCTTGATTTTAAAGGACTGAAAAAGGAAGACGAGAAAAGATTACAGCCTTTCTTCTCGAAGACAAATGCCACCTACATCGATGCCCCGCAAAAGCCTTTCCCCATAAATCCGCTTGCGTTCATAGACAACGTCAACGCAAAAAATCAGATCATGGGCATCAACAAGTTTGTAGACATTATCACCAGCTACAGCAACATCGGAAAAAATCAACAACAAACTTTGAAGGATGCGACGAGGACAGCCTTCGACGCCAGGAAGAACGGTGAGTATCCGTCCATCGCGGACATCTTCAGAATTGTAAACAACATCGACAGCCGCCCGAGTACACTCAAAGAGATTTTGCAAAGCCTGAGCGAGCTCGACCTCTTCGAAACAAAAGTCGATGCGAAAAACCAGTTGCTCAACAACAACTATTACCTCAGCCTGTCCGGAGACTTGCCGCGCAACGTTCGATTTACCTCCGTCTTTCTCATCATCAATTACCTGTACAACACCTTCATGAATATGGACAACGCGCCCATTGAGGGAAAGTACCAGGGCATGCGCTATATACTGCTGATCGACGAAGCACATACTATTTTCAAAGAAAAGAAAAGCCAGGATCTGCTTGAAAAAATATTGCGGGAGATCAGATCTAAAGGCGTTTCCGTTGTCCTGTTGTCACAGGGTATTGAAGAATTCAACCAGCCCTCATTCGATTTCAGCAGTATGTGCGAGACTGCTTTCCTGTTCGACATCAAGGACAAGACCAATCTGAAACTGATGCAGAAATTTTTAGGCATTGGCGAAAGAGATGCGCAAAAACTGAAATCCAGTATGGAACAAATCCAGAAGTACCAGCTGATTTCCAATCTCAAAGAATACGAAGCAGTAAAGCTTTTCAAAGCATAACCCTTAAACGCATGGAACATAATTTTTTTCAGGAACTGAAGCACCGCTTAATCAAGCCTTGGAACACGGCCTTCTTAGGCTACTTTCTTTTGATAGTAATTGTGTTTGGCGGCTTTGGAGTTTTGTATTCGTGTTTTGAAGTCGCTCACTCAAAAGAAGACGATGATATCTTGGTGGCGCAGAATCTGGCAACTTACTTTATGGCCATACTGGCGTCTTCCATAATCGATCTGAACATTTCATGGGAGATAGAGAATCGGGTGAGCATATTAATTTATTCCATGCTTTTTTTCGTCGTGGGATTGATGATCCTGATTTGCACATATTCGATTGAAAATAACTATGCATTTATTCCGGCAGTCGTGGGGACAGCGTTATCGTGGGTTGTATGGATTTTAGCAAACGCAGACAACGAAAGGTTGAGCGACGAGAATTTCTACAACAACATGCGCGGCAAAGGAAAGCACGGCACCCATTGGGCGAATAGTTAAAAGGAAGAAAGATGAGCAGCTCTTCAAAGAAGCATAGAATCTTTGGTATTCCCGTCGTGCAGAATCAGCAGGAGTTTGTGGTTGGCAAGTTTCAGATTGCGGCGCTGCTAACCTTTACGCGATATACATCGCGTGTAATCCGGGAATTTGATGAAAAAGTATATCACATTTACAACG
>JAESFU010000499.1_pt1 | contig 19705 bp, 11 predicted proteins | sample 9269461 | NCBI WGS metagenome assembly JAESFU01 (sample SAMN14502556, study PRJNA617107) | algae metagenome | isolation source: Stenomitos rutilans HA7619-LM2 and co-occurring heterotrophs from cave walls | place: USA: Waikapalae cave, Hawaii | collected 2009-07-28
TCCAGGGCATCTACATCGATCCCCTCATCATCCACAGAGACATAATTGATCTTCGCGCCGGTTTGAAGGAATGTAAGGTTGGCTCCGCTGTATCCGGGTGTCCCAACGACTACTTCATCGTTTTTCTTCAACAGCATGGCGGCCGTCAGGTAAAGTCCCATTTGTGCGCCCTTCGTAATCAGAATATTTTTTGATGTGATCGACAGTCCACGCGTGTCGCATAAAAATTCAGCCAGTGCTTCTCTCAGAAAAAGTGTTCCCTGCGCATTGCCATACATCAGGTATTTTTTATTGGAAGTAATGCGTGCGTGGCTTCGGATCTTCCGCACAAGCTCTTCGATGGGCGACAGTCTCACGTCGGTAAACCCGCCATCGTGGACAACAATTTTCCCCACAGGCGGAAAGTCCAGCGTGTATACTTGCAAAAGCTTTTTCTCATCATACAAAAATCCGGGCTTGTCCGGTACTTTGAAAGATGCATGCCTGTCGCTTAATTTTTTAGGCGACAGGGTCGGATGATTTACTTTCACAAACGCGCCCTTGCGTGGCACCATTTCAATCCAGCCTTGCGCTTCCAGTTCGTCGTACGCTGCTACAGCCGTCATGCGATTGATCTTTAACAGATCAGCCACCTCGCGCGAGCCCGGCAGCTTCAGCCCCTTGCGGAACCTGCCATCGTGAATGTGCTGAATAAAGGCATTCGTAATCTGCAGGTAGGCGGCCGTGTCAGAATTTCGATCGATGGTGATGAGCTGTTCAAGGGGAAGCATTGCATGCTGGATTAGCCAATATCTTCAAACTGGATTAGTTTGATCATCCACTAAAAATATAGCATTGCAGCATGAATTCTAAATGATTGTGTCATGAAATATCTTCTTTTTACGCTCATCGCCATTGTCCATATCCCGGCATGCGCACAGCACCCCGATTTGCAGGCAGACAAATCCGTTCCTGTTCCGAAGGTGAGCCTCGATGCACAGGGCCGCCCCGTGGTAAAGGCATCCCCCACATCTTCATCCCATGACTTCGATTTTCTTATCGGCAAATGGACACTCAGGCATCGCCGTTTGAAATCGCGGTTAACGAACTCGAATGACTGGGAGGAGTTTGAAACTGTACTCGAAGATTTTCCGATCCTGGAAGGACTCGGAAACATGGACGTAGCACGTGTGGTGATGGATGGAAAAAATCAGGAAGCGAGAACGCTTCGATTCTTCAATACGACCACCTCCCTGTGGAGTCTCTACTGGATGACTGCCGAAGGCGGCAAGATCGGGCCTCCCGTAACAGGATCGTTTGAGCAGGGTGTTGGACATTTCTTTGGAAACGACGTCTGCAACGGCAAGAATGTCCTCGTGGTGTATCGCTGGGATGCGCGGGACAAGGAGCATTCAAAATGGAGCCAAGCTTTTTCTACCGACAACGGCAAGACCTGGGAGTGGAACTGGTATAATGTAAAGGAGCGGATCAAGACAGAGACTCGCAAACAAATTGCGGCCAGAACATTTGCCATTCCCATACCCGCACTGAAATTCGACGCACAGGGCGAGCTTGTTATCACGCCGTCGGCCACATCGTCCGAACATGACTTCGATTACGTTGTGGGCAAATGGACATTGCTGCATCGGAAACTGAGATCGCGGCTGGAGCATGATACCGTGTGGACCGAGTTTGACACGCCACTGGAAGATTACGCTATTCTCGACGGGAAGGGTAACATGGACTTTGCGTACGGCACTATCGACGGGAAGCCCTGGGAAGGGCGAACGATCAGGACATTCGATCCGAAAACGAGATTGTGGAGACTGTACTGGATTGCAAGCAACATGTCGGTCATGGACCCGCCGGTGGTTGGCTCCTTTGAAAATGGAATAGGACACTTTTTTTGCAAGGATGTGTTTAAAGGAAAAAATATCATCATGATGTTCCGCTGGGACGCACGCGATAAAGAGTATCCGATCTGGAGCCAGGCGTTCTCGGCCGACAACGGCAAAACCTGGGAATGGAACTGGATGAACGTTTCTGTCAGAAGAAAATAAAAATCAGGCATGAACACAATTCAAATCAAAAAAGCAACGGTCGAGGTACTGGACGAGCTTGCTGCCTTGTTCGATGCCTACAGGGTTTTCTACCAGAAACCATCGGACATCAGCGGTGCCGTCAATTTTCTGCGGGACAGGCTTACGCACTGCGATTCAGAAATTTTCGTTTCCTTTCAGGAGAATACATTAACCGGCTTCACGCAACTGTATCCGTTGTTCTCCTCGGCAAGAATGAGAAAGCTCTGGCTCTTGAATGATCTGTTTGTAGATGAAAAATTCCGGGGCCAGGGGATCTCGCTCGCCCTGATGGACCGCGCCAAAGCACTTTGCCTGGAGAGCCACGCCTGCGGCTTTATACTGGAAACAGCCAAAAGCAACATCATCGGAAACCGGCTCTACCAAAGGGCCGGGCTCGCACTGGATCACGATCACAATTACTATAGCTGGGACGTATGAAAAGTATAACCTGCATCTCCGTGATGATGGCATGGGGACTTTTACTGTCTTCCTGTAACACTCGCCGTACCGGCGACTTGCCGGTGGACATCGCCTATCCGCAACCGGCGCCCGACTCCGCTGTGCTGTCCTTTCTTCCGGGCACTGTCTCATCCGATTCGCTTGATTTCAACGCCGCCTTTTCTCCTGACGGAAGGTCGTTTTATTTTTCACGGTCGCAGAATAAGAAGCTTGCCATCTATGTAACAACGTACGATGGCAAGCACTGGACAGCACCTGTACACGCATCATTCTCCGGCACCGCCTACTCCGATGCAGATCCGGCGTTTTCTCCCGACGGGAAAATCTATTTCATCTCCAACAGGCCCCGAACACCATCGGACACATTGGATGATTATGACATCTGGTATGCTTCGCCCGCCGGTGAGAATCAATGGTCGGCACCGGAAAACCTGATTTCCATCAACTCCGACAGCAGCGAGTTTTACATTTCCTTCTCCACAGCGGGAACGATGTATTTCTCTTCCTCGCGCGCCGGTGGACGTGGCTCCGAAGATCTTTACAGAAGCGCGTTAACAAATGGACATTACGATGTTGCTGAAAACCTGGGAGCCGAAATCAATTCTGCTGAATCTGAGTATGATCCCGGCATAGCGCCTGATGAATCGGTGCTCGTCTTTGCATCATCCGGCAGGAAGGAGTCATTGGGTCGCGCCGATCTTTATTACGCAACCCGGTCACCCGAAGGACAATGGACCAGGGCCCGTCACCTCGATCCGTTCTTCAATACAAACGGGAGAGAATATTGTCCATATTTCTCTCCCGACTTTCATTACTTCTTTTTCAGTTCCGGTGGCGACGTGAAATGGGTTGACCGAAAGATGTTATTGCGGCATGTTGAGCCAGGTGAGTAAGCCGAGATTTTACCCGTAGCGGCACGGATCGGACTCCCCTACTTATACGCCGTGATCTTCTGGATGCTGCCATCGCTATTATGTTTCAGCTCGGTAACCTTCACGTTCCGCAGGTGTGTTTTGCCGGAGAGTTGAATGTCGTGGTAGAAGATGTACCACTTGCCTTTTATCTCCACGATGGAATGGTGATTTGTCCAGCCTTCTACCGGGTCGAGGACAACGCCTTTGTAGGTGAAGGGACCCTCGGGCGAATCTCCGATGGCGTAATTGATAAAATGTGTATCGCCGGTTGAGTAGGAGAAATAGTATTTACCGTTGTACTTGTGTATCCAGGCGGCTTCGAAGAAACGCTTGTCGTTCTGTCCCTCGGTAAACGTGTTGCCTTGCTCATCTACCAGTTTAATTTCCTTTACAGCACCCGCAAAACTTTTCATGTCTTTGGAGAGCCTGGCCACGCGTGGTAAAACGGCTTGCTCCTGAGGTTGGCGCAAGGCGCCTTTCTCGTTGTACTTGTTATTGTCCCAACGCTGCAGCTGTCCACCCCAGATGCCGCCGAAGTACAGGTAAAATGTGCCGTCGTCGTCTTTGAAAACTGTTGGGTCAATACTGTAGCTTCCTTTGATCGGTTCTTTCTCTGCCACAAACGGGCCTTCCGGTTTTTTACTGGTGGCAACGCCTATCCTGAAAATATCTTGCTTGTCCTTTACCGGGAAATATAAATAGTACGTGCCGTTTGCGAACGCGGCATCGGGTGCCCACAACTGGCGGCCTGCCCATGGAATGTCCTGAATGTTCAATGCAACGCCATGATCGGTAACGGGACCGCCAACAGAGTCCAGGGACAGTACGTGATAGTCGCGCATATTGAAATGATCGCCATTGTCATTTTCAGGTGTGCCTGTTGAGATATCGTGTGATGGATAGATATAGATACGACCGTTGAACACGTGTGCCGAAGGATCTGCCGTATAGATTTCACTGATCAATGGTTGAGCGATGGGCACCGGCTTTTTTATCACCACCGAATCGGTTGTATCCTTTGGCGATTTGGCAGCATCCTGCTTGCTCTTGTTGCAGCTAAACAGGAATATTCCGGCCACGAGCAGCGATGGTACGGCCCTGCATGATTGTAGACTCTTCAGCATCATTTTTAAAACTTGGTTTTGTGCCTTACAATATAGTAAGGGCTGCGCTGTTTCAGAAAATTACGGCTTCATCGGGGGGATTTCTCTAACGCATCCTGCCATAAAAGAGGACAGGGCGGTGTCCTTCCCTTCCTAAAATCCTTTGTTTATAGACTTTGTTATGAGGTGTGGCGATCGGTGGCTGCGCGAAAAGGACATTCCCGTTAATATTTTTATTTGAATTTCCGACAATCAATCCATGGCTAAACAACTGATGGCTTTCGGTGCTGCGTTATCGGGCACACACCCTGTTGTTGTTTCTAAAAAAAACGTTGCCGGTTGTCCCGATGAAGGCATGAGCAATCGATTACACAGGAAATTCAGCTGTCAGGTATAAAACAATTGGTTTACGTCACAGCGGTTAAATAACCCCAAACTATGATTAGAACCCTACACCAGACCAGAAAAGCTGCCTGGCTGATAGCCTGTATCCTCATGGCTTTCTTCAGCAGCAGCGCGCACTCAGGCCAGCAAACCGCAACCCTGCGAGGCAAAGTTGTTGACGACACCGGCAGTGCCATGCCCGGCGTGAACATCCTGATCAAAGGGACATCGATCGGCACCTCGTCCAATACCGATGGCGAGTATACCTTGCAGATGCCCGCGGGAGAGGCAGCCGTTACGGTTGTATTCTCGTTCATCGGCTACCTTACACAAGAACGATCCGTATCGGGACAATCTGTATTGGACATCACCCTGCAGGCCGACGCCCAGCAGCTCTCCGAGATTGTGGTTGTCGGTTACGGCACGCAAAAGAAAAGTGACATTACCGGTTCCGTGGCATCGGTGTCGTCCAAAGAGGTTTCGGAACTTCCGCTTACCAATGCGCAGCAGGCCTTGCAGGGTCGCGTGGCGGGCGTGGACGTTGTGTCCACCGGCACCAAGCCGGGCGCAACGGCCAGTGTGCGCATCCGCGGCCGCCGCTCGTTCTCTGCCGGCAACGAGCCGCTGTATGTGGTGGACGGCATACCGCTCGCAGGAGGCATTAACGATCTGAACCCGCAGGACATTCAATCCATGGAAGTATTGAAAGACGCGTCGGCTACTGCGATCTACGGCTCGCGCGGTGCCAACGGCGTAGTACTCATCACCACACGACGCGGCTCCAGCGGCAAAACCGTGGTGTCCTATGATGGTTACTATGGCATATCCAGCGCCATCGGCAAAATAGATATGATGGATGGACAACAGTTTGCCGAATACAAGCGCGAGTCGCGGCGGGCATCGGGCAACTACAACGATGCTGACCCGGATGCCGACAAGAAACTGTTTGAACCTGTGGAGCTGGAAGGACTCGCCAGCGGCAGGTCCAACGACTATCAGGACATGATTATCCGCAACGGCCATCAACAAAGCCACCAGGTGGGCGTGCAGGGCGGAAATGATAAAACCAAGTTTGCCGTTACCGGTGGTTTCTTCGATGACGAAGGCATTGTCCCGAACCAGAATTTCAAACGCTATACATTTCGTGTAAACCTCGATCACCAGATTACGGAACGCCTGCGCATCGGGACATCGACACTCGGTTCGTTCAGCGTTCAGAACGGCGATGGCTTTAATCCCATGCCCGAAGCACTGCTGGGCAATCCGCTGGGCAAACCTTTCAACGACGACGGCTCGCTCAATTTTCTTCCGACAACGGACGGGCTGCGCTCCAATCCGCTAAGCGAGATTGCACCCGGTGCTATTATTCGCGAAGATCAGCGCACGCGCTTTTTCAGCAGTATCTATGGCGAATACAAACTGGCCGAGGGGCTCACGTACCGACTCAACTTCGGTCCCGATTACCAGACCCGACGACGCGATGAGTTTACGGGCCGCTATACCAACGCACGCCGGCTGGGCGACCCCACCGCGCGCACGCAGAACTGGAGCACGTTCGCCTATACCCTGGAGAACGTGGTGAACTACAGCCGTACGATCGCCAACCATCATACCTTTAACGTAACGGGACTCTACAGTATTCAGCGGCAGACGGATGAATACTTCGATGCACGCGTTCGAGGTGTCCCGATTGAATATATGGAAGCCGCCAATATCGGCGCGGCGCCAATCATTGAAGGCGTGGGAAGCGATTACAGGCAGTGGACGATCCTGTCCTACATGGCGCGGTTGCAATACAGTTTCAAGGACAAGTACCTGTTTACCTTTACAGGACGGGCCGATGGTTCGTCGCGGTTTGCGCCGGGTAAAAAGTGGGGCTTCTTCCCTTCTGCGGCACTTGGGTGGAAGATCAGCGAAGAGCCTTTTCTGCAGGGCACAGAGTTCCTGTCCAACCTGAAGTTGCGCGTGAGCTACGGACAAACGGGTAACACGGGTATCAACCCGTATGCCACGCAGGGTTCATTGTCCCGCACAACGTATGCATACGGTAGCAGCAGTGCGTATGGTTATCGCCTGAGCAGCCTGCCCAACCCGGACCTGAAATGGGAAACGACATCGTCTGTAAACCTCGGTATCGACTTCGGATTCTTTGACGGTCGCATTCAGGGGTCGCTGGATGTATACGAACAAAACACCTCGGACCTGCTCCTGGAACGACAGCTTCCGCCGACGCAAGGGACATCGAATGTGATCCTGCAAAACGTGGGCAAAACACGCAACAAAGGTATCGAACTGTTCATATCGACCATCAATGTCGAAACGGCCAGCGGCTTTCAATGGTCTACCGATTTGAATTTCTATGCCAACCGCGAAGCGATCGTGGAGCTTTATGGCGGCAAGAACGATGATGTGGGCAACAGCTGGTTTATCGGACAACCGCTCACGGTATTCTACGATTATAAGAAGACAGGCATCTGGCAGACGAGTGAGACAGACATCGCCACGCAATACCAGCGCAAGCCGGGCGAGATCAAGCTTGCCGACCTGGCAGGCCGCGATGCGAACGGCAACCTCACGGCCGGCGCCGACGGAAAAATCAATGCGGACGACCGCGTGATCCTGGGGTCTGATATTCCGGATTGGACAGGCGGCATTACCAACCGCTTTGCCCTCAAGGGAATTGATCTGTCCTTCTTTGTTTATACCCGCCAGGGCAGCATGATCCGCAGTTTGTTTCACAACAACTACAACAACCTGTTTGGCCGCTACAACAACCTGGATGTAGACTATTGGACACCGAACAATCCAACGAACGATTATCCGCGTCCCAACCAGAACCAGGAGAATCCGGTAAACGCATCGTCGATGTCCTATTTCGATGGTTCGTTTGTGAAAGTACGGAACATCACCATCGGGTACACGTTGCCGGCGGCGCTTGTAAGCCGGTTAAAACTGCAGTCGGTGCGCGTGTATGCGAGCGCGCAGAATCCCTTCATCTTTGCGCCGTACCGGTCCAAATACAAGGGCATTGATCCGGAGTTTGCCCGCGTGCCGGAGAACAACCGCGAGCGCACAGCCGAAGTAGATGCGGACACGCCCAGCAGCCGGCTCATCCTGCTGGGACTTAATATCAAACTCTAAACACAGACGATCATGAAGAAATATTATCTCCTGTTATTCCTCACGCTGGCATGTCTGTCGGCATGCAACGATCTGCTGGACGAAAAGAACAAGTCCAACCCGGTGCCGGGCTACCTGTCCACACCGGCCGGGTTTGAAGATGCCGTGAAGGGAAGCTACTCGTTTCTGCGGTCCTTCTATGCTACGGAGCGCGGCATGACACTGACGGTGTTTGGCACGGACGAGTTCACCATGGGCTCTGACGGCAACTTTAAATTTGTGAATCAGTATACTGCCCAGTTTGATCCGCGTACATCTATTCTCAGCGAGCTGTGGGTGGACTTCTACCGTGGCATAAATGCCGCCAATGCCGCGATTGGCCGCGCCGATCAGATTGCAGGACTTGATGCCAACGCAAAAAAAGTGCGCGTGGCCGAAGCCAGGTTTCTGCGTGCGCAGTTTTACTTTCTGCTGGTGCAGATGTTCGGACCGGTGGAATTGAAGCTCACGGAGACAACGGAAGTGTCCACCGAATCAAAAAGAAGTACGGTGCCGCAGATTTACGCAGCCATCGTACAGGATCTGACCGATGCTGTTGCCGATCTGCCGGGCACCAACGATCAGGGTCGCGCCACCAAACCGGCGGCACAACATCTGCTGGCCCGTGTCCACCTGACACGCGCTACGATGGACAATACGGTGCAGGCCAGCGACGAGTATCAAAAAGCGGCCGATCTGGCCAACGCAGTCATCACCAACCCGGCGTTTGCGCTGCTGCCCGATTATGCGCAGGTATTTGAACAGGGCGCAGGCGAAGTGAATCGTGAAGTGGTATGGTCTGTCCAATACACGAGCGATCCCCTGACGAACAGCACGGGCAATAATGCGCACACATTCTTCCTGATGGAATACGATGTGCAACCGGGCATGACACGCGACGTAAAAAACGGACGACCGTTCAAGCGATTCAAACCCACCAACTATACGCTGTCCCTCTGGAACAGGGCGCTCGATTCGCGCTATACCAAAAATTTCAAACAGGTATTCCTATGCAACAAGCCGGGCACTTATACCATTCCGGTCGGTCCTAATCCGGCAGCAACCGATCCGAATGCCGTTGTCAGCAAGAGCGTAACGTTTAACCTGGGGGACACGACGATGTGGCTGCCCGGTACGAACCTCACGTTCGCGCAGCAAAACGCAAAACCTTTCCAGGTGATCATACCGTCGGAGTACACGGTGAAGCTTTACCCGTCGCTCACGAAGTTCCTGGACCCGATGCGTCCCGATGTGACAACCTTTGAAGGATCGCGTGATTTCCTGGCGTTCCGCCTGGCGGAGACTTACCTGATCCGGGCCGAAGCTTTATTCTACCTGAACAACAGCGCCGATGCCGCGGCGATGATCAACGTGGTGCGTCGCCGTGCAGCGTTCCCGGGCAAGGAAGTGGACATGGAGATTGTGGACACGGATATAACACCGGACTTCATTCTCGACGAGCGTGCACGCGAATTGCTGGGCGAACAACTTCGCTGGTTCGACCTGGTGCGCACGCATACACTGGTGAGCCGCGTGAAGCTCTACAACGCCGATGCAAAAGACAACATACAGGATCATCACGTACTGCGCCCCGTGCCACAGGACCAGATCGACAGAACGAAGAATAGCGACGGTACGCCGTTCTGATGGTATAATCAGCTTCTTGTAAAGGACAGTCTTCGGGCTGTCCTTTTTTTATTTCTGGCGGAAAGCACAGAATTGCGTGGAAAGAATGGGAAAAAGAATTTATAAGGATTTGCGCGCCGTTAATGCAGAGTCGTGTGTAGCCGGAGCATTTCTTTTTTCTATTTCATACGAGCCTTCAACTATTCTATAAATTCCGGCATCATCAGGCAGGGTACAGTAGATTTTTCTATCTAAATCCCTTTACCGGACTAAGCAAATACATTCATTTCAACCAAGAAACATGAAAATTGCAATCGGAATCATTTCAGGTTTGCTGCTTTGGACAAGTTGTAACCGTGCCAACGATGTTGCACAGAAAGGGAAACTGGTGAGCATCTTCGGTAAAAAGATTTATTATGAAGAGTATGGACAAGGTCCTCCCCTGATTCTGCTTTCCGGTGGCGGACTCAACCGAAGCATAAATGATTTCAGGCAGTGCATTCCCGACCTTGCAAAACACTACCGGGTAATCGCGCCGGACACTCCGGGACAAGGCCGGTCTGAGCAGGCGGATACTTTGACGTATCCGCTATTACTGGAATTCACATCCCGGTTGATTGACTCTTTGAAAGTGGACAGTGCCTATGTCATGGGTTGGAGCGATGGAGCGATCACCGGGATTCTGTTGGCAGCGAAGAGATCGGACAAGATCAAAAAAGTAATCGCTGTCGGAGCGAACAACGGAATCAGGCGCGCCATTCCACCCGATATCCCGATTGAAACAGTGTCCCCCATGACACTGGACTATTTTAGCCAGGTAAACAAAGCACTGGTTGACGAATATTCGAAGCTGCGCCCAAAGAAGGACTGGAGAAAATTTATGACAGATGCCAATGCGATGGTCTATCAACAGGAGTCTTATTTTCCGGACTCGATCTATCGGCGTATCAACATTCCGGTAATGATTGTGCTGGGTGACCGCGACGATATCATTGTCGAGCATGGGCTGGAGATGCACCGCCTCATCCGGAAAAGTCAATTTTGTATTCTGCCCAATACATCTCATGACGTTTTTGCAGAAAGGCCCGAACTCATTACTAAAATCGCGACAGATTTTTTTTCTGAATAGCATTTACACAATTCATCCTCGTGTCCTGTGGAAGGGATGTCCTATGGGACAATCCAAAAATAATTAGTTCTTTGTTTATTTTTGCAACTCCAGGACGAGCATCGATTTGCCGGCCACGGCAAATGTTCTTGCATACGATTTTCCGGTCACCACATCTCTACCGCCGGCAAATGGTTTGGTGCGCTCCGCATAGTCTGCGAACGAAATATTTCTTTCCGCTTCACTTAAATTGATTACGCACATAACAGTCTGCTGCTCGTCGTAACGGAAATAAGTGTATACGCCGTTCTGCGGCATGTATTGCATGAGTTTGCCTTTTGTGATTGCGGATGAGCCTTTTCTGAAATTGGCCAATGTCTTCAAGAAGTCCTGTGTTTGTTTTTCGATGGCGCTCAGGTTTTCGCCGGTAAAAGCGTTTTTCTTGTCCCCTGTCCAACCGCCGGGAAAGTCCAGTCGCACCCAGCCATCGGCGGGCTGCGTGGCACCTTTCATCAGTACCTCGTCGCCGTAATAAAGCTGCGGAATTCCCCGCGTGGTCAGCAGCCATCCCAGTCCTATTTTATACTTGTCCAGGTCCTCTCCTACTTGCGTATAGAAACGCGTCATGTCGTGGTTGTCCAGAAACGTAACGAGCTTCATCGGATCTTTGTAGGCAAAGTCGTTGCCCAGCATGGAATAGAAACGATTCAGTCCATCGTTGGCATTTTGCATCGACGCCACGATATTAAATGTTGTCTGAAAGTCGGTGGCACCGGGCAGATTGCTTTTAAAGGACGTATTGAAATTGTTCTCTACAAAGTAAGCCTGGTTCATGGTGCCGGTTACCCAGCATTCGCCAAACAGGTGCAGGTTCGGATACTCATTCAATAATGCCGCGTTGCAGCGATTCATAAACTCCAGGTCGCAATAAATATACGTGTCGATGCGCCAGGCATCCACGCCGAATTCCTCCACGCTCCACAACGCATGCTGGATAAGGTAATTGGACATGTAGACATTGCTATGGTTGAGGTCCGGCATCATCGGTGTAAACCATCCATCAGCCATGCGGATCTTTTCCGCCTCGTTTCCGTGCGGGTCCATCCAGGTAACGTCGCGGTAATTGGTATTGGTGTAGACAGGCCATTCGTGCAGCCAGTCCTTCACGGGTTTGTCCTGCACGGTTACGTGGTAAAGCCCGGTGTGATTATAGACGCCGTCCTGCACCAGTTTCATGCCGCGTTTATGCAGTTCGTCGCTCAGCTTTTTATAGGTATCGCGGGTGCCGAGGCGCGGGTCAATGTTATAATGGTTGGTGATGGCATAGCCGTGCTCGGTGCGGTCGGGCATGTTGTTCTCGAGTACGGGCGTCATCCAGATGGCCGTCACGCCCAGGCCTTGCAGGTAGTCGAGGTGATTGATCACGCCTTGCAGGTCGCCGCCATGCCGGTGATAGATCGAGTCGCGGTTGAGCGTCTGGTCGCGCATGCCAGCCACGCGATCGTTTTTCACATCGCCGTTGCTGAAGCGGTCGGGCATCAGTAAATAGATAAAGTCCCCGGCATGAACGCCCTGCGCATAGGTCGTTCCCTTGCCGGTGCGCCGCGGCTGGAGTGACCATTTCACCTGCGTCGCATTTCCTTTTTTGCCGATGCGGATGGTTACATTGCCCGGTTTGGTGCCCGGCGCTACAGTAATGTCCAATGCATAATAGTGACTGTTGTCCAGGCGATGCACCTGGTCCAGGCTAATGCCCGGGTAGTCGATCGTTACTTCGCTTTTGTTAAATTCTTTGTCCGTACCGTGCACGAGCAACTGTACCTTGTTCCATTTCATATCAACCCACCAGTGCGGCGGATACACATCGATTGTTTGCGCATGTGCTGCTGAAAAAATCAGCGCAGCACAGCCGATCAGGATCATGGTTGATAGCCGGGTGGCGGTTTGTTTCATACGTTTGGTACTTGAGGTAATGTGTTTCAGTTTCGGATGATCGTGGTGCAATGCTGGCGTGTACCCTGTGTTATCTTCAAAATATAAAGTCCCGGTGGCAAAGAGGCCGTGTCCCAATGATTGCGATCTGCGCGGGGCAACGTGACGGGTTGTCCCCATGCGTTAAAGGCTTTCACGTCCAGGTCGCGTTTATCTGCTCCATCAATCTGCAACAGTCCGCGCGTCGGGTTGGGAAATACAGTGAAGGCAGCTTCCCCATTGTCCTCTTCCAGCGCGAGTACGGTTTTCAGCGCAACATCTGTATAGAGCCTGTACTCGCCGGGCAACAATGAAATGTTCATGGTGGCCGCGGTTACCTGCAGGGGCGCTGCGGTAAAATAATCATACCATACGCCGGTGTGCGAAAACGCAACGGTGGCCACCTGCGCTGTCACATCAAAATTACCTACGATCTGGACATTCATCTGCGAGGCATCAGCGGGTGTGACGGTAAACGGTTTATTGTTCAATGTAATCTGTTTGACCAGTGCATTCCCTACAGTAACGTTCGTTTCGCCCTTTGTAAAAACAGTATACATATTCCGCAGCCGGATCAGATCCGCTACGTGCTGGCGCAACGAATTTCTGGTTGGGACACTGCGATACTCCCAATGTACGGGTTTTGCGGTAACCCGGCAATTGTTGCTGATGGTGCCATCGGTACACCGGTTAATGCTCTCGTCGTAACCCAGCTCGCCAAACTGCCAGAGCATTTTAGGGCCGGGCAATGTATAGAAAAATGTGGCGGCCGCTTTCATGCGGTTCAGTGCGGTGTTGAGCGACGCTGTTGAATAGGTGCCCGCGGCATTTCCGAACTCGCGCGTCTTATACATCATGCGTTCTTCGTCGTGGCTTTCCATATAGGTTACCAGGCGCGGTTCTGTCCAGTTCCGGGTTTTGTAATATCCCCATGCAATATCGGAGTTGCTGGCAAAGCCCATGGCTGCCTGTGTATAGGCGTTGTTGACATTGCCCCACAGCATCATGCCGTCCGCAGCCAGTATAGTCTCTTCGGTGTTGTCTGCGAAATGTTCCAGGATGATGTACGCGTCGGGTGTGTGCTTGCGGATTTGTGCTGCCATGCGCTTGAGAATGTTAATACGCGACTGATCGAACGAAGACCAGCCATTCACATCATCACCTGAATTTTTCTGCGTAAAGCCTTTGGACAAGTCGTAGCGGAAGCCGTCTATTTTATACTCACGGAGCCAGTGATAATTAATAGTGTCCACATAGTGTTGTGTATACGCGCTTTCATGATTCATGTCGAAGAAGACACTGTACGGGTGCGTGGCCGTTACATTGAACCATTTGTTTGACGGGTTTGGCTTCATACCTGTGAAATCAAAGTCCATCATCACGTAGGGATTGGGCAGATCCTGGTGATTGAGCACCATGTCCATGATCACGGCTATTCCACTCGCGTGGCATTTATCGATAAACTCTTTCAGCTTGTTCTTTGTCCCGTAGTATTTATCGACGGCAAACATGAAGGTTGGATTGTAACCCCAGCTGTCGTTTCCATTAAACTCGGTTACGGGCATCAGCTCAATGGCGTTAATTCCCAGGCGTTTGAAATAGCCCAGCGTGTCAATCAGGTTTTGATAGCTGCGGGCATTGTCGCCGAAAAAGTCGCGGATGTGCAGCTCGTAAATAACAAGTTTTTCTGCCGCGGGTTTCTGGTAGATTGAAGATTGCCACACGTATGGTGTTTGTCCTGTTTGCAAAATTGCCACGCGGTTAAAGTACCATTGCGTCTGGAGTGCCTGCGCCGGGTAGGCTTTCAGGTTGGGATACGTTGTGGCGGGAATGTACTGATCGTCCGGATCAAGAACCTTGTCGGCAAACGGATCTGCCATCCTGATGGATTCATCCACGAGGTACTGAAAACCGTACTCTGTCCCGGAAGCAAGCCCGCTCACCTCGAGCCAGAAGTGCTCTCCGTCCTTCTTCATTTTGTACGCTTCGTCGATTGTCCAGTTGTTGAAGTCGCCCAACACGTAGACTGACGTTTTGCCTGGCGCGAGCAGGCTGAGTGTCGCTTTTGACGGATCGGCGGCGTTGTAGTTGATGCCGTCTGCAATACCGGCGGCGCGTGGTACGCTGGCGGTAGCCGAGCGCACATAGTAGGTAAAGGTGCTGGTCTTTGTCTCTGTCCCGTTGTTTGCCGTTCCGTTTACCGTAACGGCACCTTCAGTTTCTGTTACCGTGTGGGTATAGGACAGGGTTGTGTTTTGCGCAGCGGTTGCTTTTGAAATACCGCCCACCGAAATGGACAGGTCGGCGGTCGCCGATGCTTTCAGCGTCATGGGAATCTGATCGCCGGTGTTAACAAAAAATGTGTTTTGCACCGGGGCTGTAAACTTGACCGAGAAGCCGGTGGTAAAGGTGATGAACTTGTCCACATCGGTTTGTTTGTTGTCTGCCCAGCTTTTGCTTTTCAGCTTCAACCCGATCTGTGTAATCGCCGATGCCGGCTTGTTGAAAAAGGTAGTCGGTGTTAAGGTGATCTGATACTTATCCGGATTGATGGTGAGGCGAAAACATTTGGCCGCATCCTGTGCCGGCGATGTAGCGGGGTTTACGTTCGTAGGAGCATCAATCGCCCCGCCGGGACCTGTGATCCATGTCCAGATGTATACCGGGTTGGTGTCGCTGTTCCAGGCAAACTTATCAAGCGATGTCCCCGAAACATCCACCGTAATGGTTACAGGCTGATCGGCCACCGGAAAGGCAGGACTCGTGGTAACCACCTGTCCAAACGATACGGCTACGATGTAAACTAAAAAGTGAAGCAGTAAAATTCTTTTCATCCGTTGTCCTTTAGGCTTTGTCCGTTATTCGTTAATCGTTATCCGTTAATCGTTATCCGTTATCCGTGAATAGTTAATCGTTATCCGTTAACTATTAACCGTTAACCGTTATCCGTGAATAGTTAACCGTTGTCCGTGAATCGATGTCCGTTAACCATTAACGATTAACCATTAACGATTAACCATTAACGATTAACTATTAACGATTAACGATTAACGGATAACGATTAACGGACAACCGATTATTTCTTCGTGAGCGTATAAGTGTAGCCTGTTGGTGCCAGGTTCAGTTCGACGCGGTAGAGTCCATCGCCGGGTGAGGCAATGTTATGGCCGCCGTATTCCAGCGAACCGTTGGCGCCGTCATCTCCCAGATTGATGTCCCAACCGTTGTTGGCACGGAACTTCAGCTCATGCGCGCCCCCGGTCAGGGTAATGTTGTCGATGGACAACTTGTAGGTGCCCGATCCGCCGGTGAGCGTCAGCACGCCGGGGTCTGGTCCTGCACCGGGCCATCCGCCGGGTGTCGCATCACCTACTACAGCCCACGTGGTGAGTGTGGTGGTATATGTTTTGGCAATGAAGTCCGCGGTGATCCGGTAGAAACCATCGACCGCCACCTGTATGTTATTTCCGCCGTCCTGTGCCAGCGTACCATCGGTGGACTTGCCCCATGCACCGGCCCAATCCTGCACTTGCAGAAATTTGAATCCGCCGTCGGTGTCCGTATGCGTGAGGTATGCGTACATCTCAAACTTGCCGTCGCCCGTCTTCAGGAACTGGATAGAGCTGCCGGGGTTCCACCCTACCGAAGAAGCACTGCCGACCAGGTACAACTTGTCCGGATACGGGTAGCGAACCAGCGTGATGGTGTACTTCAGGGTAGCATCGTTGAAGCTGATTTTATAAAACGCATCGGCAGCTGTCCAATTAAAGTTTGGCGAGAATTCAGCGGCTACGCCTTCCTTGCCGGAGTCTCCGTAGTTCTTCCCTTTAAAGTAAGGGCTTTCGGAGAACTTGAATTCATCACCCGGCTTGAGCCTGATCTCGCCCAGCTCCCAGGTGTTGTCCGCCTTCAGCTGGAATTTATAATTCTCGCCTTCGAAGTTGTTGAACCCGCCGAGCACAAACAGGCCGGAGAGATTTGTCTTGAACGTTACAGCAGGCTTGATGGTGTAGGTAAGTGTCTGGTCGTTGAACTGAAGATTTACCAATCCGGAAAATTTGCAGTTGGTGTCCTTGTTCCCGCCATCGGCTTTGTTGGAGGTCATCAGTCCGTCGCAGTCGCCATCGCCCCAGTCCTGGTCTGTCCAATCCGGCGTATTTTTCAGCTTCCAGGCTTTCCCCTGCAAGTCCACATTTTTAATTTCCCATGTAAAGTCCTTTACGAGTGTTAATTCTGTAGCACCCCAACCGTTGAACTCGCCGGCGATGTACATCTTTACGTTTTTAGCAGGATACAATGTTTTCGACACATTGAAAACGGATGAGGACACGGTTTTGAGGTTGCTGGCGTTTACCGCCGTAATCTCAAGGTTATAGGCACCCAGTGCCAGGTCTTCCGAATTGAAATCGGGCGCTTTCGCCACGATGGAATCTTTTATACCGCTGAGGGACTTTGTTACGGTGAACAGCGATTGTCCATCGGCATCGCGCAGTGTAATGGTGCCCGAGGACAATGGCGAACCCGGACCTGTGACGAGCACGGCTTTCAGTTCGAAGGTTCCGAGCTTTACGCTCACGTTGGGACTAACGCTCAGCACTGTCGGCGGAAAGTTTGTGAGTTGCTCCACATCGAGGTTGTCCTGGCAGGAATACAATGCAGCCGCGCATAATATCGCAAGATAGAGTAATAGCTTTTTCATGGGTAGATCTGTTTTAGTAACGATCATTTTGTTTCAGTTTGGTATTGGCTGTGAGTGCTGCCGATGGAATGGGGAATACGTTGCGGAAAGTTTCCGTCTGTTCGCCCGCAGCCTTGCTGCCACCTTTCCACGGCCAGATGGCGCGTGCATTGCTGGATTCGCTGGTGGTGAATAGTCCAAAACGGATCAGGTCCGTTCTGCGATGACACTCCCAGCTCAACTCGCGTCCGCGTTCATCGATGATGAAATTCAGCGTCAGATCGCCGGCCTGAATATTTCCGGTTGCATTTCCATACGCGCGCGTGCGCAACTGATTGACGTATCCCAACGCTGTGGCCGCATCGCCACCTGTCCCGCCGCGCAATACGGCCTCGGCATACATCAGGTATACATCGCCCAGGCGGAACATCGGGAAATCGGTGTCGGCAAAAGTCGAATTGCTTCCTTTGGTGCCGGCCGAGGACACGTTCTGAAACTTCGGATGTGCATAGCCCTGGTTAAAGCTCGTGTTTGGTGTTGCCGGAATGTCCTTCGATTGTCCATCGGTAAAAAATATCGCGCGGGTGTCCGCAGGAGAAAACAGGTTTACAATATTCTCCGTGGTGCGAAGTCCCGCCCAGCCGCCGTCCAGTCCATAGTCGGCCGGTTTCATTTTGTCGCCGCCCACCGACGCATGGCACAGGTAGGTAGTGCCGCCATACGTTTTGGTGTTGATGCCATCGAACGCTACCGGGAAGATTATTTCCGGAGACTTGTAGTTGTCCGTCAGGAACAGGTTGTGAAACACCGGGTCGAGCGTGAACGCGCCGGAAGAAAGGATCTTGTTCAGATAGGTCAATGCTTCGGTGTATTTCTTCGTGCCGGTATATACCTCTGCATTGAGATACAGTTTGGCCAGCAACATCCAGGCCGCGGCCTGGTCCACACGTGCATATTCCATCGTGCCCGGCTGTCCCAGATCGTTGATCACCGCCAGCAGTTCGCTTTCGATATAGTTGAACACTTCCTGCTTGCCGCCTTCCGGTTGTCCCGGGGCCACTGTCCCGATCGGGTTGCTCTCCGGCACCAGGGGAATGCTGCCGAACATATCGAGTCCATGCCAGTAGCTCAGTGCGCGCAGAAATCGTACTTCGGCGCGATACTGTTTTACATCGGCCTTGATTGCCTCGGAGTTGGCCCGCGCGATCAGCAGATCGTCGGTAGTCTGCCGCAGAAACTCGTTGGCCATGGACACCTGGAAATACACGCGGTTGAACATGGCGTTGATGAATTCGCTTTGCGATGTCCACGTGTGAAAGTGCAGCGTCTGGATGGAACCATCGTTCCAGCCGATCACAGCCTCATCCGTCGGGAGCTCCTGCAGGTTGAAGTACATGCGGATGTACTGTGAAAAGCCACCATTGATACCGCTGATGTCGGAGTTGTCGTCGCCGGAAGACTGCCCGCCGATGGCGAGACCCGCGTATACTTTTGCCAGCGATTGCTTATAGGCTGCCGGATCTGTAAACACCACTTCTCCTACCGCCGCGTTCTCGGGTATTACATCCAGGTCGGTACACGATACCAGGCCCAGGAGCAGCGCGATGGTCGTAACCTTGATCATATTTATATTTTTCATAGTGAAAATGCTATCTGTTTTGAACATGATTGATTGTTAGAGTCCTACATGAACGCCGAGGACAATGGTGCGCGCACGCGGATATAAATTATTATCGATGCCCGACACGGGTGCTTCCGGATCAAGCCCGGTATACTTGGTAATCACAAATGCATTCTGCACGGTGGCGTATACCCGCACGTTGGCTTTGGTTACCTGCTTCACGGTGTAGCCGAGTGTTATATTGTCCATACGCACAAAGGAGGCATTCTCAACATAAAAATCGGAGAAGTACTGCGGCGTATAATAGTTTGCGCGCAGTGCATCGGTAATCAGGTTGTTGGGGCGGAACGAATCGGCCGCACGCTGGAATGTAGAGTTGGACGCCACGTTATTATAAACGTAGTTGCCCAGGGCCGCACGCAATGTGAAACTGAGATCGAGATTGCCGTAGCTCACCTGCGAGGTAAGTCCCATGAGCACGCGGGGTGCAGGACGTTTGTACGGTACCAGATCTTTTTCATTGATTGTCCCATCCGTGTTCTGGTCCACATACATGTTCAGTTTGTCTTCGGCGCCCAGCTTGTCGCTTACGGGTTTTCCGTCAGCTCCTGTTTTGTGTTGA
>JAESFU010000500.1_pt1 | contig 19703 bp, 14 predicted proteins | sample 9269461 | NCBI WGS metagenome assembly JAESFU01 (sample SAMN14502556, study PRJNA617107) | algae metagenome | isolation source: Stenomitos rutilans HA7619-LM2 and co-occurring heterotrophs from cave walls | place: USA: Waikapalae cave, Hawaii | collected 2009-07-28
GCAGCAAGGGAGTGTCAAGGGCATGGCTACTTTAGAGGGCAACGTACTAGGTTTAACATTCCAGCCGCCAGCGCTTTACCCTGCTCAAGCTAGAGGTTAGCTATCCTTACACCTTTAGGACTACCAAGATATCCACTCTGAGATCGGCACTGCGACAGAAACATCACCTTTAATTGTGTTGGATGACATTCCTCTGCCTCTACACCAGGCTTCATAAGCTTTAATTATAGATGATTGTATTAGAAGGCTCAAGTCTAGCTTCTCAGAAGCTATGCCATTTTTGTACTTCAGGAATGCTAGAAGTCGCCTAATATGCTCTCTGTATTTCCTCAAAGTTGTCTCGCGGACAGGCTTTTTTCGCCATTCAGTAATATTTGTACAGAAATAATTGAACTCGTTAAGCTGGGTTTTGAGTTGAGGACAAATCTCTGACTCAGGAAGATGTAATGGGAAGTCCTCGGTTGGTCTCTCTTGTTTTTCCTTCAAAGATAAAACTAGCTTATGGGTGCCTTCAGGAATGTGTGTGTAGGACTGCTTCTCTTCTTCCAAGTCAGATTCAACCTGAATCGGATCTGCTGAGTACCACCCCTGTTGCTGTAACCATGTTCCAAAGCGATTCCATTTGCTCTTTTCAACACTTTTAGTGTCTTGATTAGCTACCTGAAGATTGGCTTCTTGAAAGATAGGATCTGCTAGAGCAAAAAAACCTGCAAGTGGGATGTTATCAAAAATGTAATTCGTTTTTTTGCCTTGCAGATGCTTCAAATTGTGCATCGAGAGAAATTTACCTAAAACTCGCCTTTTGATAATCGAGCGAACTTCATCCGCTTCACGCTTACTTGTTTGTTCTTGGTACTCGTGTATGGCTTCTAATAAAAAGTTTTTCATCATTACAAGGTTATGTAAATACCACTTTTACTTCGATGTACTAGTCGAAGTGCATAGTCACGGAAACCTGCCTGCTTATTTCTCACCCACCGACGATACAGATGAGTGCAGCGGCTTTCGCATCTATGGGGTGTTGGGCAATGTCAAAGCGTCCCAGCCTGAAATCCTGCTGCGGGTTGGCTTATTTGGGCATGGCTGGACGGTTTCCGTGCCGCAGGTGTTTGAGGTGAATGCCAACCACGGACTCAACGACCTTTGCCAGACGAAAGGGAGTATGTACTATGCCATTCACCGATAGCCTGCTGAACTATGAGGTGATTCACGCCCGCCCGATTGTGGTGCCACCGACAGAAGCCATTGAGTTCTGGGTCGTTGGCTGCGGAGGGACAGGCTCGTTCCTGGTGCAATTGTTGTGTCGGGTGCTGCAACACTTGATTCAGCAGGGGAAGCGTGCAAGTCTGGTGCTAGTTGACCCCGACCACGTTGAGGCGAAAAACTTGACGCGGCAATGCTTTTGTCCAGCGGAAGTGGGATTGAATAAAGCGGAGACACTGGCGGCTCGCTATGGCATAGCGTTTGGGCTGCCCATTCGGTCAATTGCTCAACCCTTCAAACCAGACATGATTGCCCGAAACTACAACACGTTGACGGTGCTGATGGGTTGTGTGGATAATGCCAAAGCCAGAGCCAGCCTTGCCAAAGCGTTAGAGTTTAACTACGACCGCAGCCTTAGAGTGTGGTGGATCGATGGTGGGAACGGCAATCGCTTTGGGCAGGTGTTGATCGGCTCCAGCCTTTCAAACGTTCCAAAGGACTATGAATTTAGTGAATTGGGCTGTATCTGCTTGCCTGCTCCCAGTGTGCAAGCGCCAGAACTGTTGATCAGTAAACCAGAAGAGCACTCAGACAAGCGGCTGTCCTGTGCAGAACTGATGCTGCTGAATGCTCAGGGCTTAATGGTGAATCCCCAAACAGCGGTGCTGATGGCGGAGATTGCGTTGGAGTTGGTGAGTGGGTACTTGAAGCGGTTTGCGGTGTGCTTCGACCAGACAAGCGGTGCTATGACCTCGAAGTACACGACCCAAGCGGCTATAATGCGAGTACTTCGAGAGCACGGGCTAGGCACTGTCTACCAGAGAACTGACCCATGACGACAGTGATTGCGACACCGATCAGTCAAATTAAGCTGGCTCCTGGCAGTGCGATGACGATCGCAGGACTGACCTGGAAAACCTATGAAGCGTTACTGCAAGAACTGGGAGAAGATCGATCGACTCGACTTGCCTATGACCGGGGAGTGTTGGAAATCAGAATGCCGGGAGAACCTCACGAGATTGTCAATCGGCTGCTGGCAAAGATTATTACGATGCTAGCGATGGAGTTAGAGATGGAAGCTAATGATTTTGGCTCGGTAACGCTGAATCGCGAAGAACTCGATCGCGGCATTGAACCGGACTCTTGTTTCTATATCCAGAATGCCGCTAGGGGACAGGGGATGGAAGAAACTGTTTCGGAAGCGCTGCCGCCAGATCTGGCGTTGGAGGTGGATATTGCGAGTTCCTCAGCGAGCAAGATGGTGATTTATCAAGCAATGGCAGTGTCTGAAGTCTGGTTGTATAGGCGGAATACGCTGAAAATTCAGTTGCTTCAGGATGGGCAGTATGGGGATGTCAACAACAGCCGCGCTTTTCCAATGGTCAGTGTTGAGCAGTTGAATCAGTGGATTGAGCTGCGGAAAACTGAGACTGATTTGGCGGTTCTGCGGGAGGTGCAACGTTTTTGTCGGGAATCTGACCAGTAGGCTGGTAGCGATCGCCTCTTTGCCCAAGCGTATTGAAGGGTGTCTGATCGGTTGAGGTACTTACTCAACTAGCGCTCAAACTGCTCTAATGCCTGCTCTAATCCGTAAACCTCCATCTCAGTTAATTGATCAATTAAGTCAAGGCATTGCGATTGAAGCGTAGAGTTTCTAGTACTTTGACTATAGACCTTCACCAGCAGTGGCGTGATGGAGTCTGCTGCTAGATAAAATCGCTCATTACCAGTATTTTTCTCTTTGAGGTTGCCGATGTAGCGATCGCATACGGAGTAAGTCAAGTCTGGAAGACTTGCTGTTGTTTCTTCTAAAGCTCGAATCAAATCATGAGAATTGCGTTTGAAAGCAGGACTTTGAACAAATTGAGTAGCGAGTTCAACATATTGTCCGAGTTCATCTCCTTCTAGGTGAAGAAAGCACCTAGCGGCTTGATCACGTACATTTTCAGCGTCAGCATGAAAGAGTTGGATCAGTGCTGTTTCACAAAATTCTCGAAAATGAGCAGAGCGGAAGTTAGCTACAAATATTCTGGCGGCTCCTAACAGATGAGAATCTGTGCCTAAAAGAAATCGTGTAGCCAGCGGTTTTGCTTCTTCTAGACTTAAAGCTGCAAGACAGGCTTGTCGAGAACCTACTTCCATAACTTCGGGTAAATCAGATGTAATCATCCGTTCAAGGATGGGTTGAAGTAGTTCAAAATGGGTTTGCATAGCGTAGTAAACAAACTGTTCAACAGTCGGTGTTCTAAGCAATGAATCCTCAGTATTGCAGAGTTCTAAAAGTAAGCTGACTGCTAAATCGCGATCGTAGTTTAGCAATGCTGTTAGTGCTTCTGCGACGCAAGCTCTGACAGGCACAGACGGATCTATGACCATCGTTGTTAGAGCTTGCTGAAAATACGCAGCACGATTTTTGTCTACAAAAAGTAGCTTGGCGATCGCTGTCGCTGCGCTGCCTTTGACCGTGTTAATTCCAATTGTTAGTGCATCTTCTCCTGACATATTTTCTGGAGTTAGATCATGCAAAGCATACCAAGCTAAAATATCAAACGCCTCTTGTGTCCAGGAAAGGTTTGCTAACTTGCCAATTAACCATGTCAACCAACGTCCAGTTGGACGATTTGGTAATTGATGGCAATACTGGCAAAGCTGAATTGCGGTTTCTACATCAACGCCAATTTCAGCAACGCCTCGTAAGACGGCATCAAAATAGCAGGGATTAGTGTCGTTAGGAAACTGCTGAACTAAATTGGCAAATCGGCTCGGCTGCTTCTTTGTTTGATCTTCTAAAAGACTAGCTAATTGGCGAGCATCACCCACTAGCTTTCCATTGCGCTCAAACCAAGAGGAGTTGTCTTCATTGGCATAATGAGAAATAGCTTTCAACCACTGAGAATCAGTCAGATGATCAGCAGCTTGGTAAGGCACGGGAGAATCAACAAAATCAGCTTCGATAGCTCTGAGTGGCTCAACTGCTTCTGATGCGTCTAGTAAACCGATGGCTCTGAACTTGCGTCTCCATTCTTGCAAACGTCGATTCGCTAAAACACTTCGTCGCGATGCTTCAATTGCATCTAGTAAAACAAATTGTTCATATCCATACAGCTTTAAACACGCCCGCAAATAATCGCGACTTGAATCGGGATATATCTCCCAGTTGTCGTAGTAGTTTAACAATAAGGTTTCAAGCCTTACGAAGCTTGTTTCGGAGCAGTAAGGAGTAATTGCGATCAAAAGCTGCCGAGTAGCCCAATATGCAGCAGCATGAACATTTCCGTTTCCACCTCCCGAGTAGCCCGTTTTCAAGCGTATGGGATTCTTACAGAGATAAGTGGCGGCTTTATCTGCAAATTTTGGCGCATTTGCAGCGTAGGCGCGAACTAATAAGTACTGAATTGTCTCAAAACTTGAGTCGTCAAACTGTTGATTCACAAGTATCGAGAACTTTTCAGGACAGGCTATTGCAATACTGCATAAAGCCTTTTCCATGCACTCTAGTAATTTGTGCTCGGCGTTGTATCCACCGCCATAGGACTTGAACCACCAAACTGAATCTAGCCAAGGCTGCTTCCCTTCACGTCTTGCCGTTAGCTTCAGAACGCGCAACATAAATGGGAGAATGTGCTGGACAAACGCTTCAGGCGCAGTCTGAACAACTTCTGCTAAAACTGATTTGTCAAACCTACTCCGAGGAAAGCTGTCACCATTAAAATCAAATATCTTGGAGTTTGGTATTGCAACAGTCAAATCCAGCCATCGATTGAGGTAGCAGGCGATGGCTTCACACGCCCAGTCCGGTTTCTTCTTCAATGAATAAATTTGCAGCCAAAAATCTTCGGCATCACTTACTATATCTTCTTGCTGATCGCATATGCCTTCCTGAATCAACCGCAGGAAAAGTTCAAACAAACAACGGTTATCTGCAAGCTCAGATCGATGAATAAATTTTTTGAGTCGATTAAACCAGATTTCTGATGTACCAACAAATGGCTCTACTAGCTCTACTACGCGCTGTGATGCTGAACTCTGAACCGCTGATAGAATGGAAACCGCTTGCTCAACAAATTCTTCATCCTCACTCTCTAGCCACTGCTTGATGATACCAATAGAATCTAAAAGCTCAAACCAACAAACAGAACTCCGGAATGCTCTCCAAGCTTGCTGTCTGAGTACATGATTCGATCCCTGGATTAATGCTGAAAGGATGTACCACTCTTCTGTTTTTGGATTGGGTAGGGATGCCAACAGTGCAAAAATGACTTGCTTTAGATGAAAGCGAATATCAGTGTTTTTCAAAAGCGTATCCAAATCGCTGATGTACTGTTCAAAATCAGCCTCACGCTCATAAAGTAAAATTTGGCGCACCTGAGCGCGTTGAAATAAGTGCTGTTCACCACTTTGCAAAAATGACAGCACAGTGTGACCACGGGCAGCAAAACGACGGGCAAAAGCATAATCGAAGAAAGCTTCATGAAAAAATCGAATCCGTTTCCCTTCCCACGCTAAGACATGCTCTGATGCCATCGCCATCGCATCATCTGCATAATCATCAACAGTATTTTCAGGAACAGACAGTTCTTGGCTCTGTTTACTACTCATGTGATCGCACAGGAGGTCAATTACCTCCGTCCAATGTGCTGCATGACCAAGTCGCTCTCTAACTCGAAACTGTTTATATGCCCAAAACTGCTCAAACAAATCTTTAGCAGTTGTAAAACTCAAAGAGTCAACACTTGTATCTTGTGATATTTCGGCTAGTAGGCTGAGGTGAAGGGGAATAGATAACAGATTCAACTGCTTATCTGTCAATCGAGGTGCGTCCAATCCAATCTCCGTAACAACCTCCCTCACCTTCGTATGATTAAGCCGATTTACAGATAATGTGTCTGCAATCCCCTTTTCGCCTGTCAGTTTTTTGAACCGTGAATCATTATCTAAATCAAATTTACGACAGACTAATAACAAGCGCATATTCGGATATGCCTGAGCCTGCCTGATAATTTGTTCAATGCAGGTAAAAAACGTAGTGTTGCGTCCAGAGACTAAGCTGACTGCATCAATTTGATCGATTACCAAAATACAATCACGACCTTGTGCAATCGTTGCTAAAACAACAGCTGGAGAATCGGGTAAACCTAGCTGATGCCCAATATTACTAGGCATCGGTTCTGGATTAAGATTGTCAATGCGAAATGCGAATAGCGGTAAACCCTGCTGCCGAAGTTGCTCGACGATTTGCAGCGTTATCCCAGTCTTGCCAACCCCCGCTTCCCCAACCAGCAAAACGCTGCGTTTTCCCTCCGAGCGGGTTAGTCGAGTAAGAGCATCTTGAACTTCATCTCGCAGAATCGTATGACCAGCGATCGTCATTTCCTGCAAAGAGGAAAGGTAAGATTTGTTGGCAGCTTCCACAGCCGCAAGGACATGAGGATCGTTTCCCCACTGACGGCGGCGGTAGCCCCGCTCATTCAAGTAGTGCCAAATATCATGGGTCGTGAGATTACGGTGAATTTTTTCTAGGGCTAACTCTGCTAGCTCAAGTCGAATAGCTGTTGCATCACCTTCCACTAAAGCCGCAATGCGACTCTCAACAGTATTCAAGAGAATTCCTTCGCTTATTGTTTCAACATGAATTCTTTGAAGGGCTTCATAGGCTTTAGAAGAGAGGCAATTGCCCCAAATTCGACAGAGCTTACTGAAGTTGGTGGACTGTTGATTAGATTTTAGAAACTCATGATCGAATTCTACCCATGAGATAGAACTCTTTGCATGGTTAGATAGTTCATTCAACTGATCTGCATCCTGGGTAGATACAAAAACACAGTAAATATTTGGGTCATTAAGGCTTTCCCAGAAATCTGACAAGACTTGAACTTGATTGTTCTCTAAAGCGCTCAATGTCCAATGCCCAAGCCCTGTTTTCTGTCGTTTGACCTGATGGCACTCGATTTGATTGCCACGCTGTAAGAAGAACTCGAAAGCATCTTCTCCTGGTTTTTCAAGGCGAATGGACTCTGCCTTCTCGTCCATAACATCGATCATGCAGAAAACAGTCCATCGACCTTCGTAGCGATTGCCAAGTTTATCGGTCGCTCCACCAGTTAAGGGCATACCAGTCTTAATTCAATTGGGCTATGTTTACAGGTACTTAACTTAAAGACAATTGACGGTTCCACTGCTAGGTCAGTCGATCAATTGCCTAGAGCAATCATAGCCACTTTCTAAGGGAACTGAGGATGCATTGGCACCTCTAGAGCATGCTTTAAAGCTTTTTGATGTAGCACAAAGTACTAAGAATTCCTGATTCTCTCACCCTTCAAGCCGCTCTCATTGTGGTGACATGACCGATTAATAGCACGATCGCCCTTGTCCCATCCGATAAAACGCCTCTATTCCTGCTTTGCTAGCTGCTGGACAAACGCTGCCTGCTCTGGCGAAGCCAACCCTTCCTGCAACACCATTAGCACTCGCGCCATATCCCCTGCCAACAAAGCCTCTACTGCCAGCCACAACCCTGGAAAGACCCGGCTGCAAATCACACCATACTCATCAACGGGCAACGGCACGTACTCTCCTTCCTGCAAATAAAACCAGTCCAGCTTTTGCTCAAAGACCTGCCAGACGATGTACTCCTTAATGCCATTGCGACGATACGCACGTTTTTTATCCCCCAGATCGATCGCTGCGCTACTTGCCGCAATCTCTGCCACCAATTCCGGTGCCCCTTCCACATAATCGTCTTCACTCAGCCGCGCCTGCCCACCGCACTGCTCCTCAATTAGCAACACCGCATCCGGTTGCGGTTCATTGTCCAAATCGAGGCGCACGGTTGGATTGTCGCCTAACGCAATACCGGGTGTTGCACTTTCATATACGCCTAACCAGGTGATTAAGCGCCCATGCGGTTGACCGTGACTTCTAAACCGTAAAGCCGCTGCCACGTAGACTACTCCTTCAATTAATTCGGCTTTTTTCAGATGAAGCATGGCATTGTAGCGCCGCTCAAACTCATAACGGTTCAAGCGATCGCCACTTTCCAGTTGAGGCAGCGGTAACGGCTTCTGTTGGGGCGGTGTTTTGACCATCGTTTGTTGAGTAAGTCCAGGTTTCCAAACCGGCATCTTTCAATCATACCGGCTATTTCTGCAACTCTCCTCTCAGGCGGTCTCGCGCTTCTCCTTGCCCCTTTGGGGCGGCTTCGTTAACAGAGACACGAAGCGATCGCCCCTGCACCATCCGCTGAAACTCCTCTGCCTTGGCAAAATTCATCGGCTCACCCACTTCACCCGTTTCAAAATTGCCCTGACACACCAACCGATCCTGCTCATCCCGCACCGCGTAGTCGCCACCTGCCATCACGGTCGCTTGCCAGCGTGAACCAATCGGCAATTGAACCGTTTCTGTGGGTGAGGGCAAGCGGTGATAGGTTTGAGCGATCGCCTGTGCCAACAATGCTTGCGTCGATCGCTCCCCATTCCTTTCCTTTTGCTCCGCTGCTTCAACCACTTGCAGGGACTGCCGACCCGGTAATGGCGACAGACTTTGGGGTGTTTCCTCCGGTTGCAGATCTACCTGTATCGACTGCGGCTTGACCTGAAACTGCACCATTGAACGAGTCGATTCTGCGATTCTCCGCTGGAGACGTTGCACGAACGCTGCCTCAAAAGTGGCTCCGATCGGTAGTTTAGGTGTCTCTGGGGCAAAAGTTCCCAGGATGCCTCCATCCACCACTTTGAGTACGGGCACCCCATGCATCGCATGGTACTTGGGATGAGTGGGGTCTAGATCATAGGGCACCACCTCAAGCTGAAGCCGATTGCGCCAGCGCGAGAAGTCCTCGGTTGCATAGTCGTTGTGAGCAATGCCAATGACTTTAATCGTCTCGATTTCAAACTCCTGAAGCTGCTCGATTACCTGCTCCGTCCTCAGCATAGCCGTCGCCATACGGAGTGTGGCAGAGGCGAGTCAGAAAGCCTTCCAAGGTAAACGTTTCAGCCATTTGCTCTGTCCTAAGCTTTCTGACCAAAGCGATAGATGCCAGCGCTGCCTTGCCCGTATCCCCTTCCCATTGCGCCCATGTTAAATCTGCTGGAGGCACTACCCGCAGATCATCGGGAAGCTGGTCGATGTCAATCATCTGGTTGCCAAACGCCTGCTGCAAGGCGGCGGCGTTACGCTCTGATAGGTTCGGCAGGTAGAAATCCACCACTGGTAAAGCCGCGTTGACCACTGCTTCGTAGCGGACGTGACGAGCCTCCAGCGTGTTCATCCAGCTCTGAGCGCGATCGAACGGTACGCTCAACTCGTATGCCTCCACCTCATAGGGACTGCTGGGCAGTGTGAACGTGCCCTCGTTAAAGGTAATCGGCAGCGTCTTTGCTACCGCAAGCGACTGTTTACGCGGTCGGTCTAACTCAGGACGAGTATGCTGGGTGTGCCAGATGGCAGCGGCAACTTGACGCTTCTCATCATCAGTGGGAAAGGCTTCATTGATTTCTGCCCGATAGGATTCGTACAGATTGCCCAATGCTTCCCGAAATGCCTCCGCATCCTCTCCTGTCATCGCTCGGATTTGAGCCGTTGCCTGCTTTGCCCGTTCCTTCAGTGCCTCTGCCCAGTCGAGTGCCTCTACATCCAGATCTTCGCGCTCAAACAGATAACGGAAGTGCTCACGGGGCAGCGTTCGCGGAGCGTTTCCGTAGGAAATTCGCAGTTGGGTAGCTTCCCAGAGCGGGTTAATCTGCTCTGCGATCGCACACAGCACCGAAACCTCACTCTGTTCTGGTGCCTGAGTTGGTAGCCCAAACTGCCGATACAGACGCGGATTTTTCTGGAAGTCGAAGAAGGGAGAGGGATGATCCTTGCGCCATTGCTTGGTGTCGTCCAGCAGCGATGGATCGATCGTCTCTAATCGCTCGGCACTTTTGGGTGCATCCACCTCTACTTGCAGAGCTGACATGAGGCGCGTCAGGAGTGTCTGTTGCTCACGGGCAAACTGCTGCTGCCCGATCGGTGAAGCCGCTTCTTCTGGTGTGGGTAACGAGGTATGTACCCGACCAATCAGCGTCGCAACCCGACCAATACTGTTTTGGCAGACCGCCGCCGCAACTTTGGGCAGCGTATTGTAAGCGCAGTTGCCGTTCTCATCCTGTACTTCGGTGTAGGGGATCTTTTGCCGTTTGACGACGGGTGGAAAGTGCCTCGGTTCTCCAGCCCGGAGTGTTTCTTTCGCAAGATGGGGTAGCCACTTCGCAGGCGTAGCAATCAGTTGGTCACCATCAAAGTCGCACTGGTGATACTCTGCCGCATCCCTGGGATTGATCCATACTGCCCCTTTCATCGCACACAGCTTGGGGTCGTGGGTATTGCGATAAAGGCGAATGTTGTCTGATGAAACGATTGGGTAACGAGTGACAACGACATCGCCTTTGGGCAGGTGAGGCGCACAAATCGTGCCACGGGGTAGATCCTGTCCAGGCTGTGCCATCCCCGAACTGTGTTGAAAGCCTGTATTGACAACCAGCTCCCGCCAGCGGTTCGCTACCTGGGATTCCATAAAGTCTATAACTTTGGGCGCGTAAAGCAGCAGTCCGTGGCGGTCATGGCGCAGAATCGAAATCATGCGAGACTCCTGACGTTCGCCATCGGCTGCTCCGTCCTCAGCATCATTTTGCTGCCGAAACTGCTGTTGCTTGTCGTGCTGGTTAACCAGGTATTGAGCCAGCTGAAGCGGATTACGCTGCCTGTCTGCCAGCTCGTGGGCTTGCTTCAAGGTAGGTTCCAGGAAGTCTGCCAAGATTGCGTCTTTGGTGTACCACATAGAAAACTGCCAGGAATTGCTGTAGCGAGACACTTCGGCATTAGCACGATTGCCAAAAGCAACTGAGGGGAGTTGGTAGTCGCCACAGGGTAAGCAGTCATCCAACTGATCTTTACGAATGCCCTTAATTGAAGACCGATCCATCACCAGATCGACATCGGGTGGTAACGTGGGATCGACCAGGAGCGTTCCTTTCGCCAGAAAACTGATGGTAGGCGCTGCTTCTTGACCAGCCTGACTCGCATCGTAGGCCATCCGAAACTGAAAGGGGCGATTCTCCGTTGGAGACACTGCGTGAACGCGGGAAGCGCCCTCAAACCCCAGCGATTCAAACAACTGAGGTGAGATTTTGCCGTGACAGTCATGGGTTTTGAAGCTTGAATGGTCGGGGTTGGCGTAGTCTACCAGCTTGAGGTTGAGGTCATTGAGTGACGTGATGCCCTTGTAGCAATCGCTTACCAGCAGCGACCCATAGCGGCAGGCAGTATCGCGCTCGGTGGCGAAGAATTGAGTCAGTTTCTCTGCCAGCGCTTGATCAGCAAAATAGAAATTCTTGTCAGAGCTGAACACCAGCTTGCGGGTGATGCCATCCTCAAAGCGGCTAGCTTTCAAATGCTTTGCATCCAGCGAATCCCGATCAAGTTTGACCAGCAGCAAAGACTTCAGCTCGTCCACTGCAAAAAGCTGTTCCAGTAGGGTATGACGAACCACCTGCGGCTCCAACCATTTCCGATCGCCCTCTGGTGTGACATAGCAGGTGGGAATCGAAAGCCCGCTGCTTTCTAACCGAGTCGTTTCCATCTCCACCTCATAGCTCTGGCAGACGCGGACGCTTTAGCTGCCGCTGCTTTTGAGACCGCTGAGTTGGTTCGTCCCGTTGTTCAGCCTGAGCCGTCTGTTCTGATGTCGGTGTCAGATCCTGAAGCAACGATTCCATTTCATCATGGGAAATATCACATTGTTGAATTTGAGGTGGTTTATTGGCTGTCAGCGTTGCAGCCAGCACCTGATGGCTGTTGCCGACCTCATAGCCTGTGAGCAAACGAAACCCATCTGCTTGCGGTTCCGTGACTTCAAACTCGTACTTGGGATTGCCGTCGCCATCTGCCCAGGCAAAGCTGACCGGGCGATCGCTGTCTTTGCAGGTCTAATCTCGAAACTTCAGGTTTGGATGTGCAAGCTTTGATCACTGAGGCTGACCTATCGGGTTCAAAGGTCGAAACGCTGAGTTTGATAGTCGGAATTTTGAGCCAAAAGGTCAATGTCGCCAGTTCTGATCGGCAAATTCCAGATTCTAAGGTTGGAGTGTGAGGCTTAAAGGTCGAAGTTTCAAGCAACAAGGTGATGCCCTAGAGATTGGGGCTAGAAACTACTTGCATGGAAAGTAATATTTCAAAGCAATTTAAGGCAACGCTGACTGTTTCTGCAACTCCTTCTGTAGTACCTGGTGTGCTGTAAGAGCCAGCCTGTGATTTGGGAAGACCGTCAGAAAGTCCTCCAAATCCTGAAGTGCTACATCAATACGCGGTGCAGGTACGCCTCGACGGAGAGCATCTCGGTAGAAGTGTTTGGCTTGTTCGTCTTCCCCTGCTGCCAGGTGGTACAACGCTAGATTGAAGGTGTTGTTCCAATGCGCTGGATCTTTCTCATAGTCTGCTCGTGCAAGGTGTATCGCCTGAGCGAGATCGGTTTTGGCAAGTTCTACCTGTCCCAACGCCTGGTACGCAACGGCGCGATCGTACAGTCTCCAATCATTCTCAGCATCTAGCTCAACAATACGATTGAAATCAATTAAGGCTTCTTGATATTGTCCAGTGAGTAAGTAGGTTTCACCACGCTCACAAACTGCCCAATCATAATTCGCATCTAGCTGAATCGCGCAATTAAAGTCTTGCAGCGCCTCCTCATAGCGTTCCATTAACCGATACGTCTCACCACGATTGGTAATTGCCCAGGCAGCTTTGGGGTCTAGTTCAGTGGCAAGATTAAAGTCTTGCAGTGCTTCCTCATAGCGTTTCATTGCTCGATAAGTCAGACCACGATTGGTAATTGCCCAGGTATATTTGGAGTCTAGCTCAATGGCAAGATTAAAGTCTTGCAGTGCTTCCTCATAGCGTTTCATTGCTCGATAAGTCTCACCACGAAGAACGCTTATCCAGACGGCTTTAGAGTCAAGTTCCATTGCTCTGTTAAAGTCCTGCAAAGCCTCCTCGTAGCATTTTTTCTGTCGATACGTCCATCCACGTACAGTAATTGCCCAGACATATTCAGGATCAACATCAATTGCCCAATTGAGATCTTGCAATGCTTCCTCGTAACGCTCCATTAAATGGAACGTCCACCCACGATTGGTAATTGCCCATGAATACTTGGGGTCAAGCTCAATGGCTCGATCAAAATCCTGCAATGCGTCCTCATAGCGTTTCATTAACTGATACGTCTCGCCACGATTAGCAATTTTCCAGGCAGATTTAGGGTCTAACTCAATGGCAAGATTAAAGTCTTGCAGTGCCTCCTCATAGCGTTTCAATGATTGATAGGTTTGTCCACGACTGGCAATTGCCCAGGAATATTTGGGGTCAAGCTCAATAGCTTGATCAAAATCCTGCAATGCGTCCTCATAGCGTTTTGCCAAGCGGCAAGTTTCCCCTCGCCAACCACGAGCAATGGGTTGCCATTGCCGATCAATGTCAGGATGATCTACAAGCGCTTTAAACATGGCGATCGTGACTTCGTAGCGATCCTCGTTGTAGGCTTTTAGTCCCTCAACCAGTTGTTCGCCCCACCGCTGAAGTTCTGCTGCCCCCGTATCTCCGCCTGCCTGCGCCATAATTCCTGCCCATTGCTCGGCAAACTTGCGCTGATTTTTCAGCGCTGCTAGAAACTCATTCAGGGCAATGGGTAAATGCTTTTGGGGAGCCTGACAGAGGCGGTGATATAGCACATTCAGCGTATGGGTTTGCCAGGTTGGATCGCGTTGACATTTTTCCGCGTCTAATTGCAGTGCATTGCGCTGAGTATCGTAGTAGTCTGCCAATTTGCCATGCAGGTCAGCCCAACTTTGCGGAGAGGTCAACCGCTTATGACGAAGCATTTGGGTTTTCACCACTTCATGATACGCCCATCCATCCGTGCGTTCCCGCACAAAGGGCTTCTGCTTCAGCCATGCAAACAGGTCATCGGCTCCGTCCTCAGTCCGCAACTGCGCGATCACATCCCGATTTAAGCAGCGAGGCAACGCTGCATCCAAAGCAACTTGTCGCCGTTTGGGGTCTGTCTCCCATTTCAAAAATCGCTCCACTGCTTTTCCACTGGGATCACCGACCTGATTTGGATCGTTGGGGCTGCCATCTGCCAGCATCGCTACCAGCAGAGGGAAACGACCGGAGAGGTTCAGAATCACCTCAACCGTCCGATCGTCTGTCACTCCCTTACGAACCAAATACTGTCTGGCATCCTCTTCGGAAAACGGTTCCAGCGGTAGCCGGACGATAACCCCTTCATACTCTGCCCAACGGTTACGGTTTAATTCGTCGCGCCCCGCAACGACCAGTAAAACATTTGGCGGTACGTTACCATACTGACCTTGCAACACATCTCGTAGCCAACTATCCAGAAATTCCCCCGTCTGCTCATAGGTGTCGAACATCAAGGTTACTTCTGTTTTCTCTGCTACCTTGCCCCAATCCTCCAAAAACAGAGGAGTCAATACCTCCATCGGCTCTTTTAACAAGCGCACTTCATCTTTGTTCGTCAGCTTTTTGGCAAGATAGGCAGTCCATTCTCCCGTCTGGGTGGCGAATGCCTCTTCATCCACAAAATCCAAAGCAATGCCAGCACCGGGAACCTGCCGTCCCAACTTAACGGCTGACTTTGCAATGGTGCGTCCTAAAAACGCCGAGAAGCCTTGTGGTGCCTCCGGGTCTGCTTCCAACTCAGCCCGTTTCTGCCGATAGACTCGATACCGTTCGCTAAACTGGGTTAACTTATGTCCCTGCTTCTCCAGGTCTTCTGCCAATCGTCCCATTACTCCGGGAACATCTCGTTCTCCTTCGTCGATGTAAGCGGTAATGCCTTTGCTCTTTTCTGCGATCGCTCGAAATTGCCCTAAGAGTGTCGTTTTACCAACCCCTCCCTGCCCCCAAATGTTGAACAAGAAACGGCGGCGCTCATCCTCTGGTCTAAGCTCCAGATTCTGCCGGAACAATGCCACCTGATCCTCTCGTCCCACAAAGCTCGACTGCTGCCGTTGTCTAAGAATCTCCTGAAAACTTTTGGGTTTCTTGGATGAGTTCATGCCGATACAAGCGCAATAACGAACAGTTTGATTCTGGCAAATTTTCTCTGAATATTCATCAAATCTCTATATCCTCCTGGATTCTCAGCATCTGTTCACGAAACGTTGCCTACAATACTGGAGCTTTCGCCCTTTAACCTTGAAACCCACACCTTTTTGCTCCAAAAGAAAAGCTCAGAACCTGAAACGTTGAGCTTTTTGCTGCAACATCCGAGTTCTGAGCTTGAACTTTGCACTTCAGCGGTCAAACCGCCGAGCGATTTTCTAAACTGTTGCCCCTTGCGGCTCCACCTTCCGAGACTTCCGCGTAAACCGCTTGCTCATCTCATCCGCCACCGCATCTAGCCCCGATCCTTTGCCGCTTGCCTTCGCAAAATTGTAGACCAACAGTGCCGCTGCATAGGCATCACTGCCCACCGCCACCACCGTATCGTCCACCAACTCCTGCAACTGCGTCAGCGCCAGAAAAATCGGATACAGCGATTCAAATAATTCTACGTCCCGCTTCATCTCATCCAGGTCAAACGATCGCGGCAAAAAGTCCGGGTTCTGCCGTGCCACTTCCAGCGCCTTACTCACAAACGCCCGACTCTTATCGCCCATCTTCGGTAGCGATCGACGTTCCTCTGCCGTCAAATCCAGCAAAAACGGTAGCTTCTCTTTGAGCGTGGCAATAGCGGCTAACACCGTATCTCGGTCTGCTTGCGTCAACGTTGCACTGATTTGGTTGGTTGCCATGAGTAGATCTCCCCGGCTAAATTTACAGCCTTCAGTGTGCCCAAAAATCTCATTTCTCCATCGCTGCTGACCCTCTGTATGGATGGTGTAGGTGCAGAAACGAGTGCTCATTGTGGTCGATCGCCTGAGTGATCTGCTGGTACTCTTTCTGAGCGTCAAGGTGAATGATTTGGCAACACGCAAGACGACCTTTTTGCAGTTGGTTGATGGTCGAGCGGTTGCCATCCGTGAAGCAGCAGACACCTACCGTACACCTGACCTGGTGAAAAATGTCGCGCGGCAGTGGACGATTCTAACCTGGACTTGGGATAGCAAACTTCCCGGCACGAGCAAGCCAGATGCGGGGCAGAAGGTTGGCAATGACCGCCTGACGACAACCGCTTATCTGGCATCCTTTCTCTTGCAAGGGAAGACCAAACCCAATGGCTCCAGCTTTCGAGCCGAGTCACGCAACGCGATCGCTCAATTAACACCAGCCGGTGTATTCAGCGGCAGTACCCGTTCCACCATCCTCATTAGCTATATTTCGGAGCCGCGAACCGTGGCACCGGGTCGCTATGAAGTGGATATGGTGGCTACCCGTAATGTGATTGATCAGTCGGGGCGAATTGAAGAAATTCCTTTCAATCGCACGTTTGTTCTGGATGCTGTGGATATCCCCCAATCACCGTTGGGCAAGGATGCCACGGATGTTGAACGAGCAGTCTACAACGTTCGAGAAGCCGGACTTGAAATTACCGAGATTAAACCGTTTAGTCCCAATCAACCATGAGTGATCCAACAAACCCGATGCAGGGGCTTCCAGACGAAGCGCCAGCCCCTTCGGCTACATCCAGTCAGGCGAGTCAGAGTATTGACCCCACGGAAGCGGCGCGACTCGCTGGCTATAACCCGGCAGAAACAGAGCAGCTGGTCGAGTCAGCCTACAAGTTGGTGCAGGCGCAAGAGGGCGGTGATACTCGACCCAAACATGAAAACCCTTTGGTGCGGCTGGCAACGGTGGCGCTACCTATAGGTGTAATTGGCGGCGGTGCCTTCGGCATCTGGTTTCTGTTCATGGCTCCCAAAGGTGATAAGCAACCCGAAGTCATTGCGTCACCCACACCCACACCGACCCTTGCCACGGACAACGAAGGTACGCTGAAAAGCCAACTTGCTTTCCAGGATCAGCAGGCACTCGTGGAAAAAACAGAAGCAAAGCCAAACAAGAGGAGCAAAGATGCGAAGGAAACAGAACGGCAATCTACCCGGTCTCGTCGGGTCGCATCGGTGTCTGAACCAGAGACAATCCGCAGCACGCCTCCTGCTCGCCGTTATCCCACATCTGTAACGGCACGATCGGCTACACCCGCTGCGACTCCTCCCAAACCAGAGTTAGTCGATCCGTTTGCTCGATGGACTGCGTTGGCGAAACTAGGACAGCAGGGCGCAGAAAAGCAAGGAACCTCCGAAACCACTTCAGAAGCGGTTGCTGCCAGCAATCAACCGACGGGTAATGCAGGCATGAACGATCGACTGATTCCAACCGTGCAGGTAGGCATGCAGTCCGCAGCGGCAGAATCATCAGAGGAGCCAGACATTACTGAGCCTCATGCGTTGCCGGGATTGCTTCAACCACCTATGTTTCAGTTTCCCACCAATACTCAAACTGTTGTCGCTTCTACTAAACCATTCGGAGGGTTGGGTTTCGGTGATGCGTTGACGACAGAAGAACGGATCTTACAGGCTGACATCGATATAGCACCAGCGGCTCAACCAGGGCGTGTTGCGATCGGAACAACGGTGTCAGCCAGAGTTGTGGTACCGATGATTGCCAGTCAGGATAGTAAAGGACTGGGACGCTTTGTGGTGGAACTGACTCAGGATGTTCCGGCGATGGATCGCAGCGTTGCCTTACCTAAAGGAACTCTGCTCATCACTGAGATTACCAACTTTGAAAAACAGACCCATCTGGTGAATCAGAGTGCTGTCGCGATCGTCTACAAGGATCGACTGGGCACAACTCAACAGCAACAAATTCCAGCAGAGAGTTTGCTAGTGAGAGGGCGAGGAGGTGAACCGCTGATTGCCACCTCTAACAGCGATCCGGGTGGTGCAATTGCCGGACAGGATCTTCTGGTTTCTCTCTTAAGTGGGCTGGGCAAAATTGGTGAAGTGGTGAATCGTCCCCAAGAAGATAACACGATCATTCTGGATGGCTTAAGCAGTTCTCAAGTATCCCGACGCACCACCCGTGAGCCGAATTTGCTGGCGGCAGCTTTGGAAGGCGCGTTTGGTGTTGCCGCCGATCGACTCCGCCAGCGCTCGGATAAGGCAACTGAGGCGTTGCTCTCGCAACCGAAAGTCCTGGTCGTCAAGCAAGGCGAGGAGGTATCGGTGATATTCAACACCTTCTTTGAAATTCAGAGGTAGCGCATGATCAAGCAAACTCCACCCTTGCTGCTAGCGCTGAGTGTTGTGCTGCTTCAACCCATTGGGGTTATAGCACAGGAGATGATGCGTGTTTCTCCAACGGCACCTACGAATCAGCAACAGACAATGACAGTGAAGGTCTGGGCTGGACGGGCAACCGCGATCGACTTTAGTGCGGTTCACCAACGCATCAACCAGTGTGGTGCTGGGTGATCCCTCACGCCTGGTCTACACTGCCGATGCACCGCTTGAATCAGGTCAAGCCTCTACACTTTTTCTCAAACAGATTCAGCCGCTTAGGTTTCCGGGTGCAACGACGGCAACTTTGACCAACCTGCTGATCAAAACGATCGATTCTCAGGGTAGACAACAGCTACACAGCTTCAATGTGGTGGCTGCACATGGTTCACCAGAATATAGTAATGTGCAGGTGTCGAGAACTGCTGCGAAAACGAATTCGATCGCACCAACGCTTTCCACTCCAGCATTGTTGGAGCGGGTAGAGGCAGGAATACAGGTGACGATCGCTCGTGGACTCGCTAAAGCGGATGATCCACTCTTTGATCGGGTAAGGCAGTTTCTCAAAGATGTCAGGGGCGGAGATTCCATGCAAGTTGCTGCAAACCGAGCAGGTATTTCGCTGGCGTTGCTACAGAAATTGAGTCGTCTGGGCGAATGAAGCACCCGTTCTAACCTGGGTTCTCGGTGTGTTTATCCAACAATTGCTGGAGTAGGCTGTCAGATGCCCAGAAGGATGTGTTTTGAAGGCTTTGAATAGCGGTAGGCAGATCGATCCGTTTCATCGTTGCAGCTTGATCTAGAATGCCAAGAATGCCCGTGATGACAAGTCCTTTTTCGAGAGCAGCGCGACGGGCTTTCATGTCATCCAGCAAGAGCAAATTTGCCTTGAGTGCTTGGGCTAACAGAATGGCTTCCCGTTCTCCAGGGTCGAGCGTAGCGACGATCGCATCTGATGGTTGCTTAACAGACTGAATTTTGAGCCAATCAGGCGGAGTGGCAATCCAGTTTTGGACGGGGGCAGGAGCAAATGCATCATGCAGTTCGTTGTAGACGGCTTCAGGAATGATGATTTGCTGAAACAATTCCGGGTAGTGCTAAAGAGGTAAGGATGCATTGTAGTGGTGAATGAAAAACCAGATCGCTCCAATGTGATTCTCCAGCTTCTTAGAAAACGAAAGGGTTTTGCGAACCAAGCGTGAGATGCGTTGCCGT
>JAESFU010000501.1_pt1 | contig 19673 bp, 23 predicted proteins | sample 9269461 | NCBI WGS metagenome assembly JAESFU01 (sample SAMN14502556, study PRJNA617107) | algae metagenome | isolation source: Stenomitos rutilans HA7619-LM2 and co-occurring heterotrophs from cave walls | place: USA: Waikapalae cave, Hawaii | collected 2009-07-28
ACTATTGTGAGAGTTTGATTCTGAGATGGGTTGCGAGACAGCAGGAAGCCGATGCTGCCGTCAAGGCGCGATCGCCCTTCTCAATCTCTCTTTTGCCACCGTTTGTGAGACACTCCCAACTGGCACATCCATATTCTGTACTGCTGATGTACTATTGCGAAGAGAGGGATTCTGATAACGTTAGATAGCAACTACTGAATGATGTTGTCTGGAAGACTTCACCATCATCTGTCTATTGTTTAGAGCGGTTCTACGCGTGCCCAAATCCGGTTCTCTGTTTCCGACTGATGATAACTACACGAACTTTTTGCGATCGCTGAAAGAACGGATTCGGCAAGCGCAAATCAGAGCAGCGCTGGCTGTCAACAACGAGTTAATCGTACTCTACTGGCAGATGGGGCGAGAGATCTTAAGCCGACAGCAGCAGGAAGGATGGGGATCGAAGGTCATTGAACGATTGGCGCAAGACCTGAAGCGAGAATTTCCCGACATGAGCGGCTTTTCCCCGCGCAACCTCAAATATATGCGGGCGTTTGCCGAAGCGTATCCTGATGAGCAATTTGTGCAGCGTAGCGCTGCACAAATCCCCTGGCGGCATAACCAGGTGCTCTTGGACAAACTGAAAACTCCTGAGCAACGGCTTTGGTATGCTCAGAAATCGTTTGAGAACGGCTGGAGTCGGGACATCCTGGTGATGCAGATTGAATCCAATCTTTATACTCGCCAAGGTGGGGCCATCACTAATTTTGAGCGGACCCTTCCAGGGCTAGACTCTGATCTGGCCCACCAGCTCATCAAGGATCCCTATAACTTTGATTTTCTCACTATTACTGAGGAGGCAAAAGAACGGGAGTTAGAGAAAGCACTCGTGGTGCGTATTCGTGAATTTCTGTTAGAGCTGGGCATTGGTTTTGCGTTTGTTGGCAGTCAGTATCGCCTGGAAGTGGAAGGAGACGAATACTTTATCGATTTGCTCTTTTATCACCTGAAGTTGCACTGCTACATTGTGATTGATTTGAAGGTGACCGAGTTCAAGCCGGAGTATTCCGGCAAAATGAACTTCTATATTTCAGCGGTCAATAACCTTCTGCGGACTGAGGTAGAAAATCCCACGCTCGGGATTATTCTTTGCCGCTCGAAGAAGAAGACAGTGGTGGAATTCGCCCTGGATACCGTGCATAACCCGATCAGCGTCTCTACTTATAAGTTACGGGATGGGCTGCCATCTACGCTACAAGAATGCTTACCAACCATGGAGCAATTAGAGATGGAGTTGGAGGCAGCGGTCTCTGAGTTAGAGAATGAGCAAGATTAGAGTTGCAACGATGATGCCAGACAAGTTGTTTCTTTCGTTTTGGAAGTTGTCTCTGGAAAACCTACCAGTGGGACAGTTTGTTCATCAAGAGTTAAGTCCAACGGAAGCAAAGCTTTTGATTGATCAGGCACGTCAGAGCTACTCGTTGATCTGTGTTTCCAGTGATGACCTCCTTGCGCCTTATAAGCAAAGCAGCTTGGAGAAGCATCGGGAACTATGCCAGGTACTACAGACACACTTTGATCTTTCAGTTGTCGTAAAAGACTTTTTCAGCAACAGCTCGGTTGATGGAGAGGAGTTTTTCTCTGTCAGCCCGTTGGAAGTTGTTCAAGTCAGCGGCAAGATCAAGCTAATGATTGTGACCTGTAGCTATTCGCTACCAGAATTGCGATCGCCAGGAAAGTTAGAATTTCAAGTGATTCCCGATTCAGTCGAGTTCCATTTGATTAGTGCGTGTTAAAGCTCACCTGTAAGACGCTCTGCCAATTGGCAAATTACCATCATTCGTCCAGACAAACTCGCTGTACACTAACTCTGTACGCGATCAACTCAGCCTGTGACCAACGTCATCTCGCTCTTTAACCAAGCTGGGGGCACTGGCAAGACGACTCTTGCCATGAACTTAGGGTACTCTTTGGCGCAGCGAGGGCAGCGAGTTCTACTCGTAGATATGGACCCGCAGTCTTCTCTAACCGTATTCATGGGCTTACAGCCGCATGAGCTAGAGGACACGATCGCTCACAGCATTTTAGACCGGGCAGCTCTCCCCATTCTGCATGGCATTCATCAGATGGACTTGGTGCCTAGCAACCTGACGTTGAGTGCTGCCGATGTCAGGTTGGCGACCGCGATCGCGAAAGAGACCCGTCTTAAGAAAGCACTTGCCCCTGTTGAGCAGAACTATGACTTTGTGTTGATCGACTGCCCACCGACACTGGGGGTGCTAAGCATTCTCTCACTGGTGGCATCGACACATATCCTGATCCCGATGCAGACGCAGTATAAGAGCTTTGTGGGTCTGGATCTGCTGCTGGGGACAATCAATGAGCTGCAACAGGAAGGGGTCGCATCAGACCTGAAATTTGCTGGAGTCATCCCTAATCTGCACGATCGCACGGCACAGGGGAAGGAGATTTTACAGGCTGTGACAGAGCAGTTTAGCGGCGTCGCGCCTGTCTTCCCGCCCATTCCACGGGCTGTTGCCTTTGCTGATGCTTCTATGCAACACCTACCGTTGGGGCTATATGACCCCAAACATCCTGCCCTCGCAGTCCTGACTGCTGTTACCCAAAGCCTGGAGTCCTTATAGTGCCACCCCGTAAAACTGCACTCAAACCGCAGCTTCGTAATGTTGCCGCGATTCTTAACCGCGAGACGCCTGCCGAGGCTGAACACGTTGAGCAGTCGTCTCAATCTGCCGCACTTGATAAAATCCATTTGCCCACAAAGCAGCCCCGTCGCTTCTTCGATGCCGATAAGTTGGCTCAACTGATTGCATCGGTCAAGGAGCATGGCATTCTAGAGCCGCTTCTCGTTCGTCCTCTCAAGGATGGGGAGTACGAGCTGGTCGCGGGAGAACGTCGGTTGCGGGCGGCTCGTGAAGTGGGGCTAGAAGTAGTTCCAATCGTGGTGCGCGAGTTGGACGATCGACAGGCGATCCAAGTTGCGTTGATCGAGAACTTGCAGCGGGAAGACCTGAACCCAGTGGAAGAAACAGATGCGGTGTTGGATTTGCTGGCGATCTCTTTAGATACCACAAGGGAAGATGTGACTTCGTTGTTTTATCAGGCGCATCGGGCAAAACATCGCGGTCAGGAATTGGGACAAAACGTTTTGTCCCAATTAGAAACTGTACAAAATGTGATGGCAGGGGTCGGTCGGTTTAGTGTTGATAGCTTTCGTTCTAGCCGCCTGCCGCTACTGAATTTGCCGGAAGATGTGTTGACTGTTCTCCGTCAGGGGAAGCTGGAATATACCAAGGCGCAGGCGATCACCCGTGTAAAAGATAAGGGGCAACGGGCTAAGTTGTTGAAGCAGGCAGTTGCTAAGAATCTATCGCTGAACGAGATTAAGGTAGCGATTAAAGAACTTACGCCAGAAGCAGAGCCGGCACCTGAGAAAATGCTGGTTGAGCGCCTGGGTGAGATTGGCAAGCGGTTGCGGAAGAGTGAAGCCTGGGGCGATCGCAAGAATCGCGATCGGATCACCAAGCTACTGGATGAATTGGACAAACTCACCAGACCGACTGAATAAACGCGGAGTATCGCTTACCCTGCTGCTGCAAAAAGTTGGGCAGGCGTGAAGTTAAGCGTGCCAAATTGAGATGACTGAATCGCATCACTTCTCCGAAAGGTGCCAGATTCCGTATAGCGATCGCCTGTCAGTACCAGTACTAAGACAGTTTCCAATTGCGGATCGATAATCCAGTATTCTGGGATCTCCCGATCCTGATATTGCATCCGTTTAGCGATATAGTCGCGGTCGCGCTGCAAATCGCCAGGGCTAACGACTTCAACCACGAGTAATGGTGGAGCCATACTGAGTCGCAGGGTGTTGCGCTGATCCAACTGCTGGACGTGTTCTGGTTGCAGGATGGTTAAATCGGGATAACGATTTTTAGGTTCCCCTCTTACCTCTAGTTCCAGTCCATGCGGACGCACTCTGAGATGACCAACGATCGCGGCGAACTGTAACAACAGAAAGACGGCAATCGCAGTATTCTTTCCCGACTCTGGTGGCACCTCGATCAGTTCTCCATTGAATAACTCATACAAATTCTCTGTGCCATCGTCGTAGGACAGGTACTCGTCAAAGCTCAGAAATCGCTGTTTGGCTTGAGTCATAGGGAGATATTCGTGGTGCCCTAGCCGATCATTCTGCCTTTATTGTACGCTGCCCTTTCTTCCCCGGTTTCTTTGCCTTCCCCTGCGCCTGCTGCTCTCGCTCGGCACGGATGCGCTCTAGCAAAACGGAGGCGTTCAATCGACCACATCTACTTGCTTTAAGGCAGTCGTCAACGCTCTCATAAATTCAACAAAGACGCGAACTCTAGCCGAGAGATAGCGTCTTTGCGGATACAACACCGCGATTGGTAAGCCAATTTGAGGTGCGTAGGCTTGGAGAACCGCTTGCAGGTCGCCTCGCGCGATCGCTTTTGCTGCAATAAACTTGGGTAACTGCACCACACCTGCTCCTTGCATAACCGCCTCTAAAATGACTTCTGAATTATCGAATCTCAGATAGCTGTCAACGGCTAGGTCGATTGCTTTTCCATCTTGCTCAAACTTCCAGATTGGTTCTTGTCGCGTCTGTGGAAAGATGAAGTTGACACAGCGATGTTGCAAGAGTTCTGTAGGTACGGTGGGCGTACCATACTGAGCCAGATACTGCGGCGAGGCACAGGTGATGTAGCGTGCCGTTGCCAGATGATGCATGCTTAAACTGCTATCGCTGCTTAGTCCAATTCGTACCGTTGCATCAATACCTTCTTCAATAAGATCGATCAAGCGATCGTTAAACGAAACATTCAGCTTGAGCTGAGGATATTGGGCCGCAAATTGCAGTAGCGCCGGAGCGATATGCAGTTTACCAAACGTGAAGCTCAGATCCAGCCGCAAGGGTCCGATCGGTGTGGATTGAGATTGTTTGACTTCAAGTTCAGCTTCTTCTAAGTCGTTGAGGATTTGCTGACAGCGTTCATAAAAGCGGCTGCCATCTTCGGTCAGCGTTAAGCTGCGAGTCGTCCGCTGGAGCAAGCGCACCCCTAACTCATCTTCTAAGCGTAATACCGCCCGGCTCACGGCGGATGGAGCTATGCCTAACTGCCGTGCTGCCTCCGAAAAGCTTCCAGCCTGAGCGGAGCGCAAGAAAATCATCAGGCTTTTCAGCTTGTCCATAACCACAAACGCATCTTTGCATTTTCTGCACAACTGTTTTGAAGTTTAACTACTTTTTCTCTGTTTCTGTACAAGCTAACGTTTAGACAACAGCAACGTTCAAAGACACAAACAGACTTGAGAAAACCGACATGACAGAGCAATCAACTGCAGAACAACTCATCTTAGTCACTGGAGCCACAGGCAACCAGGGCGGTGCAGTGGCACGTCATCTTCTCCAGCGCGGCAAATTTAAGGTTCGCGCAATGGTTCGCGATGAAAAGAAGCCTGCTGCCCAAGCACTCAGACAAGCAGGTGCAGCACTCGTACAAGGAGATTTTAACGATCGCGCTTCCCTTGATCGCGCTGTACAAGGTGCTTATGGTGTTTTTTCGATGCAGGACTTCAGAGAAGGCGCAGAAGTAGAGATTCGTCATGGTCAGGCAATTGCTGACGCAGCGAAAGCGGTGGGCATCGAATATTTCGTCTATAGCTCAGTGGGCAGTGCCGAGCGCAACACGGGCATTCCGCATTTTGACAGCAAATTTCAAGTCGAGGAATACATCCGCTCAAGCGGTCTGCCCTATACGATCATGCGTCCGGTGTTTTTCTTCTACAATTACAACTCGATGCGTCCAATGGTTGAGCAGGGAACGTTCTCCCAGCCGCTCAGTCCTGAAACAAAATTGCAGCAGCTGTCCAAAGAAGATTACGGGGCAATGGTCGCGGCAGTCTTTGAGCGCCCTACAGAGTTCATAAACCGCGAAATCGAAGTCGCCAGTGTGGAGATGACTATGCCAGAAATCGCTGCCACATTCAGCCACGTTTTGGAAAAACCCATTGCCTACCAACAAATTCCGTTTGAAGCGTTCGAGCAACAAGCCGGAGCGGAAGTGACTACCATGTATCGCTGGTTTGAGCAGGTTGGCTACATCGCGAACTTCGCCGAATTGAAACGCGATTTTTCTGCACCGACCGACTTTGAAGCTTATCTACGCGACCAGGGTTGGGTAAAATCAGCTAAACGCACCTCTGAGCCTAAGTCAGAAGGTTTAGAGGAAGCTTAAACGACTAGCCACCTGAGCAGCTAGCTGGTCGTTTAAGCAGCCTTGTTGCTAACACACATGAAGACAAGGAGGAAAGCCAATGAAAGTACTGGTAGTGGGAGCAACGGGCAAATACGCTAACCTTGTCGTGCCCGAACTGAAGCAGCGTGGCGTGACGGTACGTGCGCTAGTGCGGGACGAGAGTAAAATCGACGTGGCTCGACAGCAAGGCGTAGACGAGACGGCGATCGGCGACCTCGGTAACTTGGAGAGTCTCCAAGCGGCTGCCAGCGGTGTAGAGGGTGTTTTTCACATCAATCCCGCCTTTGCACCCAATGAGGCGGAGCTGGGCGTGGCGATGGTCGAGGCTGCCAAAGCAGTCGGTGTGCAGAAGTTTGTGTTCTCTGGTGTCATTCATCCGTCGATCACCAAGATGAATAACCATGCCGCCAAACTTCCGGTCGAGGCGGCGTTGTATGAGTCAGGCATGGCGTTCACTGTCTTACAGCCCACCATGTTCATGCAAACCCTCGACAACGGCTGGCATGCCGTTCTAGAACAGGGTCGCTTCTCTCTGCCCTACTCCAAACAAGTGCAGGCGTGCTACGTGGACTACCGCGATGTAGCAGCGGTAGCAGCGCTAGCGCTGACGGGAGACAAATTAGGCTACGGCACCTTTGAACTCTGTGCTCCTGGCATGGTCAACCGTGTGGCACTGGCGGCGATGATGAGCGAGGCGGTCGGGCACACCGTTGAGGCGTGTGAAGCCCCCTTCGATCAGTGGGCGGAGGCGGCACAGATACCTGACGGTCCTACCCGCGAGGGCTTGAGACGGATGTACGCTGATTATGACCAGTACGGCTTCCCCGGTGGGAACGCGCTCGTGCTGCGAGCCATTCTCGGACGAGAGCCGCGATCATTACAGCAGTATCTCCAGGAGCTGGCAAGCCACCAAGGGCTCTCCTAAGCCGTCTTCAGAGGCTGAACCTTCACTCTGACGCTGCCCTTCTGCTGCGCGGGGCAATTAACCCAGTATTCTTAGCAAAGGCTACAGAAGTAGGACTTTTAACCCAAGCAGCACCGCTTGCGCTAGCCCAGATTTTGCAACCGACTTTGCAGCTCAAACAACAACAGCTCCCAAGCAGCTGGGGTCAGCTCCGCTTCTGGTTGCTCACAGACTTCCAGCATAAAGCGGGTGCGCTGCTCCCATGTCCAGCCTAATTGCTGCACGCGCTGAGCGATCGCCGCTTGAATTGACTCCAAGTCAATGGGTTGCTGCTGCACCACCGCCCGTAGCAGCATTGGGGTCTCTAAAAACGTGGTCAAGTCCGGTCGCACATACCAGTCGGCTTGCTCCAAGGCAAAAGCGGGTGGTGGTGCGGTGAAGTAGATGGCATCCAGTTCATCCTCAACAGCCAGCCAGCCCACCATACGTGCCAAGGCCAACCAGTCTTCCTCCGCTGGCTCCAGGTAGCGAGCACCCACAGCCAGCAAATCCACCTTTGCCAGTGGATTATAAACACCAGCAAACCACGCCAGCGCCGTCTCTTCGGGATGCTCTTGCTGATATTGAGCAAAGAACGCTGCCACTTCCGCCTGCATCGCCAAAGCCACAGGTGTTTCTAGCACTGGTGGTTGAGACACAACACTCAGTTGCTGGATTTCTTGCAAGGCAGTCTTACCCCCTCGGCGTTGCGGTTGTGATCGTCCAAAGCCACCTGGCATCACTGCCTCCTCGCTCGAGCCACTTGAAGTTTGCTCTGATGTCACTAAAGCTGTACTGCCGAAACAGACCGACTCCTTCTGAGCGTGAGCAGAAAAGAACCGCTGCGCTTCCGCTACCAGAATCCGGTCATCACTCTCCAACCATACCTGCATCTTAGCAAGCTGCTGCTCTGCCCGCTCAGAAGTCTGAGCGTTCACGACCACAGGGACGCCTGTGGAAAACCCCCCAGACCCCCCAACTTCTGGAAACCCAACCGCTTGCCCAAAAAGGACAGCGGGATTGGGCACAAGCTTGTTGGTATTCATAGGGTGGCTTTTCGCTTCCTGCTTGGGTTTCAGCCCTTGTGTAGTGGTCATTTCTTCTTGGACAGGGTGGCTTTCCGCTTCCTGCTTGGGTTTGAGGTAGTTTGGATGCCATAACTCTTTGTGTTTCTCCAAGGTTTGGCTGCCAATGCCATAGGTTTTGATTGCATTCTTACGGGCAGTTACCTGCTTCGGTAAGGCGTTTTTATTGAGCAGGTTAGTGACTGCTTGATGAATGCGATCGCGAGCGGCGTGTGACTGTGACTGGTTCCAGTTCGGTTTAGGTGGTGCAGTCGGTTCTGGTAAGAGTGAAGTCTTTGCCTGATGCTTGGAACCAAAGGGGTAGTAATGGCTGGACTGGATGGAACGGGCATAGAACATCGCGCGTTGTTCCAGGTTGCCTTGATGGCGGCAATAGGTCTCAAAGCCAGGGAGCGATCGCGCCACTTCACAGATGGCGGCGGCTAAGTCTTCACCCGTGAGGGGTTCAACATCACGTTGGATGTGACCGAAGATGTATTCGCGCATGGCAATCCGGCCCAACAGGTAGTTGGTTTGCCCGGAGTCAGACCACCCGATTAAAACCTCGATGTTCAGGTCATGGAGAAACTTCTCGGCTTTGCCTGAGAGTTTGTACCGCTTGCGTTTGGTCTGTTGCAAGACCCGCTTCAGGGTGCGCTGATCGATGGCATTACGCTGCTGGGCAAACTGCCAGCGCTGAACGAAGGTGGTTTGTTCGCCGTAGATGGGTTGAAAGTCGCTATTCAGTAGGTAGGAACCGACTTGCAGGGGGAGTCGATGGGCAGTGTAGAGGCTAGGCGCTTCGCTATAGGGTTTGGGGTTGGGGAACAGTTCAAGCTGTCCCGCTTTGAGTTTGAACCCGGCATTAGCGAGCAAGGTGGAGACGATCTGGGCGATCGCCCACGTTTCTTGCGCTTTTTGGAAGGGCAGGTACAGGTGGATACCACCGCTATAGCTGCTGGTGACGGCAACGGTTTCGACCAAGCCTAACGGTTCTAGTGCTGCCAATAGACGGGGGATAGCGAAGCGATCACTGTGGGGGTGGTAGAGGCTACCCCTGTCGATGTCGAGCATCAGGTAGTCGGTTTGTTTACCGAACCGGACGCCATACAAGTAAGCGCCTTCTTGAATGAGGCGATCGCTTAAGGGATGTCTGTCTTCGGTTTTCCAATCAGGGCGATCACCGAGGTCTGGATGTTCGGCATAGATGAAATCGAACCGATGTGGAAAGAGATGCAGAAACGCGTCTGGCTCTTGAATTGCTTGAAATTGAGGGTCGGGGAGGTTCATCAATTACCCTCCCTGTCTACGACAATATTTTGTAGGGCAAGGTTCTCCCTGCCTTGTATTCTTTGATGCACAAACTTACTCCTATGGCTGGAACAACAGCGGATAGGAAGCCATGCAAAAACTAGAGCAATTCAGCAAAAAGGTTGCACCTTTTGACAAATTGCCACTAAAATTGGCATAGCAAAGCTGGGTGACCTAACATTTGTGCTCGCCAAAGCTGTGAGTTAGAGTCCCCGCCCCTATCCTTAAAATCGAATAACAAGCCTTCTAACCCCTTCTGTTTACCGCAGTGGGGGTTTTTGGCTTCTAGATATCCCTAGAACATAACCACGCTCCTTGCACTTTCAAAAGAACAAACTTGGTGACGCATCAGCTGTGTTTCTCAGCTCAGCAATTCGACTTTAGAGAGTATATTTGATCTGCTCCCAGATCCGGACACCCTGCTGTGATTTTTAACGGCAGCGGCTAGGGTTAATGCCCAGCCCTGAAGACTTGCTCAGCCGTTAGTGCTAACTCTGGAAAAGTCAGAGACTCAATCCGCTCTCTACCTCTAAATTGCTTCACCTGATACTCTCCATCTCTGAGTACATAGACTGAAAAAGTGGGTTGCTTTGGTTTGCCAATATAGCGAGTGCCGCCTAATCCTAAGTAATCGGCTAGCCAATACTCTTGAATTCCCATCGTTTCGTAGTCTTCAAATTTGCGGGCGTAGTCAGTTTCCCAGTTGGTACTGACCACCTCGACAACGAGCTTGATCGTGCTGCCTTTAGTAATGGTGGCTTCCTGCTGCCAAAGGGGTTCCTTTGCCAAGGTTTGGCGATCAGCTACCAGTACATCAGGCAGATAGCCTGTGTTCCAGCTAGGAGCCTTGATCAGTGCTCGCCTAGGGAACTTGTAAGGGTATTGCAGCCGATTTGCCTCTAGAGTGAGCGTTGTGGACAGTAAATCAGTGACATCTTCATGTCCACCTGTTGGTTGCATCTCGAAAACAATTCCATCAATCAACTCGTAACGCCCGTCCTGAGGTAGCCAAGTGACGAACTCCTCAAAACTCATCGGTTTTTCAATCGCTGCAATCATGCGATTACCCCCTACTTGCCTTTCAACTTCTCCAACCCTGGAAGGTCTGGAACGTTTGGCGGTTCTCCTCTTAGAACACTGACCACGATCGCTTGAATGAGGTTCGGCACTGTCCGAATCTCTTTATCTGCCCATTTTTCGAGAATTTCAAACTGATCATCCTCGAAAGATACGGTTGTGCGCCGCATATCGTCTGCTTCCCGCTTGGAATGCATAAATCATATCCTCCCTCTCTGGATGATCTCCTTTTCGCATCAAACTAATCAAACGCATTGATTGAAGTAATTGATGCAATTTATGCTACCATCCTTTACGAGATTCGTTGCTATTTCATTGCAACGGGATCCTTTCGGATAACGCGGCAATGGAAGAGGCAAAACCATGACCGTGCATGTTTTACAACCGTCGGGTCACTCCCTTAAAGAGTTAGCGTGGCGACTCTCAAGAGTGAGAGGTCGGAAAGTCCCTGACCGCACCTTGCGCTGGTGGATCGAACAACTTCACATCGAGCCAAATGCTTACGGACTTTATGACGACAGTGATTTAGCCGTGCTCATCAGTCTTGTCTTGTTTCTCAAACGCTGTCGGTCTGTCGCCAAATTCAAAACCCTCTTGCTTCAGGAGATCGAAACCCATGCCCCTTAACACCGATGCCCTCAAAGACTCTGTCAACGGGCACAAGCCCAAAGCCAAGCGCCCCAACCCCAACCCTGAGCAGCAACAGCAACGACTGTCTGAACTGGATCATCAGAGCGCTCATGCTATTTCGGCACTAGCTCAGACGGGCGTGAACACCATTAATGCTCAAGTGTTTGCTTTCGATGCCAAACTGACCCAGTTTGAGCGCAGCACCGCCAAAGTGATGGCCGAGCGCCTGCGGCAGTCCCAACTCCGCATTCAGCAATACCTGGTCGCAGAACTAAGCAGACACCCTCACCAGTGCGCCGACTTTGCGGTGCTGCTAGACGAGGCGCTAGAGGTGCCTGACCTGACCAGCAGTTTTCTGATGATCGCCCCCTACACGGCAGCCGGTGCATTGCCGCTGTAAACCCCTGTGCCCAGTCAGTCTAGACCCCCTTCACGGTGCTAAAGCCATGCCACAGCCCCCAAACCCGACCGAGGGACAATTCTTCACCCTGCAGCCAGTGCCACCACCCGAGCCCAAAGCCACGACTCATTGGGGCTTACCTCTGGCGCTGGGACTGCTGGCCATTCCACTGCTCATGTTCGGTTTCGGTTTCTCGCAGCAGCAGCAACCAGCCACCACCGCCCCCAGTCCCACCGCTACACCGTCTGTCTCGCCGCTGCCGACCCCGTCACCAGCATCGCCAGATGCTACCACACCACCGCCAGAAAACGCTGCAGCGCCGCCCACAGCGTCTGTCACCAACGCCCCGCTAGCAACCCCGAATGACCTTGCCACCTTCCCGATCGCCCACATTCAGAGCCCTGGCATGGCAGCAAACTTCCGCAGTGCCCCCAGTCTGCACAGTCAGGTCATCGGCATGCTGATGCACGGTGATCTGGTGGAACTGTCGCCCGACCGCCGCGTCCAGCAAGACGGTGTGGTGTGGGTGCCCGTGCGGTGGCGGGGGCAGACCGGCTGGCTGGCGAGCAACTTCCTTGGAGACTCCACCCATGCCCGACCCTAAAGCCTTACCACCCGCTGCACCTGCCAAGCTGGCCGTCTGGGCAGACCAGTCCGGCACGCCCTATCTGGTGCAACAACAAGCCGACGGCAGCACCACCTTTACCCCACTCGAAACGGCACTGGCGCAAGCAGCACCACCCACCCCTGAGCGCGTGACCACGTATCGTGAACCGCTCAACACCCTGTTGCTCGGCATTGCTGTCGTGCTGGGGTTTGTCTTGTGCGGTTATTGGCTGGGTTTTCTCGCCGGTGCGGCTGGTCAGCGCGTCGTCCTCGTCCCCCGTTCGCCCCTCTGCGACACCCATCGCAGCAGTTTCCTGTTCTGGTCCTCTGAAACCAAGGAGTGCCACTAATGTCAGCCCCAAGAGCCAAAGGCTACAGCAGCAGCCCCAAAGGCATCCAGTCCCATCTCCTGCCCCATGCGGGCGCACTGACCGAACGCGCGACCCGCTACTTCGGCATCGACCTGGCACGACTACCGCAAATGAGCGACCATGAACTCGCTTTGTTTGCGGATCGCGCCACTGCCATGACCCGCCTGAAGGAGATTCTGCCGATCCTCGAAAAACACTTCACCACGCTGATTGAAGGTCAGGTTGAGTACGAGCAGTTTGTCCAGCGCGTCTTAAAGCAAGTCGAAAAAGGCTCCAAGCAAATCGACAAGAGCCTTTTAGATGCATGGCTCCTGAGCAAAGGCTACGACAAGCACCTGCAACTGCTGAACCAGAAAGCCGGACACGGGATGCAGAAGCTCGAAGCCGAATATCGCTCCGAGTATGACCTGAATCGCCTGGACTTCCAGAGCGCCATCAAACTCATTCACCTGCGGCATCAGCACCGCGCCAAAGCGATCGGTGAGAAAGTCCCCCAGGCGCAACGCTTCCTGCACGTGCAGGAAGCGTTGCGGCGACAAGCCGAGACTCGCAAAGAACTGCTGACGTATGGCACCGCTGGCAAGCCTGGGAAAGGTTTCTGGCATGGTGTCAAAGACTTCTTTCGGGTGTGAGGTAAACCATGTTTGACCAATACGATTCACCCCTGATGCTGCCACCGTCCGATGGCTACTACGAGCCAGAGGACACCCCCGAACCGGATCGCATCGATTACGTGCTGGAAGGCATCAGCCGCTTCATGGGACTGTTTGCCCTGGGTATTACCATCACCTTGATCGCTCGGTGGGTGACAGCACTGCTGCCGTTCTATTGGCTGGGGGCGATCGCCTGTCTCCTCTCCCTGATTCTCCCGGCTTACCTGGCTCGTAGTGCCCGACTGTTAGCCATCGCGATCGCCCTGGTCGTCGCCATCTTTACGGGCTGGTTTGACCAGCTTGCTCACACCAGCCAACAGGTGCAACAGCACGTGCAGCAGCAGGTACAGGAGGTTTTGAAGTGAAAGACCCCTATCTGCCTCAGATTCTGGGGCTGCTGGCGGCTGGTATGACCAGCACAGCACTCGCAGTCAGTGGCTACCTGCATCAACCGGAAACGTTTCGCTTTCTGGGTACGCAGCTCACCTACCAGGCGGCCTATCGTAAAATTCCGCTGTCCTTAATGGGGACTGGGCTTTGCGTGTCTGCCTGGCTACTCACCCAGACCCGACGCGACTACCGTCGCCAGTACGAAGAGTGGGAGCGCCAAACGCGGCTGCAACAAGGTCAGCTGCAGGCGATCGCCCATCATGCCGAACTGGAAGGCTATCAACAGGTGGCTCAGTTACAGGCAGCCGAACGGCTTTACCCCCAGATGGCACCGTATCTGTCAGAGGTTCAAGAGGCCGACTATCAAGACGTGACAGCGCCACCCCCGCCGCAGGCACCCCCGTCGCCCGTGGCAGCAACTGCTGCACCTGGGCAAGCAAGCGTGCCTGTCACACCCTCGTCTGAAATGCCCGCTGACACCACCGCGTATCTGCAAAACTTCCTCGAATATCCAGGACTGTTGTTTGGTGGCATGGGTGCCGGGAAGAGCTGGACGGCGCGGTACCTGGTGATGCAGAAAGTGCGAGCGGGTCATCAGGTGATCTTGCTCGACCCACACGCGGCCAACCACGAATGGCAGGGCATCCGGCATATCGGTGCCGGGATGGATTACCGCGCGATCGCGGAATTCTTGAGGTGGTACCTGGACGAAATCGAGCGTCGCTACCAGGAATTCAACCGCTCTGGGTTGACCGAGGAAGACTGGCAGCAGTCGTTACGGCAGCAGCAGCGGATTACCAGCGTGGTGTCGGAAGAAATGACGAACTGGGCGGACCGCCTGCCGGGTGATATCGGCAGTAAGTTCTTCAAGTCCGCGATGAGCGATAGCCGCAAAGTGCTCATGCCACCCCTGTTTGTCGCGCACGATCGGACGTTGTCAGCACTAGGGGATGCGAAAGGCATCGCCCGCTTACGTGACGCGGCACTGCTGGAATTAGAGCTCATTCCCACCATTCACCCGACGACGCGGAAGCCGGTCTCCAGTGGTAAAGGCAAGCTCAAACTACCGGGACACGCGGAATGGTTGGCGGTCGAACTACCGCAAATTGAGCGCAAAATCACCGACTTCACGCTGTGGACACAGCCACCCATGTCCGCTCCACCCGTCCCATCAACACCACCAGCACCGCCAAACCAGACACCTGATTTACGCACGCAATTGGTGGAATTCTTGCAAGACTGTTGGCAAGCCGACGCGCCGCCAAACGAGACCACTTCTGCCCGCAGTCGTCTTGATGCTCTGCCCACAAGCGACCTCAAAAACTTAGGGATCTACCTACGTAAGAAAGGTGCCATAGCTGTGAGAGACGTGAAGAAAAGCTGGGGTAAAAACAACGGCTTGAATGGTGAGCAGGTGTCTGAACTGTTACTGGAATTAGTCAACCTCAACCTGATTGAAACGTTCTCAGACGGCACTTCCCGCGCGGAGTGGGTGCGCTGGCTGGAAACCTAGATGGAGTGGTGGTTACGTCAACTGCCGTGTGCCGTACGGCAGTTTGACGGCACCTTAGACAGCACGTTTACGGCCGTCCAAACGGCACTGGTTACGGCACTTTTTAAGCGGTTTTTGCTTACACTATCTTTAACCGATCCCATCCAGTCATCGTTCAAATTCGGCGTGAACTCAGAGACAAGCTGCCTAACGCGTAGCTGGAAGAAGTGGTCTCGATTCTGAGTACCAGTTGAGCGACCAAACGCTGGACGAGTTGGAGCGAACCCACCATGGCAAAAAGCACCCAAAGACTGCATTTGGTTCCTTCTCTAGATACGCAAGGCATTCCAGAACCCTGGAACACTTCACTTCAGCGACTGGATTGTCCTACACCCGGATTGCTACTCGTCTACCCATCGCCTCCCCTGGAACCCAGGACTACTCAAATTGCTGCCCCAGCTTTAATTCAGCAGCGACTCGATATGGAAGAAGCCGACTGGCGGATCGCGCTCTACTGGGTCGTCAAGAAAAAGTGGAATCCCAAGCTCAAAATTCCTCTCAAACAAGCAGCCGCTAATTTGTATCAGCCGTGGGGTGAACTCCTCTATCGAGGCTTAGAACTCTGCATTGAATGCCACAGATTGTCCCCGTCCAGCCATACTTTGTATTCCTCTGATGCCTTTTGGTATGAACGCGTTATGCAAGAAGCCAAGCACATCAGCATGAGAGCGATCGTCGCCAACGAGCCTACAGGAAAATCGTCCAGCGTTGAAGAACGCTACGACATCATCAAAGCGTTGAAAGCGCTCACCAATCCTGCCAACCCGCGCACATCCCCTCACTTTCATCGACTGATGGAAGTCGCCCTCACGCTAGAGCACCAAGACGCGTTCAACGATCGCTATTGGAAGCCATTTCTACGCGCCTGTAGCCAGTGGACTCAATGCACTGCCAGTCGCTCCTGCCAAGAAACATTTGTCACAGGCAACAAACTGGTGCAGCGGTGTGGACAAGGCAGAGGAACCATCACGCTGCTGCGCGCGCCTTAAATTCTGGTTCTTGAAACCCTTTCTAGCTAAGGGTTACAGCTTTTAATCTGAAACTTCATTGTGAGAACATCCCTGTGCCAAATTAGGCGCAGGGATTTTTTTACTGTTCTTTTTAGGCTGCTACGTCAGCCTCTACTCATCATGTCCACTCGCAAGCAAGTGAAATCGCCAAGACCCCTCTGTCAGCGAAAGCAGGGCAAAGAGGGAGCGAAAACGCTCCGTGGAGTCCCAGAGCTTTATAGCGAGAGAAAGCAACAATTCAATGCCACGTTAACGCCTCAGGCGATCACCATTCTAGAAGAGCTTGCGCTCTTCATCGGCGAGTCGAGATCTCAAGTGCTTGAGAAGGCAATTCGAGGTGAAATTGATTTATTAACACTGTTAGCGCAACGAAACTTGCTTCCCTTGCAAGCAAAAGAATCAGCGATTCAACAAACCATTTCCACGTCTTCAAACCGTGACTCAAGTTAAATTTAGCTTATAGGCTTAACCTCTAAAATTCTCCGATCGCCTTCGTTCTTTTCAATCCAGGCACAAGCATTTTTAGGCGCTTCTACAACTGTATAGCTTTAGCTTAAGCGGGTACCCACCCGAGCAATGACCATTCTATCCAATAGAACAATCTCAATAGAATGAACTTAGAATTAAACACTCAAAACCTTTACTCATTAATCGATTAAAGCTTTTCAAAAATGTTCTTTGATATAGTATTTTTCGCGGTTGAATATAATAACAAAAGCAAAATCGTTCTAAAGTTGAAAAATTTGACAACTCATAGAATTCAAATCTGCTAATTCTTTAGCTTACACGCATTAGTTGATGAGGAGACAAGGAAAAGATGGAAGCCAATAGAATTGTGAGCAATGCGCCTCAAAGTGTTTTTGAAGCCTTAGAAATTGCTCAAGGGGAGTTGCAGCAGATCAGCTTGATTCAAACCTCGCTGCTGCGATATGTGGTTCCAGAATGGGGTGGACCTGAAGCCAAGACGGGCGAACAAGTGTCTTATGCCGCCATTGCGTTTTTGAAAACGGTGCCTCTAGAGAAACTCCTAGAAGCACCGAGACGGCAGGAGCACTATTTTGAGCGAATTCAGGCTAGTAAAGCGTGTCGTCGTCGAAATCGCTTTTATCTCAAGCAGTTTCTTGAATGGGTACAACAAAAGCGGTGGTTACGCGTTCACAACCCTGACCATTGTGAGCCACAGTTTAATCGCTTCAACAGGCCGAAAGGTCAACGTCGGATCTACGCTAACGATTTACGCACCACCAGTCTGAAGCACCCCAAAGCTTATGCGCTTGGGACGCAAGAGGAGGACTACGTTTGGCTGGAGGGGCAGAAAGTACTGGCAAACCCATGCCTAGAGCGAGAACTTCAAGAGGTGAAGGAGTTTGGGTCTAAATTTCGGAAGCCGAAGCAGGTTAAGCAGCAAATTACCCACCTGAAGACGATTTTGGGGTATCTGCATCGAGTTGAGCACGTGGCACTGGAAAGGCTGTGCTTAAACCTGTTGATTCCATGCGTGCAGTTGCGGTTTTCGAAAGAGGATTTTGCGGGCACAGAAGCCTTTGCAGTCAATGCTAGAGGGCTATTGCTCGACCCCATAAAAGCCGAGCAGACGTTAGCCATGACAGAATCCATGGCTCAACGCCAAGCGAAGAAAAAGGCTGACGTGACCATCAAAATTGTCGAGGCCTTTTTTGACTGGCGACAGAGCGAACTGGCACAGTGTGGGCAGCCGGATGGCTTGTCTCCAGCCTCCAAACGAGAGGTGCTAGGAGCCGTCATTTTGGCGAGTAAAGCTCAATTTCGGGAGGAAACCGATCCGGAAGAGACCGACAATTTTGAGGATGTTTCGGTGATTCGGCGCTTACGACTCCGAATCAATCAGGAGGTGTTGGATACTCAGAAAACTCAAAAACAGATTCGGAAGCGCAGTGTTCCTTGGGAGCAAGCGATGAAGGTGTTTGAACAACAAAGGCTTCAGACACTGGAATATCACATCGCCTCCAGAGATCGGCATGGCAAAGCCGGAAAGGTCGTTCGTCAGCGAGCGGTAACCTCGATCGCAATCGATTTTCAGAAGACGGTTGTGTGTGGGCTGATGACGCTGATTCCGACCGACCGCCAGCAGACGTATCGGGATTTAGAAACCGGAAAAACGCTGCGGAATGGCTCTTTCTTGGATGAGGACTGCGAGGAGTTTGTGGATCAGGGCATCCCGACCGACCCAAATCAGGCGCAGTTCTGGATTAATTTAGAGAACTTCAAAACGGCTGAGACCTATGGCGAGTTTTGGTATCCCGTGCCCAACGTTCAGTTTGTGGATGGCACTACGTTTTATCAATACATCGTCGGCTTTTTGTGGGGCTTTGAGGACGAGAAAGGGGTGTTTCCGACGTACCACCAAGGGGAACACAAGCACTGGCAGGGAGTAATGGATCAAGCAGGAAAGCGGTGTGGTTGGAGAGCGGCACTCAAGCCTCAGCATGACAAAATGTTCTCGATGCCCGTGGCTAAAACACCCTTTGATGACGTGGCGTTTTGCTCCATGATTCGCGCTCTGTTTGTCCGCTTCACGCAAGAGTCGGGAAAAGCGGTGCCGGTCACGCCCCATAGTTTCCGGCATATGCTATCCACGTATCTGGATAAATTAGGGGTAGCTGGAAAAGAGGAGCAAAGTTTCGCTTATGTCCTCCACCACTCGCCGGAGGTGCATCAGGGCAAGTATGTGTACAAAGACAACATGAGTCGTATTGCACCCGCTGTAACGCGGATGAATGAGATTATCAGAAGTTTGATTTAGGTGAGCGGAGTATTTTTGTCCGTTGCTAGTGCGCCGAGCAAAGCTCGGCTTTGTCTACTGGGTGAAAGTCCCAGTGCTGGAAGCCTTGGCAAGGCACTAGATACTGAGTGTGGCGTCAGCGCTGGTAACAACGCTGGTGCAGTGTACACAAGTCTGTAAGTCGTTCGCAGTAGCCAACGATGGAATGTGGAGTGGAACCCTTTCTTTCTCCTAACTACCTAACGTTTTTGACTGCTTTCATAATGGTCGGGAGATGGCACTGTATATGGTAGAAGTGCCATTTCTTCTGAAATCCTTGCCAAAGGATTAGTGGTAGCAGATGGTTTTACTAGAACCGGGCGGATGGCGCTGTTGCGTCGCGGGGCAGTATTACAGGCACGACCCCACAACAATCGAACCGCAATCACCTTTTGAGTGAGCAAGGACGTTTCTTGCGATCCTATGAACCGTCAAGTAGTTGTCGTTTCTTGAACATGTAGGGCTCTTCCGAGCTTTTGGTGAAGCCGAGAGAACGACTGCTGCACTACGTTGAGCTTGCCATTATGCAGCCATAATGAAGCGCTTAGCGAGTAGCTCTAAGCTAGCCCTGCCGTACATCTGTCGCTT